>Ga0182015_10000429_pt1 | contig 59954 bp, 58 predicted proteins | sample 712P3MmetaG_FD_120478 | JGI IMG/M metagenome (GOLD analysis project Ga0182015, IMG submission 120478) | Permafrost microbial communities from Stordalen Mire, Sweden - 712P3M metaG | ecosystem: Environmental > Terrestrial > Soil > Wetlands > Permafrost | place: Sweden: Stordalen | collected...
ACCCAGGTGTATCCCCACACGAGTGCCAGCACGAGGACCGCAGCGTAGGCGCTCGCGCGACCGGCCGGCGCCCGCAACCCGATGCTTATCCGGCCAGCCGCAGCTGGGCGTCGACGAGGCCCCGATAGCGCGCGAACGCCGCGCGGTAGGCCTCGTGCGTGGTCGGATTCGGCAGCGTCGGGGCATCGTATCCGACCTTGTGCGCTGCGCTCGCCGCGTCGTCGACCAAGCCGACGGCCTGCGCTGCGACCAGCGCGGCGCCGAACGCCGAGGCTTCCTGCTGATGCGGCTGCACGGCGGGCAGCTCGAAAATATCGGCCAGCAGCGACCGCACCAGCGGCGCCTTGGTGAGCCCGCCGGACAGCAGCAGCTGTTGCGCGCCGCCGGCCAATTCGCGCAGCACCTCGTAGACCGCGAACACGCCGAAGACGACGCTCTCGAAACCCGCGCGCAGGATGGTCCGGCGGTCGTGCGCGAGGTCGAGCCCGTCGAACGCGCCGCGCAGGTTGCTGTTCCAGTACGGGGCGCGCTCGCCGGCGAAGAACGGCAGCACGACGAGGCCGTCGGCGCCGGGCGGTTTTTCCGCAGCGAACTCGATCGCGCGCGCGAAGCGTTCTTCCTTCGGCAACTCGTCGAGCAGCAGCGCAAAGATCCAATCCAGCGATGCACCGGCAGCACTGGTCGGGCCGCCGACGACGTAGCGCCGATCGTCGGCGCAATAGCAGAAGGTTCGACCGCGAGCGTCGAGCATCGGCGACTCGGAAAGGATCCGCACGGCTCCCGACGTGCCGAGCGTCAAGGCGAGATCACCCGGTCCTGTCGTGCCGACGCCGATGTTCGCGAGCGGGCCATCGGCCGAGGCGAGCACGACGGTCGCATTTCCGCGCAGACCGAGCGCGCTCGCGATGGCGGGCCGAAAAGCATGCAGCTGCGTCGACGGCGGAGCTGGCGTCGAGAGACGATCGGCGTCGACGCCCGCATGCTCCAACGCCGGTGGGCACCAGGCGCGCGTGCGGAGGTCGAACATCCCGGTCGCCGACGCGAGCCCGTGATCGATGAGCCACTCGCCGGTCCAGCGGAAGATCAGCAGCTCCTTGAGGCCGACGAAACGTCGCGTGCGCGCGAACAGCGCGGGTTCGTTGTCGGCGAGCCAGCGCAGCTTCGCGATCGGAAGCATCGGGTGCATCGGGGCCCCGGTCAACGCATATAAGGAAGCCGCGCTACCGTCGGCGCGCCAGCCGTCGGCAATCGCGTGCGCGCGGCGATCGAGCCAGGTGATCACCCCGGAGAGGGGTTCCCCGGCGGCGTCGACGCACAGGACGCCGTGCATCGCGCTCGACAGGCCGATTGCGCCGACCTCCCGGCCGCGCAGCCGCACGTCGGCCAAGACGCGCTCCAGCACGCGCATCGTCGTGTGGTACACGACGTCGGCATCCTGCTCGACATACTCGGGGTGCGGCGTCTCGAGCGCGTAGAATTCGGAACCCGAGGCGATCTCACGGCCGCCGACCGTCGCCGCGAGCACCTTGACGGCGCTCGTGCCGAGGTCGATGCCGACCACCACCGGCTCGTTCGTCGCGGACGCGGCGGCGCTCATCGCGCCGTCAGGCCGGCTCGGGAATCGGTTCGATCTTTCCGAGCACCCAGATGTAGGAAACGATGCCGACCAGCAGTACGACGGCGGCGGTTATGAATGCGTTACTGAACGAGTTCGTCCCGGCGACGATGTAGCCGGTGACGATCGGTGCCAGAATGCCCATCACGTTGTTGAAGAAGTTCATGATGCCGCCGATCGAACCGACGCTGCCCTTGGGTGCGATCAATGAGGGAATCGACCACCCGATCGGCGCGCTGCAGGCCAACCCCGTGAGCGCGATCGTGATCCAAAAAACGGCTACGTTCGGATTTGTCGTCGTAACCGCACCGATGATCGTGAGGCCCATCAGCATTCCGATCACGATGATCGTTTTACGGACCCGGTTCGGATCGTATCCGCGCTGGATGAGGTAATCCACCAGCCAGCCGCCGACGATCAGGTCGGCGATGGCCGCAACGATCCACGGCACCATCGCGTACGCGCCGCTCTTGAGGATGTCCATGTGATAGGTCTTGACCAAATAGCCCGGCAGCCACGTCAACAGCAGGTAGAACGAGTATCCGTAAGCGCCGAACCCGATCGTCAGCCCCCACACCTTGCGCTGACGCAGCAAATAGCCGAGCGCCGCGCCGACGTTCGCAGCGGAAGTGAGTCCCTCGGGCTGCGCGCCGCCTTCGATGATATACGCGCGCTCCGCCTGCGTCAGCCGTTTGTCTTGACTGGGGTTTCGGTAGAAGACATAGAATGCGACGAAGAACAGAAAGCTAAATGCGGCCGTGACGACGAACGTCATGCGCCAGCCGTACCAGACCAGGATCAGTGCGACGATCGGGACCCCGATCCCGGTCGCCAGTTTGGCCGCCGAGTCGAAGATCGCCGTCGCAAGTCCCCGCTCCTTGGCCGGGAACCAGTAACCGGTCGCCTTCGAATTGATCGGGAAGGTTGGCGTTTCTGCGATGCCGAGCAGCAGACGCGAAGCGAAGATCGTGCCGAAACCCGAAGCGAGCGCGGTCAGAAATGACGCGATGCTCCAAAGCAGCGTTGTCGCTCGGCCGATCACGATCACGCCGTAGCGATCGAGGAAGACGCCGACCGGAATCTGCAGCGCGGCGTAGGTCCAGGCGTATCCGCTGAGCAGGTAGCCGAACTCGATGTCGCCGATGCCGAATTCGCTGCGCAGCGATGGACCGGCGACAGTCAGATTCACGCGGTCGAAGTAGTTGATCAGCACTCCGATGCCGAGCAGGATGGCGATCCCCCACCGGAGGTTGGTCACACGTTCGCCGGGTGCGATGATGCTGCGCTGCATGGTGTCCCCCATCTATGGTCGGTTGGTACCTCCTACGCGATGGCGCGCTAAGAAACATGGCGACCTGCGCCGAACCCCCAGGTGGGATGAAACGAACCTCGGTTTGGGTGCCGCTCGCCGCCGCAGGCGTCCAGCTTGCCGCGCTGGCGCTCTGTGCCTGGGCGATGCAGAACGGCCGCCAGCGCAAAGCGCTGGCGAAGCAGCAGCCGCGCCAGGCGCTGGCCGTGGCCGAACCGGTGGCGGCGACGGCTGCCGTAGCGGTGACGGTCGTCACGGCGCACGTCGCCGCCCCCGAGCCCGCGGCTCCGGTAGCGGCCGAACGGTCGCCCGCGGCAGGGGCTGCCGCGCCGGCCCCAGCCCCGGCCGCCGCGCCGCCCGTGATGGTAGTGCCTCCGTCGCCCGTTACGACGGGTCCACGCGAGCGTGGGATCCCGCGCTTTATCATCAACTTCGCCGACGAGGACACGCAGATCGTCGCGGCCGACGCCGGCGAGGGCGAGATCGTGTTCGGGATCTTCAGCGACGGCAACATCCGCTGCGTCGACGTCGATAACGGCTGCTATGCCGGGAAGGCGGAGGGCCCGCGCGCGCGGATGCGGGAAGTCGCCGGCTCCCGTGCCTTCACCGTCCAGATGGAACCTGCCGCGGACGACCGCTTCGAAGCGATCTTCGTGGGCGGCCTTCACGACGCACAGCGCCTGGTGCTCGTGCCGCTGACGGAATCCGGGCGCGCATGAACGTTCTCGACCGGCTCGATACGACGCTGCGTGTCGTCGGCGGTGCGCGTCTCGAAGGCAGCGTCGAAGTCCAGGGCGCGAAGAACGCAGCCCTTCCGATCATGGCCGCCGCGCTGCTCGCGCGCGGCAAGGTCACCCTGCACCGCGTGCCGCGCATCACCGATGTTTCGGTCATGTGGTCGCTGTTGGAAGCGCTCGGTGCGCGCGTTGCGCTCGAGGATCGCAACTCGATCACGATCGATGCCTCGAACGTCAACAAGTTTCGCGCGCCGTACACGCTGGTGCGCAAACTCGCTGCCTCGTTCGATCTGTGCGGGCCGTTGCTGGGTCGGTTCGGCCGCGCCGAAATCCCGCTTCCCGGCGGCTGCGTTCTCGGAACGCGTGCGACCGATTTGCACGAAGCCGCGTTTCGCGCGCTCGACGCCGAAGTCTCGGTCGCGCACGGCTATCTGATCGCCGGCGCGCGCGACGGGCGTTTGGTGGGCGGCGAGATCGAATTCCGCATGCCGTCGGTCGGAGCGACGAAAAATGCGATGTTGGCGGCGGTCACCGCCAACGGCGAGACGACGATCCGCAACGCCGCGATGGAACCGGAAGTCGTCGATCTGGCGAACTTCCTGGTCGCGATGGGGGCCAAGATTCGCGGTCAAGGCAGCGATACGCTGTACATCACCGGCGTCGCCGAACTGCGTGGCGTCGAATATACGATCATCCCGGATCGCATCGCGGCCGGAACGCTGATGATCGCGGGCGCCATCACGCGCGGCGACGTCACGGTGAAGAAGGCGCGCCCGGACGACCTGATCGCGCTTCAGGTGTCGCTGACCGAATGCGGGATCGACGTCGACACGGGCGACGATTGGATCCGCGTGCGCGCCGAGACGGTCAAAGGCGGCACCGACGTCGTCACCGCACCGCATCCGGGTTTCCCGACCGACCTGCAGCCGCAGATGCTGTCGTTTCTGTGTACTGCGCCGGGCGTCAGCGTGGTCGAGGAATCGATCTTCAACGCGCGCTTCTCGTACGTCAACGAACTGGTCCGCATGGGTGCCGACGTCCGGGTTGCGATGGAGAATAATACGGCGCTCGTCAAAGGCGTGGCGAGCCTGTCGGGTGCGCCGGTCGAAGCGCCCGACATTCGCGCCGGCGCCGGACTCGTACTGGCCGGACTGGCGGCCGCGGGCGAAACCGAGATCATCGGCCTCGAGTACATCGACCGCGGTTACGAACGGCTTGAAGAGACGCTGTCGTCGCTCGGGGGTCAAGTCCAGCGCGCCAGCGGCATCATCCCGTTCAGCGAGCCGACCGGCACGTTCGAAACCAGCGCCTACCCCAGCGTCTAAACGGCGCCTCCTTCAGGACACACGGTATGACGGGATTGTCTGTGCTTCGCGCCGCGGCGGCGGCGAGCGTTCTCTTCAGCTGGGGCGCCGCGCCGGCGCACGCCGAAGGGCCGCCTGGGCCGCGGACCGTGAAGGCCGTGGTCGCAGCGTCTGGGGAGGCGCTCGGGGTCGCCGCGCTGCGACAGATTCACACGCTGCACTTTCACGGCGCGCTGCAGATCGTCGGGATTCCGGGAACGGGCGACGACTGGGAAGACCTCCGAACCGGTGCGGCCGCAGGGTACAGCGATGCCGGCCCGCTGAGCGGCGCGCAGGGCTACGACGGGACGAACGTGTGGAATCGCGATGCGGGCGGGGTCGTGTGGAACGACGGCAGCGTGCCGGCGCGCGCGATTGCGATCGACCAAGCCTATCAGATCCGCATGCTTTTGTGGTTGCCGGGTTACGGTGGGGCGACGGTCACCGCGCTGCCGGAACAATCCGCGGCCGATCATCGCTACGACGTCCTGCGGGTGACGCCGCCGGGCGGAGTTCCTTTCGAGCTGTGGATCGATGCCGCGACACACTTGCCCAGCCGCTCGGTGATCACCGTCGGCACGATGACGCTGACGACGATTCTCAACTCCTACCACAGCGTGCACGGTCTGATGCAGCCGTTCGCGATCGGTAACGTCGACAGCGACGGCAATCAGCTCGACTTCGTGGTGACCAGTGCCGACGTCGACGATCCCGCCGCGGAGGCGGCGCTTCGGCGCCCGACAATGCGCATCGACGACGTCGATCTGCCCGGCGGCACGACGTCGATTCCGTTCGAGCTGGTCGACAACCACGTCGACCTGCCGGTCACGATCAATGGCAAGGGTCCATTTCATTTCCTGTTCGACACCGGCGGTGGGAACCTGATCGACACTGAGGCCGCGAAGGCGCTCGGCCTGGGTGCGGCCGGCAAGGGCGGCACGAACGGCGTCGGCTCGAGTTCCGAAGCGATCCAGTTCGGAACCGTCGATCGCCTGGACGTCGGCGGCGCGACGCTGCGCAAGCAGGTGTTCGTGATCGTGCCGGTACGGGCGGGTTTCGGCGTCGCGAGCGGCCAGCCCGTCGACGGTCTGATCGGCTTTGAGGTGCTGGCGCGGTTCATCACCACGTTCGACTATGCAAACAGCCGGATCGTGCTGCAAACGCGCGCCGGCGCGGCCCCGGCGAACGCGACGACGGTCCCGTTCACCTTCAACGGCCAACATGCCAATATCGCCTGCGCGATCGACGGGTTCAACGGACGCTGCGACGTCGACACCGGCAGCCGCATCGCACTCAGCGTGCTATCGCCTTTCCTCGCGGCGCATCCAACGATCGTGCCGTCGAACGCGACCGCACTCGGCGCGAACGGCTTTGGGGTCGGCGGAGCGGCGATGGGGAGGCTGGGCCGCGCGACGCTCACGATCGCAGGCTTCACGATCCCCGACCTCGTGACCGACCTCAGCGCGCAGACGCGCGGTGCGTTCGCCGATCCGTTCACGGCCGGCAACATCGGAGCCGGCGTCTGGCGGCGGTTCGCGGTCACCTTCGACTATGCGGCCCAAACGATGACGCTCGTCCCAAACGCGAACCTCGCCGAGCACGAGACGTACGACCGGTCGGGAACATTTCTGATCGAACAGAGCGGGCAGGTGGTCGTTGCCGACGTACGGCCGGGGACCCCGGCCGCCGCGGCCGGCCTCGTGCGCGGCGACATCCTGACGACGATCGCCGGGAAACCCGCGGCGGACTACGCGCTTTCCGACGTCCGGACGCTCTTCCGCGGCCCGGCTGGAACCGTGCTGCCGCTCGTTCTCACCGGCAAGGACGGTTCGCGGCGAAATGTGACGCTGACGCTTCGCGATTACGTGTGAGCGGGTTCGGCGAAGCCGCCGGGTACTGCTGGGGTCGATGGGTCTGCCTCGGTCCGCGGGTCAGGAATCCGCAGGCGTAAGCCGAAGCCTTCCTATTCGTCGTTTTTCGAGCGGCGCGGCCGCATGCCGCTTGCTGCAGTGTGAAACCTGGGAGTGCGTGCTATCGACATCGGGATCGACCTCGGAACCGCCAACGTCCTCGTCTACGTCAAGGGCAAAGGCATCGTGCTGCGCGAGCCCTCGGTCGTCGCCAAGGACGTCCGGACGAACAAGACGCTCGCGGTCGGTGAAGAGGCACGCCTCATGCTCGGCAAGACGCCGAGCAACATCCAGGCGATCCGTCCGCTGCGCGATGGCGTGATCGCCGACTTCGAAGTGACCGAAGCGATGCTCGGGTACTTCATCCGGAAGGTCACCCGCCAGCGGTCGTGGTTGAGCACGCTGTTCCGGCCCCGGCCCTCGGTCGTCATCTGCGTCCCCGCCGAGATCACCTCGGTCGAAGAACGGGCGGTGCGCGATGCCGCCAAGCTCGCCGGCGCCAAGTCGGTCGACATCATCGAGGAGCCGATGGCGGCGGCGATCGGCGCCGGCTTGCCGATCGACGGCCCGTCGGGCAACATGGTGGTCGACATCGGCGGCGGCACGACCGACGTGGCGGTGATCTCGCTGGGCGGCGTCGTCGTCTCGCAGTCGATTCGGGTCGCGGGCAACAAGCTCGACGAAGCGATCATCCGTCACATCCGGCGCATCTACAACCTGATGATCGGCGAGCGCACGGCCGAAGAGATCAAGATCAAGATCGGTTCGGCGTTCCGCCTCGAACAAGAGCTGGCCATGGAGATCCGCGGTCGCGACCTGATCAACGGGCTCCCGAAAACGGTCAAGATCACCTCGGAAGAAGTCCGTGAGGCACTCTCCGAACCGGTTCAGGCGATCGTCGAAGCGGTCAAGTCGGTGCTCGAGCGAACCCCGCCCGAACTCGCTGCCGACATCATCGATCGCGGCGTGATCCTCACCGGCGGCGGTGCGCTGCTGCGCGGCCTCGACACGCTGCTCGGCGAGATCACCGGCATCCCGGTCATCGTCGCCGAGGATCCGATGTCGTGCGTTGCGATCGGCACCGGCCAGCGCGTCGGCTACAACAGCCGCAACGGGCACAACGGGCACTACGGGCACTTCTGAATCGCGCCTTGCTTCGGTTACGTTCAGGTTGGTGATGGACCCGACCCGATTCGGCCGGCTGCTGCTGCCGGCGGTCCTGCTGGGCGCACTCGCGGCCTCGCCGCGACCTACGCCGCCGTCGCAAACCAGCGCAACACCGGCGCCGGCTGCCCTTTCGCCGGCGGCTCCAGGTTCCGCCGCCCCGGGCGGATTGGAGACGAAAGACTACCGCATCGAAACCGACGAGACGCACTGGAACTTCAACAGCGGCGACTTCACGATGCCGCACCGCGTCCGTTTCTTTCGCCCCGGCACCGATGCGATCGGCGACAAGGCGCGGGGAAACTCGAAGCGCGGCACGGCGACCCTGATCGGGAATGTCGTCGTGCACGACAGCGGCAACGCGCCCGAAGCGTCGACCGACTCGTACAGCGGCAACGGGCCGGCCACGCTGACCTGCGACCAGCTCGATATCGACTCGAAGCAAAAGATCTATACGGCCACCGGACACGTTCACTTCTCGCAGGGGACGCGCACGGGCACCGCCGATCACGGTACGCTCAATCGCGGCAGCGGCGTTCTGCAGCTTACCGGCAACGTCAAGCTGACCGATGCCGAACAGTCGATGACGGCGCAAGACCTGCTCTACAACCTCAACACGAAGGACGTCGACGTCCACGGCGCGCCGATCGTCATCAAACAGCCCGTCGCAACCTCGAGCGCAGCACCCGCGACGCCCAAGCCGAAGAAACGCAAGCTGCCGTTCTAGCAAGGATGCCTTGACGAAGGCCCGCTCCAGATGATCGACATGTTTGCCGGCGCCGGCGGCGGCGGACCCACCGTGCACGAACCCCTGGCTGCGCGGATGCGGCCGCGAACGCTCGACGAATTCGTCGGACAGGAGCAGATCGTCGGCCCGGGTCGCGCGCTGCGGCGCGCGATCGAGTCGGACACGATCCCGTCGATGATCCTGTGGGGGCCGCCGGGAACCGGAAAGACGACGCTGGCGCGAATCATCGCGCAACAGACCGGCGCCCACTTCGCCGCGATGTCGGCCGTCAGCGCCGGCGTAGCGGATCTGCGGCGGGTCGTCGCCGACGCGAAAAAATTGCGCGCCGCCGGACGCCGCACCGTGCTCTTCATCGACGAGATCCATCGCTTCAATAAAGCCCAGCAGGACGCGGTTCTGCCCTACGTCGAGGACGGTACCGTCACGCTGATCGGCGCGACGACGGAGAACCCGTCGTTCGAGGTCAACTCGGCGCTGCTCTCACGTTCGCGCGTGTTCGTGCTGCGCGCGCTCGACAACGACGACGTGCGGACGATCATCGAACGCGCGCTGCTCGACCCGGAGCGCGGACTGGGCGGGCAATCGGTGACGATCGCACCCGATGCGCTCAACGCGTTGGTCGATCTGGCCAACGGCGACGCCCGCGTCGCGCTCGGCACCCTCGAGTTCGCGGCCGCCTCCGCACCGAAGGGCCCCGGGGGCGGTCCGGCGATCGACACGCAAACGATCGCGGACGCGCTGCAGCGCCGAATCGCCGGCTACGACAAGTCCGGCGACGCGCACTACGATACGATCAGCGCGTTCATCAAGACGATCCGCGGCAGCGATCCCGACGCCGCCGTCTACTGGCTCGCGCGCATGATCGATGCCGGCGAGGACCCGCTGTTCATTGCCCGCCGGCTGGTGATCCTAGCCAGCGAAGACGTCGGACTCGCCGACCGGCACGCGCTGCCGCTCGCGATGGCCGCGCAGCAGGCCGTGCATTTCATCGGTATGCCCGAAGGATTCTATCCGCTCGCGCATGCGACGCTCTACCTGGCCACGGCACCCAAGTCGAACAGCGTCGGCCGCGCCTATGGGGCTGCGCTCGCGGATGTACAAGGCACCCGTACCGAGCCGCCGCCGCTGCACCTGCGCAACGCGCCGACGTCGCTGATGAAACAGCTCGGCTACGGCGAGGGCTACCGCTACGCGCATACCGACTACGCCGACATGGAGGCCGAAGGGGATCTGCCGCCGGCCGTCGCGCTGCAGCCGAACTTGCCCGACGCGCTCGGCGCGCGGGCCTATTTCGAGCCGGGCAAACAGGGCGACGAAGCACGCCTGCGGCGCTGGATCGACGCGCGCCGCGCCAGTGCGTCGCCCGCGAAAGACGAACTGTTCGGCGACGAACCCTGACGCTTAGACCGAATCCAGCCGCGGCATCGCGCGCTTCATGAACTCGTCGAAGAGCGGTACGGTGAACGCCGTGTCGCCATGGCCGGGACTGAAGATCAAGCCCTGCCTGATCAGCTGGCCGCGCACGGGCGCAAGCGAGGTCACCTTCGCGCCGTAGATATCGGCGATCTCGCCGGACCGGTGCGCCCCGCCGCCCAGTTCGGCCATCGCTCGCAAGTAACGGCGCTGCGTCGGCGTGCAGCGCTCGTAACGGACCCGAAAGAAGCTTGCGTCGAGGTGCGCGAGGATCAGCGGGGTCACCGACTCGACGACCTCGACGCCGATCGGCGATGCCGGCGCGTGGTTCCAGACGTGATAGGCCCACTCTTGGACGAAGTACGGGTAGCCGTGCGTGACCTGCACGATCGCGTCGAGTGCCGCGCGCGTAAACCGGATATCCTGGGCTGCCGCGGGCTCCTCGACCGCGCGCCGGGCATCCTCGGAGCGAAGTTCGCCGATGCGCGGGAAATCGAACAGCCGCTCGGAGTACGAGCGCGCTTCGCCGGCCAGCGCCGGCATCTGCGGCAGACCGGCGCCGACCAGCACGATCGGCAGCGCGAGCTGCGTCGTGCGGTGAATCGCCATGATCAGGCTCGAGAGCTCCGCGCCGTCGAGATATTGCAGTTCGTCGATCGCGAGCAGGACCGCGGTGCGGCGGTCACGAGCGGCTTCGCCGAGCGCGACCATCAGCGCGGTGAGGTCGGCCGCCAAGTCGCCGCTGTCGCCTGAGCCGCGTTCCGGATCGACGTCGATCGAAAACGAAAGCACTCCGTCGAGACCGAAGCGGCCGGTAAAACTTCGAAAGACGCGCATGGCCCGCTTCACGCGTTCCGACAGCGCGCCGAGCCGGTCCAGCTCGAACAGCAGCGTCCGCACGTGCACGGCGAGCAGCCGCACGAAGCTTCCGCCGTCGGAGGCCTCCATGAACGCGTTACGGTAGCCGCTGCGCTCGGCGATTTCGACGAACCGGTTGAGCAAAACCGTCTTGCCGACGCCGCGCAGGCCGGTCGCCAGAAGGCTCTTGGCCGGACGCCCGAGCTTGGCGCGCTCGAGTTTGATGGCGAACGCGCGCAGTTCGGCTTCACGGCCGACCAGCGCCGGCGGCGGCGTCCCGGCGCCGGGGCCATAGGGGTTGCGGATCTCGTCCACGATCCTCGTTATACACGATTTACTCGAGTTTCGTTGCTGAGAAGCTAAACCAAGGAAAACATGCTCGAGCCCGCGTCCTTTCTGCGCCCCTCGGAGTCGTAGGCAGCGATGGCGCGGATCTATCTCGACCATGCGGCGACGACCCCCGTCCGCCCGGAAGCGGTCGCGGCGATGGCCCCGCTGCTCGGCGCCTACAATCCGAGTTCGCTCCACGCCGAAGGCCGGGCAGCGCGCACGGTTGTCGACGACGCGCGCGCGTCCGTCGCCCGCGTGTTGAGTGCAGCGCCGCGGGAAATCGTCTTCACCGGCAGCGGCTCGGAGGCCGACGGGTTGGCCCTGCTCGGCGCTGCGCGCGCGCTGGTCGGAAGCCGGCGCCACGTCGTCACCTCGGCGATCGAACACCCGGCCGTCCTGCGCGCCGTCGACATGCTCGAAGGCGAGGGTTGGCGTGCGACCCGGCTGCCCGTCGACGCGCGCGGCCTGATCGACCCGGCGGCGTTCGCCGCGGCGCTGACTCCCGACACCGTGCTGGCCAGCATCATGCTCGCCAACAACGAGATCGGCGTCGTGCAGCCGGTCGCCGAACTCGCCCGGCTCGCCCGGGCGCGCGGCGTGCTCTTTCACACCGACGCGGTCCAGGCGGCGGGCTGGCTCTCGCTCGACGTCGGCGCGCTGGGCGTCGATTTGCTCTCGCTCTCAGCACACAAATTCCATGGGCCCAAAGGGGTGGGGATCCTGTTCGTGCGCAGCGGCGTCGACGTCGCGCCGTTGAGCGGCGGCGGCGGCCAGGAGCGCGGTTTGCGCGCCGGCACCGAGAACGTCGCCGGCATCGCCGGCCTCGCGACCGCGCTGGCACTCGCCGAGGCGGAGCGGCCCGAAGCCTCCCCCCGCGTCGCGGCGCTGCGCGACCGGCTCGAAGCGGCGATACGCGCGCAAATCCCGGGCACGATCGTCAACGGAGCCGGCGCGCCGCGCCTGCCGGGCATCCTCTCGGTGGCCTTTGCCGACGTACCCTCCGACGCGCTGCTGATGCGGCTCGATCTGGACGGGATCGCCGCCTCGGCGGGGAGTGCCTGCGCGGCCGGCGCGTTGGAGCCGAGCCACGTGACGGCCGCACTTGGGCTCGACGCCCGGTATCGGCTGGGCACGATTCGCTTTTCGCTGGGTAGAGCGACGACCGAGGCCGAAATCGATGCGGTGATCCGCCGCTTGCCCGAACTGCTGGCGGACGTACGCACCCCGCTTACCGTGTAAGGGAGCACAAATGTGGGAAAGGGCCGACCGTGGCTCTAGCGAGCACGCGGAGGATCGGTTTTGACTATCGACGGCGCCTCGATTCGCGATGTGCTGATCGGCGTGGGCGTGCTGCTGGTGGGGCTTGGCGTCATCATCGTCTGCGTTGCATTGGCGCGGCTTTTTGGCCGTTTGAACCGCACGCTCGATGAAGTCGACCGCCAGGTCGCGGCGCTCTCGGTGCCGGTGGTGGCGACGCTCGGCCACGTCGGCGGGATTGCCGACACCGCCGACGCGACGGTGGCGCGGCTCGGCGCGGTCGTCGCATCGCTCGAAGGCGTCGCCGACGGTCTGGGCAGCACGGCAAAGCTCGCCTCCGAGGCGGTCGCACCGGCGCTGGTCAATTTCGGCGTCGCGTTGGCCGGGATCACCGCCGGCCTCCGCCGGCTCGTTTCGGGTAAACCGGTGCCGCCCGGGGAAGACTTCGGTAATGGCTGAGCGCGGCGGAAGGTCGGCGTTCGTTGCCGGCCTCGCGCTCGGAGCGCTCGGGGGTGCGACGCTGGCCATGATTCTGGCTCCCCAAACCGGCGAAGAAACGCGCGACGTTCTGCTCGCCAAAGCCCGTGAAGCCGGCGAACGGGCCCGCGATACTGCTGCGGATGCGAGCGACCTTCTCGCCCGCGGCCGCGACATCGTGGCCGACGCAAAACTGCGCATCGACGCGGCGGTCACCGAAGGCAAGGACGCAGCCGCGCGCCAGCGCGACACCCTCGAACACGAAACCTAGGAGACAGCGTGGATATCAAAGTCAACGTTCGCGAGTCGGAGGGTGACGCGTACGTCGTCGACCTGACCGGCGAGATCGACGTCTATACCTCACCGAAAGTCAAAGACGCGATCACCGAGCTGATCGATCAAGAGCACTACAATCTCGTGATCAATCTCGAGAAGGTGCGCTACATCGATTCGACCGGGCTGGGTGTTCTGATCGGCGGGCTCAAACGCGTGCGCGAGCACGGCGGTTCGGTCAATCTCGTCTGCACCAACCCGCAGATCAAGAAGATCTTCGACATCACCGGGCTGGTGAAGATCTTCGGCATCTTCGACGATGAGCAGAGCGCCATGAAGGCGCTGGTGTGAACCCGGCGACGCGTTCCGTCGACGTCTCCTCGCACGGCACCGTCGAACTCAAGATTCCCGGCCGTGCCGAGTGGGTCGCCGTCGCGCGGCTGGCAGTCGCCGCGGTTGCGAGCCGGCTGCACTTTTCCGTAGACGAGATCGAAGACATCAAGCTTGCGATCGCGGAGGCGTGCACCAACGCGATCCAGAGCGCCGGCGGCATCGACGCCGGGACGATCGAGATCGTATGCGACGCCTTCGAGAATGAATTGCGCGTAACCGTGCGCGACCGCTCGACGGGGCCGCACCTGGAATCGGTCGACTCAGGTTCGATCGGCGAAGGCCGTACCGAAGCGCTGGGCGTGTTCTTGATTCGCGCGCTGATGGATACCGTCGATTATTCAACCGACCCGCGCCACGGCACCGAACTGGTGATGACCAAGCGCGTCAGCGCGTAGCATGTCGTCTTCGCCTCATATCGACGACGAACGTTGGGACCGCAACCGCGCCCGCGCGGCCTTCGCGCGCTTCGCCGTCGTGCGCGCCGACCGCGCGCTCGACAGCGGCCCCGATATGAGCGGGACCTCCGAATACGACCGCCTTCGCAACGAGCTGGTGGTCGCGCACCTCAACCTGGTGCGGTATCTGGCGGTCAAATTCGCCAACCGTGGTGAGGCGCTCGACGACTTGATTCAGGTCGGAACGGTGGGCTTGCTCAAGGCGATCGACCGCTTCGACCTCGAGCGCGGGGTCGAGTTCACGACCTACGCCACACCGACGATCGTCGGCGAGATCAAGCGCTATTTCCGCGACAAGGGCTGGGCGGTCAAGGTTCCCCGCCGGCTGCAGGAACTGAACCTCGCCGTCAATCGCGCCAACGAAAAGCTGACCGTCAAGCTCGGCCACTCACCGACCGTGAGCGAGCTGGCGCAACACCTGGGGGCGACCGAAGAAGACATCCTCGAAGCCCAGGAACTCGGGCAGGCGTACAATCTGCTGTCGCTCGATACGGAACTCAACGGCGAAGGTGACAAGAAGGCCCAGACCCTGGCGGACTACGTCGGCCAGAACGATCCGGCCCTCGAGATGCTCGAGGACCGGGCGAACCTCGAGCGTGCATTCGCGGTGCTGAGCGGACGTGAGCGGGTGATCCTCTACCTGCGATTCTACGAGAGCGTCTCGCAGACCGAGATCGCGAAGCGCCTCAACGTCTCGCAGATGCACGTCTCCCGCCTGCAGCAGAAGGCGTTGGAGAAGCTGCGGGTGTTTCTCCAGGAGAAATAGCCCGAGACCCGCTAGTGGCGGTCGACCGGGCTGAGATTCCGGCTTTCGCGGCTGAAAACGATCGTCGCGGCGATCCACAACAAGAACGCCGCCACGGCGAAAACGAAATCGAGCTGATGGGCCTCGACCCAGCGCGGCTCGCTGCTCATCAGGACCGCAAGTGCGGCAACGCCCACGGCGGGCACGTCGGGGGCGCTCAACGCGCGCCTCATCCCGCGCCACGAGAGCAGCCGCAAAGCGCCCGCGATGAACAGCAGAAACGCCAGCGGCCCGAGCAGCATCCAGGGGCCGAACACGATCTCCGAGAGATCATCCATGGCACGCGACCTCGCGCGACGGGGTGCGCTTCCACGGCGCGCACGGAATGGGGATCAGGGGGACACGGACGGCGCTGGGCATCGGTATACTCCTCGCGGTGAAGTCGGCAGCAGGCATGACGCCACCATACGCCCCGGCAGGTATGCGAGGTTATCCGTAACGGCACCGATCTTGGCGGTCGCCGGTACGTAGAGCAAACGCGTGCGGGCCCTCCCCTGGGGGGAGGAGTCGCCCAAGGCGTGGACGCCGCTGGGCACCGTGCGGTCGCGGGGATGACCAAAACTGAACGCTGGAAAGCGTACGCCCGGAGCGCGACCGGGGTATGATGAGTGTCTACGCGGCCCGTTCCCCCACGCGGCCAGGAGTTTTTTCGTGGCTGTCTCCCCCAAACCGGCACGCCGGCGGGCAACCGATAACCGGCGCGGCCGGCCGATTGAACCGGTGGCGTCCGGGCCGGTCGGCATTGCTGACCTCCTGCACGCTCCGTCGACACGCCGCACCCGTATCACGGCCATGGTGTTCGTCGCGATCTTCATCGGGTTCACCCTGGGCGCGGCACGCTTCGGCGCGGTTCAAGGTCCGATCGTGTTTCCGGTCGTCTCGATTTCCGCGAGCCTGTGGGGCGCTGCCGAACTGCTCACCGCCTATCTCCTGCTGGCCCAATTCGCGGTCAACGGCGTTCGGGCGTTCCTCGTTCTCGGGGCAGCCTACGCGATCTCGGGTCTGCTGACGATCCCGTACTTGGCGTTTTTCCCGGGCTTGTTCTTACCGGCCAACATGAGCGCGGGCACGGAACAGATTTCGGTGACGCTCTGGGCGCTTTGGCACTTCACCTTCCCGCTGCTTGTGGGCGTGTACTTCGTATTCGATCGACGACTGACGGCGCGCGTCATCGATACGGCGCAAATCCGCGGAAACCTGACCTTGACGGTCGTCCTCGTTCTGGGCTTTGTGTTCGTCGTGACGGGACTGCTCAACGTCGATCGCGCGTCGCTGCCGCACATGGTCCTGCACGGCCGCTTCAACTCAGCCTGGACCCACGCTGTGGCGCCGCTGATCGTGATCCTCAATACACTGGCTGCGCTTCTGCTGGTGACCTTCTCGAGACGGCCCAGCAAATTGCAAGTCTGGGTCGCGGTCGCGCTGGCGACAGCAGCGCTCGACGGCTTGCTCAACGCGCTCTCCACCGGGCGCTATACGATCGGCTGGTACCTGGGGAAGTTCGAAACGCTGACCACGGCGACGATCGTGCTGGTGATGCTGCTTTCCGAAGTGGGCGTCATGTATCGCCGGCTCGGGACGATGGCGATGCTCGACGCGCTGACCGGGCTGCGCAACCGGCGGGCCTTCGACGACTACCTGCGCTGGGTACTGCGACGGCGCCGCAGCGAAGCCAGCGAACTCTCGTTCCTGGTGCTGGACGTCGACTTCTTCAAAGGCTTCAACGACCGCTACGGCCACGCCGCCGGTGACGTTGCCCTCCGGCGCATCGCAAACTCGATCGTGGATTCGCTGCACCGGGAACTCGATGTCGCGGCCCGGTTCGGCGGTGAGGAGTTCGTCGTACTGCTTCCCGAAACGGGAGCGGTCGCTGCAGAGCACGTCGCCGAGCGGATCCGGCACGGTGTCGAGGCGATGGGAATCACCCACGGAGCATCGACGGTCTATTCAGCGGTCACCGTGAGCATCGGCGTCGCGTACGTGGACGCGCATACGCGCATCGACCAGACCAATCTGTTCGCGCTCGCCGATCATGCGCTCTACCAAGCCAAGGAGCGCCGCAACCGTATCGTCGTCGTCCCGTACGCACCGAACGACCCCAAGCTGCGGGATGCGATTCCCCGCGTGCTCACGGCCGCCGAGTAGGCCCAGCGGCGGGAGCGCGCGGCCCCGGACGGCGAACCTGACGGGTCGGCTATGACTTCCCAAGAACTCCGTCAAGCGTTCGTCGATTACTTCGTCCGGAACGGCCACGTGCATCTTCCGTCGGCGTCGCTGATCCCCGATCAGTTGAGCACGACGCTGTTCACGATCGCGGGGATGGAACAGTTCGTCCCCGTCTTTCTCGGCGACGCGCCCGCGCCGGCGCCGCGCGCGGTCACCGTGCAGCGCTGCCTGCGCGTCGCCGGCGCGAAGTCGGATATCGAGAACGTCGGCCGCACCGGCCGGCACGGCACCTTCCTCGAGATGCTGGGGAACTTTTCGTTCGGCGACTACTACAAGTCCGAAGCGATTCGTTTCGCGTGGGAGTTTCTGACCGGCGTGCTGCGGCTCGATCCGTCCAAACTCCACGTCACGATTCACACCGGGGACGACGAAGCCCAACGGCTGTGGGAAACCGAGATCGGGCTCGAGCCGAGCCGCATCACGCGCTGGGATGAAGACAACTTCTGGACGATGGGGCCGACCGGACCCTGCGGACCCTGCACCGAGATCTTTTACGACACCGGACCCGCGCATGCAACCGGCCCGGCCGACCTGGGGCCGAATCGCGGCGGCCGCTTCGTCGAGATTTGGAACCTGGTGTTCCAGCAATTCAATCGCGGCGCCGACGGGAAGCTCGCGGAACTTCCGCGCAGAGCGATCGACACGGGCGCCGGTTTCGAACGGATGCTCGCGGTCGCCAACGGCAAGGTCTCCATGTACGAGACGGACCTGTTCACCGACCTGATCGCGGCCCAGCCGCCGGTCGGCACGACGAATCTGCCTGCCGACGAGCAACTCGTGCGCCGGCGGATCATCGCTGACCACGCGCGCGCCGCGACGTTCCTGATCGCCGACGGCGTCTATCCGTCGAACACCGAGGGCGGCTTCGTGCTGCGGTTTCTGATCCGGCGCGCGATCCGTAACGGCCGGCTGCTCGGCTACCCGCGCGCCTTCATGGCCGACCTCGCCGGCGCCGTGGTTGCATCGCTGGAGAGCGGGTATCCGGAACTCCGCGCGCGGTTGGGCGATGTGCAGAACGCCCTGCGCGCCGAGGAAGCGGGATTTCTGCGCACCCTCGATCGCGGCAGCGAGCTGCTTGAGCAGCTGATCGAAGAGGCGCGGGCAGACTGCACCAGTATCATCAGCGGCGCGGATGCCTTCACGCTGCATGATACCTTCGGTTTTCCCTACGAGTTGACGCGTGAGATCGCGGCCGAACGCGGCGTCGCGATCGACTCGACTGCGTTCGAACGGGAGATGACCGAGCAGCGTGAGCGCGCGCGCGCCGATGCCGCCGCCAAGCGCGCGGTCGTGACGGTGACCGACCTGCCCGTCCTCGGCTCGACCTTCGCCGGTTACGGCGGCCTCGAGGCCGAGGGGGAAGTCCGTGCGATCCTCGTCGGCGGCGCCGCGGTCGACGCGATCGAGCCGGATACCGAAGCGCAGGTCCTGCTCGACCGCACCTCGTTCTACGCCGAAAAAGGCGGCCAGATCGGCGACCGCGGGCGGATCGTCCACGCTGATGCGGTCTTCGAAGTGACCGATACGCAGTACGTCGGCGACGCGATCGCGCATCACGGCCGGCTCGCCTCGGGCGTCCTGGCGGTCGGCGATGCGGTGCAGACGAGCGTGTACCCCGCCTGGCGCGAGGAAATCCGCCGCCACCACACGTCGGCCCATCTGCTGCAGCGCGCGCTGCGCGACGTGCTGGGCGAAGATGTCGTGCAAGCGGGATCGTGGGTCGGCATCGATCGAATGCGCTTCGATTTCCGCAGCCCGGTCGGTGCGCTGACACCGCTGCAGAAGCGCGCCGTGACCCAGCGCGTCAACGAAATGATCCGGGCGGATCATCACCTGGTGACCCGCGAGCTGCCGATCGACGAAGCAAAGGCGAGCGGCGCGATCACGATGGCGGGCGAAAAGTACGGCGACCTCGTCCGGGTCGTGCAGGCCGGGCCGTCGATCGAATTCTGCGGCGGCACGCACGCGCACACGACCGGCGAGCTCGGGCTGTTCGTGCTGCTGGCCGAAAGTTCGATCGGAAGCGGCATCCGCCGCATCGAGGCGATCGTCTCCAAAGCTGCGGAGCGGTATGTCGAGCAGCAGCAGGACACGCTCTGGGCGCTCGGTGAGGGTCTCTCGGTGAAGCCCGACGAGCTGATCGAGCGGGTCGAGCGCCTGCAAAGCGAATTGCGCGATCTGCAGAAGGCCCTGGCCGGCAGAAAAGCCCAGCTCGCTTCGGCCGATGCGGCGTCCTACGTCGATGCGGCGGAACAGATCGGCGGCGTATCGGTCGTCGGCGCGGTCGTCCGTGACGCGAGCGCGGAGGCGCTGCGCGCGCTCGGCAACGCCATTCGCGCGCGGCTGAGGTCGGGCGTCGTCGCGCTGGTCGGCGTCGACGGCGAGACCGCGTCGCTGTTCGTCACCGCGAGCGACGACGCGGTACGGGCGGGCGTGCATGCCGGGAACCTGGTGCGCGCGGCCGCGCCGCTGATCGGCGGGAAGGGCGGCGGTGCACCGGCACAGGCGCAAGGCGGCGGCAAAGACCCCGCCGGCGCAGAGGCAGCCTTGGCGGCGATGCGCGACGCGCTGGCGAAGCGCGCGGCGTGATCGCCTCGATCGTCGGCTCCGCGTTGCACGCGGGCGCGGCCGCGGCCGCGCTGGCCGCGACGCTCCCGCCCGATGCCGTTCTGACGCGCTACGCGGCCGCACTGACGGCGCTTCACGAACCGCGGACGTTCACGGTCGAATACACGCTCGAGCAGACCGGGACGCGGTCGCTCGAGCAGACGCACCGCATCTTTCGACGCGGCGGTGACGAGCGCGACGAGACGATCGCGGTGAACGGAACCCGCGCCACGGCGCCGACGATCCGAATCTTTCGCGGCCACCCCTATCGCTACACGATGACGCGGCTCGCGCCGCTGCCCGCGCTGTACGCCTTCACCTACTTGGGGATGGTCCGCGACGGACACCATTGGGATTACGTCTTCGCCTTGACGCCCAAGCGCTCGTCGGGCGATTTCTCTCTGACGCGCGTGAGCATCGACGGCATCAGCTTTCTGCCGACGGCGATTCTGTTCGAGACCTTCGCGAACGCGGGCAAGGGCGGGGTGACGTTCGCGAAAGTCGGCCCCTGGTGGGTGGCGACCGGCGCGACGGCCTCGGCGCGAGTACCGGGCGGGGTGGCGAACGAGCGGCTAACCTTCGCCAACTGGCGTTTCCCGGCCAGCCTTCCGGCCTCGACGTTCGCGGTGGCGCGGCCGCTTCCGGAGGCGCTCACCATCCCCGGGTAGAGCCGCCCGCCAATCGACCCGAACCGGAGGGCCGCCGGCGGCGTATCGGGGTCATGAAAGCACTTCTTGCGGCCGTTGCACTTGCGGCCTTCCTTCCCGCAGGCGCCGCCATGGCCGCCGCGCCCTCGACGACGGTGCACATTCGCGACGATGCGTTCATGCCGGCCTCACTGTGGGTCAAGGCCGGCGAAACCGTCACCTTCATCAACGACGACGACGACGCGCACACCGCGACCGCCGACGACAACTCGTGGGATTCCGAAGGCTTGAACCAGGGCCAAAGCTGGAGCCACCGCTTTACCAAGGCCGGCAAGGTCACGTATCACTGCACGGTGCATCCGTTCATGCACGGCGCGGTCGTCGTCAAGAGCGCGCCGTGAAACGCGTGTCGTTCCTGGGGCACATCGCCTGGACGGGTGCCGGTATCGCGTTCGTACTCGGCGCGGACGGCCTCGTGCACGCGGCCGATGCCGCTCCAGGTCAGTTCTCGTTCGTGCAGATCAGCGATAGCCACATCGGCTACGCCGGGCCGGCTAACGCCGACGTGCACGCCACCCTCGAACAGACGGTCGACACGATCAACGCGCTGCCGGTTCAGCCGGCGTTCGTCATCCACACCGGCGACGTGACCCACTTGAGCAAGGTGACGGAGTTCGATGACGCCCGCGCGATCTTGAGCAGGCTTCGCGCACCGCTGCTGGCGCTGCCCGGCGAGCACGACGTGATCGGCGCGCAAGGACCGCCGCGTTTCGCCGCGGCGTTCGGGCGCCGCGACGCGGCCGGCCGCGGCTGGTCGTCGTGGGATCAAGGCGGCATCCATTTCGTCGCGCTGATCAATGTCGGCGAGGGCGAAACGATGGGCGTCCTGGGACCCGAGCAGCTCGCCTGGCTGGAAAAGGATCTCGCCGCGCGCACACCCGACACGCCGATCGTCGTGTTCGGTCACGTTCCGCTCTTCGCGGTCGCGCCCGAATGGGGCTGGACGACCATGGACGGCACCAAGGCGATCGCGCTGCTGCGCCGTTTCTCGTCCGCGACCGTGCTCAACGGGCACATCCATCAGATCGTCGAGCATCAGGACGGCGCGATCCGGTTCGCGACCGCGCGCGCGACGGCGTTTCCGCAGGCCGCACCGGGCACGCCGGGTGCGAAGCCGGGGCCGTTGGCGGTCGCGCCGGGCTCGCTGCTGGGGGTGCTCGGGTATCGCACCGTCGAGATCGCTGCGGCGGCATCATGGCAAGACATCTCACTAGCGCAAGGCTGAGCGCCGTCGAACCGCCGGACATGGCGTTCGAGGGGGCCGGCTTCGATCGCGCGTACCGCGCCTACGCAGGGCGGCTCCGCGCGGTTGCCTATCACGTCCTGCGCGACCGCGACGCCGCCGAGGATGCGGTCCAGGCCGCGCTGCTGCGGATCTGGAGCAACCGCTCTTACAGCAGCGAGCGCGGCCCGCTGCTCCCGTTTTTGATCGCCTGCGTGCGCCGTGAAGCGCTCGACGTGATCCGCGGGTCGCGGCGCCGGCGCGAGCGCGAATTGCGCGCGGCGCCCGAGCCGATTCTGCCCGATCCGACGGCCGCGATCGATCCGATCGAAGCGCGCCGCGTTCGCGCCGCGCTCGAGCTACTGACGCCTCCGCAGCGTGACGTGATCGTTCGTGCGTACTACGGCGGCGCCACGCTGGCCGAAATCGCAGACACCACCGACGTGCCGCTCGGCACGATCAAGAGCCGCCTCGCCGTCGCGCTGCGACGGCTGGGCGGCGAGCTCTCCGGAGGCACCCCATGACTCAGCATTGCGCCGAAGAAGCTGAACTCTACGCGCTCGGTCTCACCGATCCGGAGCGTTCGGCATCGATCGAAGAACATTGCGCGATCTGCGAGGAGTGCCGTACGAGCGTGATCGCGGCGGAAGCAACGGCCGCCGCGCTGGCGGCGGCGCTCCCCGCCGTCCCGGCGGCGCGCACCCTCCGGCGGCCGCAGTGGACCAGCGGGCTCGCGGCGGCGGCGGCGGTCGTGTTCGCGGTGACGGCGGGGTTCGAAGGGACGGCCCTGCACAGCGCCTCGCAGCAGTCGGCGCGCACCGATGCGGCCTTGATCGCGGTTGCCGGGTCGCACTTCGCGCACACGACGCTGACATCGCCGGTGGGAAGTGTCGCAAAGGTCCTGTATTCGCGCGACGGTTCGTGGCTTTACGTTATCGCCGACGGCGTCGGAGAGGGTACGCACGTGATGGTCCGCAGCGGGGGCGGCGAGCGCGATCTCGGCGCGCTCGGCGGGAAAACGCCGGCGACTTTGTTCGTGCGCGAACCCGGACGCGTGGACGAGGTCGTCCTCACCGCCGATGGCCGAACGCTCGCGCACGGGGTGCCCGCGTACTGAGCGCGGCGAGCTGCGTGCGCTAGAGCGCCTGCCCCCCCATTGCGGCGCGCACACCGGTCAGGTGCTCCGTCACGCATTCGTCGATGATGGTCCACCGGTCGCGCTCGACCTCGAACACGGCGTAGGCCCCGTTCTCAACCCGCGCGCTCCAGAACGCTTCCCAATCGCGCCCGCTCGCTGCGAGCAGCGCGACCCGCACGACGGCGTCGTGGGTGACGACGAGGGTCGGCGCGTCGGGCTGCAGCGCGGCAGCGAACTCCTGCCAGCGTTCGAGGACGCGCACCAGCGTCTCGCCGCCTTCAAACGCGACCTTGCCGGGATCTTCACGCCAGGCGCGGTAACGTGAGCCGTCGTTGGCCGCGATCTCATCGCGCAGACGGCCCTCCCAGGTTCCGTGCGCGATCTCGATCAACCGGTCGTCGGTTTCCACGCCTACGTTCAGCCGCTCGCCGCACGGACGTGCCGTCGCCGTGCAGCGCAGCAGCGGCGAACTGACGATGCGCGTGATGCGCTCCGCACGCATCGGTTCCAGCAGCGCGAAGGCCTGCTGCATGCCGAGCGACGTGAGCGCGGACTCGCGACGTCCCTGATAGCGACCGGCGAGGTTCCAGGTGGTTTCGCCATGCCGCGCGACGAGCACGCGCATGCCGCGCGCGTTGGCGGAGCCGGCCTGCCGAACCTTCCCGCGAGCACGCGCGCCGAGCACAGGAGCTGCGCGAGTTTCCGGCATAGGCCCCCATGATGAGTCGCTATCCGGCCCGTTCGCGCGTTCTCGCCGCGGTCGCGTTCGCGCTGTGCGTGCCGGCGTGTGCGGTGCGGACGACCGGCTCGCCGCCGGTGATGCTCGTGCCCGTCAGCAGCGGCGCGCCGAAGCTGCCGCTCTCCGGTTTGATCGACATGCAGGACATCAGCTGGCACAATACCGACGCCGGACGGCCGATGTTCGTCATCGGCAACGTCCAGCAGTTTCCGGGACTCTTCGGCGGCATCGTGATCAACGCGACCTGGGCGCAGATGCAGGCGTCGGCCGGCGGCGGCGTTGATTTCAGTCAGGTCGACAATGCGCTCGCGATGGTACGTACGTACAATGTGGCCAACGCGCAGGCGCCGCTAGGGGTCAAGCTGCGCATCTATAACGGCAACAGCGCGCCGCAGTGGGCCAAGCAGCTCCCCGGTGGACCGGTGACGATCTACCGGAACAAGGCGGGCTGCCGCGAGCTGGTCGATACCTGTCCGCTGACGATCGGTCCATTTTGGACCGCGCCCTACATCGCGGCGTGGCGGGCGTTTCAAGCCGCGGTCGCCGCGAAGTACGACGGCGAACCGCTGATCCGCGCGGTCGCCGTGACGTCGTGCGCATCGCAAACCGACGAGCCGTTCGTTCCGACCGCCGGTCCGGTGTCGATTGCGAACTTGCGCAGCGCCAACTACAGCGATATGGCCGAGCAGGCGTGTCTGAGCGGTGCGCTCGCCGATTACGCGACGTGGAAGCTGACCGGGATCGACTACACCTTCAATACGTACACCAATTTTAGCGGCGGCGGGACGAATCCGGCGTTTGCGGTCGGCGTCATGCAGGCGTGTATCGACCCGGTCAAAGGGGTCGGCACGCGCTGCATTCTCGACAATCACGCGCTGGAGATGCCGCTGTATAGCCCCGATGCGATGATCTACGCGGAGATGTCGTCGGCCGCCGGTGCGGTGGTGAACTTTCAGACCCAGGCGCCGGCCGGGATGGGATGTCTGTGGCGCGACACGATCGCCCAAGGCGTCGCCGTTGGTGCGCGGGCGATCGAAGTGTGGCCGAACAACGACGGCTTCACCACGCTGAACGCAACGCAAATCGGCGAGCTGGCGCGCGAGTTTTCGTCGCCGATCCCGGTGTCGGGCGCGACGCCCGGCCCGTGCCCGGGTTTCTATTAGGCTCTCTTCGTCAGGCGCGACGAAGTCCGTGCACGTTCCGTCGACGCCGACATGCATGCGATGGCTCACCCCAGCACGAGCTACGTGAGCGGCGAGAGATGCTTTGGTTCGTAGAGGCCGAGCTTGTCGCCGCCGGGGAGTTCGAGCGTCGTCACCAAACCCCAGCCGCGGTCGGCGACCGGTGTCGTTTTGATTCCCTTTTTCTCGAGCTGCTGTACCGTCGCGGCGATGTCGTCGCAGATCAGCCACAGTTCGTGTTCGGGGTCGTCTTCCGTCGCATGGACGGCGAGTTCCGTCGGCGGTGCGGCGAAGAAGAGCCGCCCGTTGCCGGCGTCGACGTAGTGCAGGTCGAGCACGTCCTTGAGAAAGTCGTACATCTCCTGGGGGTGCTTGGTGGAGAAGATCGCGTGGATGCCGGTGATCACTCTGTTCCTCTTCCCTCGAACTACGCGCGCTTCGCGCGCTCCGCTGGGGATGACATTACTACGGCGCTTCGCGGCGCTCCGCTCGGGATGACTTTAGATGAGACCCTTCGCCGGCGCCGAACGGCTCGCGAACTGAACCTTGCCCGCAGGCTGTGCGACGCACCGGTATGGATGCACGCAGCGCGCGCGGTGATGGGGCATGAAACGCGTGCGCGAGCGCGCTTCGAATCTGCTGCTGTACGGGTTCGCGGCGTCGATTGCCGCGCACGTGCTGCTCTTGCCGCTGGCCGGCCAGCGCGCGCAAACCACGGTTGCTTCCGAGCCGCCGTTCGTGCTGTCGGATGATTCGCCGGCGAAAGCGCGCCCGACACCGGCACCCGCTCCGGCACGCACCGCGCGGCCGGTGTTCCGGCCGCGTGCGGCCGCGCACGTGTCGAGACCCGCGCGTAGCGCACGGCTCCTCGCGCTTCGCCCTACCGGTGCGCGGGGGCCGGCGACGGTGCCGGATCGCGGGCAGGTGGGCGTCCCGGGGGTTGCAATCGCCGGTGCTGACGATCCACCGGCCGGCCCGGTCGCGAACGGCACGAACACCGCCGAGCCGGCGGCGACGTCGACGCCGCTCGCCTGCGGCCGCCCCGACGTTGTCGCCGCCACGTTGCGCGCGCTCGAGCCGGAACTGCCGGCGCTGGCGCAGCAGCAAGGCGTCAGCGGCACCGTCGATGTCGTCGTGACGCTCGATGCGTCGAGCCGGATCGTTGCGGCGCGCATCGCGCACTCGCCGAGCGTCCTCCTTGACGCTGCCGCGCTCGCCGCCGCCCGCGGCTCGGTGTTTCGTACCGAGACGCGCGGCTGCATTCCGATCCCGGCCGAGTACCTCTTCCGCGTCGACTTCGTCGGAGCGTGAAGGGCTACGCGCGCGGGACCAACGCGGTCGCCTCGATCTCGACCTTGGCGCGATCTTCCAGCAAGCTGGCGACCTCGATGACCGACATCGCGGGGTAGTTGCGGCCCATCACGCTGCGATAGGCGTCGCCGACCGCGGCGAGCGCGCCGAGATAGGCCTGCTTGTCGGTCAGATACCAGGTCATCCGCGCAACGTGTTCGGGTCCGGCCCCGGCCTCCGCCAGTACCGCGACGACGTTGCGCAGCGCTTGCGCGATCTGCTCGACGATGTCGTCGGAGGCAAAGCGGCCCTGCGCGTCCCAGCCGATCTGGCCGCTGACGAAAACGGAACGCCCCTCGCCCGTCATGCCGTGCGTGTATCCGCAGGGACGCTGCCAACCCGGCGGGTGAAGCCCCCTCATCGCGGTGCGCTCACGTCGCGCAGTTTGAAACGCTGCAGCTTGCCGGTCTGCGTGCGCGGCAACTCCTGTACGAATGCGATCTCGCGCGGGTATTTGTACGGCGCCAGGCGCGCTTTGACGAACTCCTGGAGATCGGCCGTGAGCGCTTTGCTGCCCGTGCCCTCGCGCAGCACGACGTAGGCTTTGACGATCGTCCCGCGCTCCGGATGGGGTTCGCCGACGACCGCGCATTCGAGGACCTGCGGATGCTCCAGCAGCGCGCCCTCGACTTCGGGGCCGGCGATGTTGTAGCCGGAGGCGACGATCATGTCGTCGGTGCGGGCCTGATACCAGAAATAGCCGTCTTTATCCATCATGTACGCATCACCGGTGAGATTCCAGCCGCCTTGCACGTAGTCGCGCTGCCGGGGATCGGCCAAATACCGGCAGCCGGTGGGCCCTTTCACGGCTAGCCGCCCGACCGTCCCCGGCGGCACGGGCGCACCGTCGTCGTCGAGGATCGTCGCGACGTAGCCCGGTACCGGTATTCCGGTCGCACCGGGCCGAATCGCGTCGCCGGCGGCAGAGATGAAGATGTGCAGCATTTCGGTCGAGCCGATCCCATCGATGATCGGAATACCGGTTGCGTTCTCCCACATCGCCCGCGTCCCGACCGGGAGCGTCTCACCGGCCGACACGCACGCGCGCAGCGTGCGCAGATCGTAGCGCCCGACCAGCGGGGCCATGGCTCGATATGAGGTCGGTGCGGTGAAACACACGGTCGCGCCGTGGCCGGCGATCGTGCCGAGCAGCGCGTCGGGCGAGGCGCGTTCCAGCAAGAAACTCGAGGCCCCCACGCGGAGCGGGAACAGCAGCCCGCCGCCCAGGCCGTACGTAAACGCCAGCGGCGGCGTTCCGACGAACACGTCATCGGGCGTGGGCGCGAACGAGGACGGGGGGAACGTGTCGCAGACCGCCAGCAGGTCGCGGTGAAAGTGCATCGTCCCTTTCGGCTTCCCCGTCGTGCCCGACGTGAAGGCGATCATGCACACATCGTCGCTCGCGGTCTCCACGTTTTCGAACGTCCGCGGGCGGCGCTTCATCAGGGCGGCCAAGCCGGCCGGTCCGTCGTCGTGGGTGAAGACGACCGTTTCGAGCGTTGGACAATGCGGCAGCGCCGCGTTGAGGTCGTCAGCCAGCCGCGCGTCGCAGAGCGCCAGGCCGACATGCGCCGCGGTGATGACGTCGACGAGCTCGCGTTCGCGCAGCAGCGGCATCGTGGTGACCGGAATCGCGCCGGCCTTGACCACGGCCAGCCAGGCCGCCGCGGTCACGTCGTTGTTGTAGCCGCGCAGCAGCACCCGATTCCCCGGCACGACCCCGAGTTCGTCGCGCAGGACACCGGCGATCTGGTTCGCCTCGGCCAGGAGCCGCGCGTAACTGACGCGCCGCTCGGTCGTGATGATCGCGGGCCGCTCGCCGAAACCGCGGGACACCATCACGTCGAGCAGCTCGACCGCCGCATTGAGCCGATCCGGGTACTGCAGTTCGGGCAGCGTGAAGAGGAACTCAGGCCACTGGTCCCGCGGCGGCAGATGATCGCGGGCGAACGTATCGACGTGCGCGGTCATTGGGGCACCGGCCGAGCGATCAGAGAGTGCTGCACTTCACGTGCTCCTTCAAAGGTTCGCAGCGCCCGGACCTCGCGATGCAAGCGCTGGGCGGGGAAAAGCGGCGGGTCGAGCTGCGGCGGGATCATCAATCGCCCTCGAATTTCGGCCGGCGCTTGTCGGCGAACGCCTCGTAGGCGCGCCGGAAGTCGTTCGACTGCATGCAGATTGCCTGCGCCTGCGCTTCGGCATCGATCGCCTCGTCGAGCGGCATCGACCACTCGCGGTGCAGCATCGCCTTCGTCATCGCATGGCCGAAGGTCGGTCCGTCGGCCAGCGTGCGCGCGAACGCGAGCGCATCGTCCAGCAGCGCGTGCGGCTCGCACAAGCGGTTGAAGAACCCCCACGCCAGCGCTTCGTCGGCCTCGAGCGCGCGGCCGCTGTACAGCAGTTCCGCGGCCCGGCCGGAGCCGATCGTGCGCGGCAGCAGGCTGCACGCCCCCATGTCCGCGCCCGCCAATCCGACACGCGTGAACAGAAACGCCACCTGCGCTCCGGGTGTACCGAAGCGCAGATCCGACGCCAGCGCGAGCATCGCGCCGGCGCCCGCACACACCCCGTCGACGGCGGCGATGATCGGCTGCGGACAGGCGCGCATTGCCTTGACGACATCGCCGGTCATGCGCGTAAACGCCAGCAGCTCCGGCATCGCCATCCGCGTCAGCGGACCGATGATCTCGTGCACGTCGCCGCCGGAAGAAAAATTGCCGCCCGCCCCGCTCAGTACGACGGCGTCGACGTCGCCGGCGTAGGCCAAGCCGCGAAACAGCTCGCGCAGCTCGGCGTATGACGCAAACGTCAGCGGGTTCTTGCGCTCGGGCCGGTCGAGGACGAGCGACGCAACGCCGTCGTTCACGCTCCAGCGAAAGTGCGCCGAGGTATAGCCGGCGTAGGACGTGCTGCGGTTCATCGCGTGCGCCCGCCGACGCCGTCGTTGAGGTGGCGCTTGAGGCGGCCGAGCAGCTCGAACAGCGAGCGGCGCTCGGCCTCGTCGAGGCGGTCGAACATCGCGACGATCCAACCCTCGTGTTCGCGGGCCATCTGATCGAACGTCCGTCGTCCGCGTGCGGTCAGCTGGACGTTCGCCGCCCGCCGGTCGTCGGTCGCCGGCGTGCGGGTGATCAGACCTTCGGCGACGAGCTGATCGGCGAGGCGCGTGATGTTGCCTGCCGTCACCATCATGCGGCGCGAGATTTCGGTCATCCGCAAACCGCCCGGGCTGCGCTCCAGCTGCGAGAGGAAGTCGAAGCGCGGCAGCGTGGTGGCGTACGCATCGCGCAGGTTCGCCCCCACGCGCCGTTCGACGAGGTTCGTACAGGCCAGCATCCGCAGCCAGAGGCGGATCGCCAGATGATCGGCCTCGGTCGTGCGCGATTCGGTGTCGAAGGTCAGCATCATCGTGCCACCTCGCCGCCGTCGATGACGATCGCTTGACCGTTCACGGCTGCCGAGTCGGCCCGGCACAGCCACGTTACCACCCGCGCGACCTCTTCCGGTCGCACGAAACGGCCCAGCGGATTGCGTGCCAGCAGTGCCGTCGCAGCGCCGCCCTCCGTGCGTCCGGTCGTGCGCGCGATCCGCCCGAGCGTGCGCTCGAGCATCGACGTTTCGGTGAAGCCCGGACACACGGCGTTGACGGTGATCCCCTTGCGGCCGAATTCAGCCGCCAGCGAACGCGTCAATCCGATCACGCCGTGTTTGGCCGCGTTGTAGGCGGCAATGTAGGGGCCGCCGACGAGTCCTGCGGTGCTGGCGACGTTGACGATGCGGCCGCGACCCGCGGCAACCATCTCGCCGACGACCTCGCGCGTGCACGAGTACGTTGCGGTCAGGTTGACGGCGATCGTCGCATCCCAGGTCGCGCGATCGAGCTGGGCAAACGGAGCGCTCCCCGAGGCGCCGGCATTGTTGACCAGGATCGCGACCGGGCCGTGCTGCGCGCGCGACAGCGCGAAGGCCGCGCGCAGCGCGTCCTCATCGGTCACGTCGGCGAGCACGACCAGCGCGCGTGCCGCGGCCGGCAAGGACGCGGCGTGGGTTGCGAGTTCGTCGCGACTTCGTCCGAGCAGTGTCACGCGCGCACCGTCGGCGGCGAGCGCGGATACGATTGCGGCGCCGATTCCCCGGCCGGCGCCGGTGACGAGCGCGTGCGCCCCGTCGAGCGAGGGGTTCATTGGGTGACCTCCGCAAGCGGCGCCGTGCGCCGCAGCGTCCGCAGCAGCTGTTCGCGCCCGGGAAGATACGGATACGGCCACGGCAGGTCGTCGTACCCGAGCTGCGCCGCAGCGTGAAGGGTGAAGTAGGGATCGGCAAGGTGGGGCCGTGCCAGCGCAACCAGATCGGCACGCCCCGACGCGACGATGCCGTTGACGTGATCGGCCTCGGTGATGTTGCCGACCGCCATCGTCGCGATCCCGAGCTCGTTACGGATCTGGTCTGAAAACGGCGTCTGGAACATACGGCCGTAGACCGGGCGCGCGGCGCGCGACGTCTGACCGGCGGACACGTCGATCAGATCGGCCCCGGCGGCGTTGAACGCGCGCGCCACCTCGACGGCATCGTCGGCGGTGATGCCGCCCGGCACCCAGTCGGTGGCCGAGATGCGCACCGACATCGGCTTGTGCGACGGCCACACCGCGCGCACGGCGGCGAAGACCTCGAGTGGAAAACGCAGCCGGTTGGGCAGGCTTCCGCCGTACGCATCGGTGCGCCGGTTGGTCAGCGGCGTGATGAAGCTGGAGAGCAGGTACCCGTGGGCGCAGTGCAGTTCGAGCAGATCGAAACCGCACTGCTCTCCCATCGCCGCGGCGCGCACGAACTGCTCCCGCACGCGGTCCATATCGGCCGGCGTCATCGCGCGTGGAATCTGGTTGCGGTCGCCGTAGGCGATCGGCGAGGGCGCCAGCAGCGGCCAGTTGCCGGTCGCGAGCGGTTCGTCGGGTTCCTCCCAGCCGCGTTGGGTCGAGCCCTTCGGACCGGCATGACCCAGCTGCAGCGCGATCTTCGCGGCAGTGTGCGTGTGCACGAACCTGACGATCCGCGACCAGGCCGCGACGTGCTCGTCGCGATACATGCCGGCACAGCCGGGCGAGATGCGCGCCTCGGCGCCGACGCAGGTCATCTCGGTGAACACGAGCCCCGCGCCGCCTTGCGCCCGCGCGCCCAAGTGCACCAGATAAAAATCGTCCGGCGTTCCGTCGATGCAGCTGTACATGGCCATCGGCGAGACGACCACCCGATTGGCCAGTTCCAGCGAACGCAGCCGCAGCGGCGTGAACATCGGCGGCACCGTGCGCGGTGCGCCGGCACGCTCGGCGAGCCACGCCTCCAGCTGCGTCACGTAGGCGCGGTCGCGCAGCCGCAAATTGTCGTGGCCGAGCCGCTGGCTGCGCGTCAGGAGGCTGTAGGCGAACTGCTCGGGCTGCAGCGCCGCGTAGCGGGCCACGTTCTCGAACCACTCGGTGCTGTTGCGGGCCGCATTTTGCAGGCGCAGCACCTCGATGCGCCGCTCGGCCTCGTACTCGGCGAAGGCCCGAACCTGCTCGGGATTGCGGGCCAGAGCATGCGCCAGGCTGACCGCGTCCTCGAGCGCGAGCTTGGTCCCCGAGCCGATCGAAAAGTGGGCCGTATGGGCGGCGTCGCCGATCAGCACGCGATTGCCGTCGTACCAGCGCTCGTTGTTGACCAGCACGAAGCGAATCCAGGGGCTGGTCAGATGCCCCGCATTGCTGAGCAGCGGTTGACCGTCGAGATACCGCGCGAACAGCCGCTCGCAGAAGGCGAGCGACTCGGCGGTCGTCGCGCCCTCGAGACCAGCCGCGCGCCACGTCTCTTCACGGCACTCGACGATCACCGTGCCGAACTCGCGATCGAATTGGTACGCGTGGACTTGAAACCAGCCGTGCGGCGTTTCCTCGAACGCGAAGGTGAAGGCGTCGAAGCGCCGGCGGGTGCCGCACCAGATGTAGCGGTTGCGGCCCTGCTGCAGCGTCGTGCCGAACGCCTCGCCGGCGGCACGCCGCATGGCGCTGTTCGCGCCGTCGGCGAAGACGACGACGTCGGCGCCCGCGGCATCGGCTTCGGCCGCCTCCGTTTCGAACCGGAGATCGACGCCGAGTTCGCGTGCGCGCGCGTGCAGGATCGCCAGCAGCCGCTTGCGCGCGATGCCGGCGAAACCCTGACCGCCGGCCCGGATCGTGCGACCGCGATAGTGCACGTCGATGTCGTCCCAATGCACGAAATCGGCGACGATCCGCGCGTAGGTCGGCGGATCGGCCGCAGCGATATTGCCGAGCGTCTGATCGGAGAACACGACGCCCCAGCCGAACGTGTCGTCGGGTCGATTCCGCTCGAAGACCGTGACGGCGGCAGCCGGAACCGCCGTTTTCAAGACGATCGAGAAGAACAGTCCCGCCGGCCCCCCACCGACGCAGACGATCCGCAACGGGTCCTCCTCCCGACGCGATTACTTGCTACTTCAACAAATCTAGGCCGGGCAGGGCACCGCTGTCAACCGAGTGGGTTCGGCGGAGCCGAGCCCGCTCAAACGTCGAGCGAGCGGACGGAGCCGATTCCGGCGACGGCGCGCAGGGCGGCCAGCGTGGTTTCGCCGGCAGGCCGGTCGGTCGAAAGCACCATGATCGCGTCGCCGCCCTGGGTGTTGCGGGAGACCTGCATCGTCGAGATGTTCACCCGGGCATCGCCGAGGATGGTCCCCACCCGTCCGATCATCCCGGGCACGTCGGCGTGGCGCGTGATCAGCATCGCCCCGACCGGGGTCGCGTCGATCTCGTAGCCGTCGAGCTCGACGATCCGCGGCGAGCCGCCGACGGAGGTGCCGGTGATCGAGGTACCTTCGCCGAGCAGCCGCAGCGATGCGGCATAGGAAGACGTCGAGGGTTCGCTGCGCGCATCGACCGCGATCCCCAATTCGTTGGCGATCGCCTCCGCGTTGACGACCGAGACGCGGCGGTCGGTCGTCGCTTGCAGCAGGCCGCTCAGGAACGCGCGCACCAGCGGCGCGGGCGGCACGTCGGCGAGGCCGCCGCCAAGCACCAGCGCGAAGCGCGGCAGGATCGCGGCGCGCGTGTATTGCGGATAGAATCGTCCCAGCCGGTATGCGACATCGAGGAACGGGAAGACACGTTCGGCTTCGGGGCCGTCCGGCACGGGCGCGTTGACCGCAGCATTTGCCGGTGCGCCCAGCAGCACGCGCGCCACGTCGTGCGCGAGCTCGGTCGCAATCCGTGCCAACGCCTCGTGCGTCGAGCCGCCGAGATGCGGCGTCGCCACCACCTTCGGATGCCGGTGCAGCGCCGCGCCCGTCCCATCCGGCGGCGGTGGTTCGGTCGCTACCACGTCGATCGCCGCGCCGGCCAGGATGCCGCCGTCGAGCGCGGCGAGCAGATCGCGCTCGACGATGAGTCCGCCGCGCGCGCAGTTGATCACGTACGCGTGCGGACGCAGCTGCGCCAAACGCACGGCATCGAGCATCCCTGTGGTCTGCAGGGTCAGTGGCACGTGCAGCGTGACGATGTCGCTCTGCGCGAGCAGCGTCTCGAGATCGACCAGCGTCGCGTCGAAGCCGGCGGCGCGTGCCGCGCTGATATACGGATCGTGCACGAGGACGATCATGCCGAAGGCCTTGGCGCGCAGCGCCACGCTGCCGCCGATGCGTCCCAGCCCGACGATGCCCAGCGTCTTGCCGTACAGCTCGGTGCCGATCAGATGCTTGCGGTCCCAGATCCCGTCGCGCAGCTGCTGTGCCGCCAGCGCGGTCCGCCGCGCGAGCGCAAGCATCAGGGCGAAGGTCTGTTCGGTCGCGGCGATCGTGTTGGCGCCCGGCGTGTTGAGGACCAGGATACCGGCATCGGTCGCGGCATCGACATCGATCGCGTCGACGCCCACGCCCGCCCGCGCCACGACGCACAGCCGCGGCCCGGCGGCGAGCAGCTCCCGGTCGACGCGCGTCTCCGAGCGGACGATCAGCCCGTCGGCATCGGCGAGTGCCGCCACCAGCTCGTTCCGCGGCCGGCCCACCTGCGAATCGACGTCGATCCCCGCGTCGCGCAACACGGCCAGGCCGTGCTCGGCGAACGGTTCGGCAACGACGACGCGCGGCCGAGAGAGGCCGGTTGGGGCCGTCGGGCGTACTTGCACGGGCTTGTTCCTTCGTTATCGCGGGCGCATCGCGGTCGCGCTCGCCTTCGCCGTCCCGCTCGTCGTGCTGCTCGCCACGGTGCGGACATCGGTCGGGTATTGGGACACCGGCGACCTGCAGACCGTTGCGTGGATCGCCGGAATCCCGTACCCGACCGGATTTCCCTTGTACGTGATCGGCGGCTGGGTGTGGACGCATGCGATTCCGTTCGCTTCGGCCGCCGCTCGGCTCAACGCGCTGTCCGCGGTTGCGATCGCGGGCGGAGCGGCGGCAGTGTGCGCGATTGCACTGCTCTGCGACGTGGCGGAGGTGCTGGCGGTGCCGGCCGCGTGGACGTTTGCGTTCGCATTTCCGGTCTGGTTCCGCGCGACGTACGCCGACGTGCACCCGCTAGGGTTCGCGGTCTCGTTCCTGGCGATCGTCTTTGCCCTGCGCTGGGTGCGGCGCGGTGCGGTCCGCGATGTCGTCGCGGCGATGTTGATCGCCGCCGTCGCGCTCGGAATCGACAACACGACCGTACTCATCCTCGCCGGTGGCGTGATTCTCACGCTGCAGCGTCCGCCGCCGCTGCGCGTTGCCGCAGGGACTGCCGCGGCCGGCGCGCTCATCGTGTGCGCCGCGTACGCCTTCCTTCCGCTGCGCAGCGCGCAGGTCACCGCGGCGCGGCTCGATCCGACCCTCGCGCTCGGGCTTCCGCCCGGGCGTCCGTACTGGGACGACCATCACCCCGCGTCGTGGGGCGGCTTCGTCGCGCTGGTCGGGGGCACGTCGTTTGCGCCCGGTGCTGCGCTCGCAAACATCGTCAAACCGGAGGCGATCGTCGCCGCGGCTGAGCGCTACGTCCCGATGGTGGGGGACGATTTTCCGTTCAGACTGCTGCTTGCCGGACCCGCCGGGCTGGCGCTGCTCGCCTACCGCCGGCCGCTGGTCGCCCTGGGACTTGCCGTCGCGGGCGTCGTCCCGGCGATTTTCGGAAGTGCGTATCGCGCCGAAGCCGATCCCGAGCGCTACGTGTTCGCGCTCTACGCCGTCACCGCGCTCGGCGTCGCGCTCGCCGCTGGGGAGATCGCCGGCTTGCTTTCCGGACGCGTCCAGCGGGCTGCCTACGCGGTCCTCGTGCTGATCCTTGTCGGCGTCGCGGTCAACGAGGTCGTGCGGGGCGGCGTCTATTTCGAAGTGCGCGCTGACGCGACCCCGGATGCGCTCGCCGATCGGATCGTCGGCAGCACGAGCGACCGCGCGATCGTCGTCGCCCCGTGGATCTACGCCAGCCCGCTCGCCTACCGCGCCTACGTCGACGATGCGTTCGGCGCGCGGATCGTCGTGTGCGGCTGGTGGCCCGACTACGAAAAGGACTACGCGCGCTGGCTGCGTTCGCGCACGATCGTGATCGTTTCGGACGACATCCCGGAGATCGCCGGTCATCACGTGCGTCTGCTGGCCGACGGCATCCCCGCGGTCTACGAGCTGCTGCCGTGAACGCGCTGCTGGCCGGGCTGCTCGGGACCGGCGTCGCACTGGTATTCGCGCACGGCCGCGTCTCGCCGTACGATAACTACGTGCTGCTGGCCGATGCGATGCTGCACGGCCGGCTGTGGATCGACCCAATGTGGCCGGGCCCGCGGATCGACGCCGTGCTCTTTCACGCGCACCGGTATGTGGTCAACGATCCGGTGCCCGCGTTCCTGATGCTGCCGCTGGTGGCGCTGTTCGGCATACGTGCCAATCAGACGCTGCTGTCATGCGTGCTGTGCGGCGTCGCGGTCGGCGCCGCCTGGACTCTGATGGCGCGGCTCGGCGTGACCGAACGCATCGGGGCCTGGCTGGTCGTCTTTCTGCTGGCCGGCACGGATCTGCTGTGGTGCTCGATGCTTGGGGATGTGTGGTTCGTCGCGCAGACATCGGCGGTGGCGTTCTCCCTGCTCGCGCTGTGCGAGCTCGCCGGCCTCCGCCGCGGCTGGCTGGTAGCGTTGTTCAGCGCGCTGGCACTGGGCTCGCGTTTCACGCTGGTGATGGCGCTGCCGGTGTTCGCCTGGTGGGTCTGGGATGGTTTTCTCGAGCGCGAGCGCCGACCGCGCGCGCTGCTCGGTTTCGTGCTCACGCTCTTGCCGTTTGCGCTGGCGTGGTTCGCGTACAACGAAACCCGCTGGGGCGTGCCGTGGGACGCCGGCCACACGATCTTCTACCATCAGGACCCGTACATGGGCTCGCCGACCGGCTCGCCGTTCGGGTGGGCGAACGTCGGCGACGAACTGTTCGCATTCTTCGTCGTGCCGCCGGTCCTGCACTCCGATCCGCCCTACCTCGAGCCGCTCTTCGTCGGGACCGCGTTATGGTTTACCAGTCCGGCGTTGATCCTGGCGTTCTTGGCGCGGACGCCGCGCCGGCTGGTCGTTTCCCTATGGATCGCGACGCTGCTCGTGGCGGCGCCGTCGATCTTCTACTATGCCAACGGCGGGGCCCAGTTCGGTATGCGTCACGCGCTCGACTTCGAACCGTTTCTGCTGGCGCTGATGGGTCTGGCTGCGCGAACGGGTCTCGCCGTCCTGTGGCGGGTTCTGATCGGCTGGAGCGTCGCGGTCGGCGTGTGGGGATGCTGGTATTGGAATACGATCGTCCGCGGGACGTACTGACGCCGGCCGTTCGAAGATTTCCGGCGCCGTGCGGGTAAATGGGGAGCCCACGATGCGCGTCGCCGAAAGAACCCGCTGAAGACGAAAGAACCGCTCGCCGAATACGTCCGCAAACGCGACTTCTCGGCGACGCCCGAACCCGCCGGAGGCAAACGGAGCACGTCCAAGCGGCTCCGCTTCGTGGTGCAAGAACACCGCGCGACGCGACTGCATTGGGATTTCCGGCTCGAAGCGGATGGCGTGATGCCGTCGTGGGCGGTCACGCGCGGACCGACGCTGGTGCCGCTCGAGAAGCGGTTGGCGATGAAGACCGAAGATCACCCGCTCGACTACCAAACCTTCGAGGGCGTGATCCCGGCCGGGAACTACGGTGCCGGTGAAGTGATCGTCTGGGACAACGGTACCTACACGCTGGCCGAAGGCGACGACCCCGTTCGCGAGATCGCGAAGGGGAAGCTGAAGATCGTTCTGCACGGCAAGAAACTCAAGGGGCTTTTCACGCTGGTAAAGATCAAGCCGCGTGAAGGCGAGCACGGCGAACCGTGGCTGCTCTTCAAGGATCACGACGAATTCGAAGACGCCGGCTGGAAGGTCGAGCAGCACGCCGAGAGCGTCAAAAGCGGTAAGACGCTGGCGCAGCTGCAAGCCTCGCGCAAGGACGCGCCGATCTGGAAGAGCAATCGCAGCGCGGCTCCGGACGGTACCGCGGTCAAGCGCGCAGCGCGCGCCAAGGTCGCGCATGCGGACCCGCTCCCGCGCGACGTCAAGCCGATGCTGACGACCCTGGTCGACGCGCCGTTCGACGACGACCGCTGGCTCTTCGAGTTGAAGTGGGATGGGTACCGCGCGATCGCGGTCGTGGAAAGCGAGAAGGTGACGCTGACCTCGCGCAACGCCAAAGATCTGCTCCACCAATTCAAGGAGATGGAAGGACTGAGCGCCGCCTTTCGCTCGATCCCGGTCGTTGTCGACGGCGAGCTGTGCGTGCTCGATCGCGACGGCCGGCCCGACTTTCAAGCCCTGCAATCGCGCGACAAACCGGTTCGGGGGCTCAAGCGCGCGCGTCCCTCGCCGGTGACGTTCGTCGTCTTCGACCTGCTGTATGCCGACGGCCGCGATCTGCGCGAGCGGCCGCTGGAAGAACGCAAACGGCTGCTGGAGACGCTGATCGTCCCGGATCAGGGCGTGATGTACTCCAAGCACGTCGTCGGCACCGGGAAGGAACTGTTCGCCCTCGCCGAGCGGCGCGGTCTCGAAGGGATCGTCGGCAAGGTGCGAACCTCGCCCTACCGCTCCACGCGTTCGCGCGAATGGGTCAAGATCAAGACGCGCAAGCGCCAAGAGTTCGTCATCGGCGGCTGGACCGAACCGCGCGGCAGCCGCAAAGGATTCGGTGCGCTGCTGCTCGGCTACTACGAAGGCGGTGAGCTGCACTACGCGGGTCATGTCGGAACCGGCTTTGACGGCGATCGCCTCAAGCTGCTCGCCGCGCGGATGGAGCCGCTGGCGCGCAAGACCTCGCCGTTCGTCGACGCGCCGAAGACGAACACGCCCGCGCATTGGGTGAAGCCGGAGCTCGTCGCCGAGATCGCGTTTGCCGAATGGACCCGCGACAACATTCTGCGCCAACCGGTCTTCATCGGCTTGCGCAGCGACAAAGATGCGAAGAGCGTCGTGCGGGAGCGCGAGCAGCACGCGGATCCCGGCGCGTGAGCCCGGCTGCGCGCGCACGCGGTAAGGCGGCCGCCGCGCCGGTGACGATCGACGGTCACGTGCTCGCGCTGACCAATGCGGACAAGGTGCTCTTTCCGCGCGACGGGTTCACCAAAGGCGACCTGGTCGCATACTACCGGGCCCTGGCGCCGGTGATCCTCCCGTATCTGCACGGCAATCCGCTGACGATGGAACGCTATCCCGACGGCATCGACGCGACGCGCGGGATCTGGGAGAAGCAGCTGCCGCGCTACACGCCCGAGTGGGTCCATCGCGCGACGACGACGCCGGCGACCGGCGCGCCGCGCGAGGTCACCTTTCTGGTCTGTGACGATGAGGCGACGCTGACCTGGATCGCCAACCTGGCGGCGATCACGCTTCACATCTGGTTCTCGCACCAGCCGACGTTGGACACGCCCGATCTCGTGCTGTTCGACCTCGATCCCGGCGAACGGTGTCCGCTCGCGCGTCTGGCGCGCGTCGCGGTCGCCTTCCGCGACGAGCTCGCTTCGGTCGGTCTGCGCGCGCTGGTGAAGACGACCGGCGGGATGGGCCTGCACGTCGTCGTGCCGCTCGAACCGCGCTACGACTACGAGCTTGCCAAGGGATTGGCGGAGCTGGTCGCCCGCCGGCTGCACAGCGTGCTCCCCAAGGACACGACGCTCGAACGCGCGCTCGCGCGGCGTCCCGACGACGTCGTCTACCTGGATTGGGTCCAGGTCGGCAAGGGGAAAACCTACGTCGCGCCGTTCAGCGTGCGGGCCCGGGACGGTGCCCCGGTCTCGATGCCGCTGGCCTGGGCCGAGGTCGAGGGGATGCGACGGAAGCGGGCTCCCGAGACGACCGCCGAGATGCGGCGCTGGAGTATCGCCAACGTGCCGGGGCTGGTGGCGAAGGGCGGGGACCCGTGGCGCCGTGAGGGATGGGAACCGCAGGCACTCGAAGCGGCGCTATCACGCGCTCGCCCGCTCTGGGGGAAGTAAGGTTGGCACACGCGATCTGGTCTGGGGCAATCAATTTCGGACTCGTGACGATTCCGGTCAAGCTCTTTTCGGCCGTGCGGACGAACGATCTGCGCTTCAATTTTCTCCACAAAGAGGACGACGGGCGGATCTACAACGAGCGCCACTGCTCCGTCTGCGGCGAGAAGGTCGAGTACGCCGACCTGGTGCGCGGTTACGAGTACGAGAAGGGCCGCTACGTCACCGTCAGCGACGACGACCTCAAAGCGGTCCGGCCCGAAGCGACCCAGTCGGTGCAGATCGTCGAGTTCGTCGACCTCGACCAGATCAACCCGATGTACTTCGATACGCCGTACTATCTCGAACCGGAGAAAAAGGGCCGCCACGCTTACGCGCTGCTGCGCGACGCCCTCTCCGACTCCGGAAAGGTCGCGATCGCCAGCGTGGTGATCCGCTCGCGCGAGCACCTGGCGGCCGTGAAGCCGAACGGCGCCGCGCTCGTCCTCGAGCTGATGCATTTCAACGACGAGCTCGTCGAGCAGGGCGGCTTCGACTTTCCGGCGCTCAACGAGAAGGTGGCCGACGCTGAGAAGAAAGTCGCCAAGCTGCTGATCGACACGATGAGTGTCGAGCAGTTCGACCCGGAGCAGTTCCACGACAAGTATAAGGAAGACGTGCTCGCGATGATCGAAGCGCGCGCCAACGGCGAGCAGATCGAGGCGCACGAAGTGCACCGTCCGGCAGCGACCAACGTCGTCAACCTGATGGACGTGCTGCAGCGCTCGCTGGCGCAATCGAAATCGCGGCGCGGCGCACTTCCCTCCGACGCCGATGAAGAGAAGCCGGTCAAGAAGGGCGCTGCGCGCAAGAAGACCGCCGCCGCAAAGCCGAAGCGCAAGAAAAAAGCCGCGTGAAACGTCGCGTGGTGTTCCTCATCCTGATTGACGAGGCGAAGCCGAGGTGGATTCCGCCTCCGACAGAGGGGGAATCCGCGTGAGCAGGCACCGCGTCGCCGCGATCCCGGCCGACGGCATCGGGCCGGAGGTGATCGGGGCGGGTCTGCGCGTGCTCGAAGCACTGCAGCGGCTCGATCCCGAGCTGCGGATCGACGTCAAGCACTTCCCGTGGGGCTCCGACTACTACCGCAAGCACGGCGTGATGATGCCGGCCGACGGGCTCGACTCGCTGCGCAACTTCGACGCGATCTACTTCGGCGCCGTCGGCGATCCGGTGATCCCGGATCACGTGACGCTGTGGGGGCTGCGCCTGGCGATCTGCCAAGGCTTCGACCAGTACGCGAACGTGCGGCCGACCCGCATCCTGCGCGGTTTGGAAAGCCCGCTGCGCAACTGCGAGCCGCAAGATCTCGACTGGGTGATCGTCCGCGAGAACAGCGAAGGCGAGTACGCTGGTAACGGCGGGCGCACGCACCGCGGAACCCCGGACGAGGTCGGAACCGAGACCGCGATCTTCACCCGCGCCGGCGTCGAGCGCATCATGTGCTTTGCCTTCGAGTTAGCGCGCCAGCGCAAACGCCGCAAACTCACCGTGGTGACGAAGTCGAACGCGCAGCGTCACGGCATGGTGCTGTGGGACGAAGTCGCAGCGGTTGTGGGGCGCGACTATCCCGACGTCACCGTCGACCGCGAACTGGTCGATGCGATGACCGCGCGCATGGTGATGAAACCGGCTTCGATCGACGTGGTGGTGGCGACGAACCTGCACGCTGACATACTCAGCGATCTGGCGGCCGCGCTGGCCGGCAGCCTCGGTATCGCCCCGACCGCCAACCTCGATCCGACCCGCAAGAACCCCTCGATGTTCGAGCCGATCCACGGCTCGGCGTTCGACATCACGGGCAAGGGGATCGCGAACCCGATCGGCGCGTTTTGGTCGGCCGCGCTGATGCTCGACCATCTCGGTGAACGCGCCAACGCGAAACGCCTAATGGAGGCGATCGAAACGGTGACCGCCTCGGGCGTGCGCGGCCCCGACCTCGGCGGTACCGCGCGCACCGACGAAGTGACCGATGCCGTCTGCGAAGCGCTCGCTGCGCCGGTTGCGGTGTAGGTTCCAACCTAGGGGACGAGGTGCTTGATCAGCCACGCCAGCCGGTCGGCGTGCGCGGCCGGAATGTCGAGCGAATGATCGGCGTCATACATCATGAAGGTGCGATCGCGTTCGGGAACGGCGTTGCGGAACGCGGCGGCCGTCGCGCGAGAGACGTAAATGTCGTTCTTCGCGAATTGCAACAGCGTCGCGCGCTGTTGTCCTTTCGCGAGCCAGCCGGGCAGGTCGAAGGCGCTCATTTGATCGACGTAGGACGCTGCATCGGCCGGCTGCGCGCCGAGTAAATACCACTCCCAAAACGAGAGCGTCGGCGTCATCAGTACCGCGAACTGCGGGCGCGCGTCGATCGCGAGCAGCAAGGCGCCGTCCATTGCGCCAAAATCATGGCCGACGTACGCAAGCCGAGCAGGATCGAGTTTCGCGACCTCGGTAAAGAAATCCAGCGCTCGGCGCAAGGCGATTACCTCTGCGACCGTGTCGGAAGCATCACGATCGGGCGAACGGCCCGTCGCGAACCAGTCGGGTTTCGACCACGGCATATCGATTAGCATCGAAATGATCCCGGACGGCGCGAGTGCTTCGGCGTCCGAAAGAAATTCTGTCCGATTGCTCGTCGCGGGTTCGCCGAGCCAATGCACCCAAAGCACGCCGGGATACTTGGGCCGAACCCGCAGTGGCCTGACGACCACGCCGGTTACCGGGACCTCTCCGTTCGCACGTATCGAGAACTTGACGCCGTTGACATCGTGACTGAACTGAACGGCATTCGGCGGCAAGGGGACGTAGGTGAAGCTCGGCGTCGGTTCGGCTGCTGCCGCAGCGCGACAAGCCGCCGCAATCGCAGCCGAGATCAACAGCACGATGAGTCTCGCACGCATTACGCGCCCAATCGCTCTCGCGGAACGCCGTTCCTGCGCGGGGCGGGGCGACGGCGTGGACTCGGCAGTCGCTAGTCGGCTGCGACGCCGGGCGGCTCTGCGATGGGGATCCGCGGCATCCCGCTCAGCAGCAGCACGAGCGGCATCGAGCAGACGAACACGATCGCGCAGATCCGCAGCACCGCGTCGTACGAGAGGACGGTCGCATTGAGCATCACCACGCCCTGCAGTCCCGCCGCGGTACCGTGCTGGTCGTTCAAGTACTGTGCGACCGCAGGATTTGCCGCCGTGACCGAACCTGCAAGGTTCGCGTAGGCGCTGTCCTGATAGCGCGTCTGCAGCATCTGCAGGATCGCGATCCCCAGCGAGCCGCCCAACTGGCGAACCAGGGTGTAGATGCCGGTGGCATTGGCCATCTTCTCGCGCGAGACCGCACCGAGCGTCACCGTTGAGAGCGGCACGAACAGAAAACCGAGCGCGAAGCCCTGCAGCGCGCGCGGCCAGAAGACGAACCAGTAGTCGGCGTCCTGATTCACGGTGCCCAGCCACCAGCAGCCGACCGCGAAGATCAGCAACCCGGTGGCGATCAGCGCTCGGCCGTCGATGCGCTGCACCATGCGCGAGGCGATCGGCATGCTGATCGCGGTCGCGATCGCACCGGGCAGCAGCGCCATCCCGGTCTCGGTGGCGGTGAAGCCGAGCACGTTCTGAAAGAAAAGCGGCAGAATCAGCGCGGTTCCGAACAGGCCGAAGCCGCTGATGATACCGATCGTGCTGCCGGCGCTGAACGAGCGGTTCTTGAAGACGCGCAGATCGACCAGCGGGTGCGGATCGCGCCACTCGCGGACGCAGAACGCGACCAGCGAGACGAGCGCGGTGATGGTCAGGATGACGATCGTCGACGAGGAGAACCAGTCCTCGCGCTGCCCGCGCTCGAGGACGTACTGAATCGACGCGACTCCCGCGGTCAGCAAACCCAGCCCGATCAGGTCGATCGGCGAGCGGTCGCGGGCGACGTAGGCTTGATCGCGGATGTAGCGCAGCGTCATGAAAAAGGCGACGATGCCGATCGGGATATTGATATAGAAGATCAGCGGCCAGGAGAAATTGTCGACGATCACGCCGCCCAGCGTGGGCCCGATCGCCGGCCCGACCATCGCACCGAGGCCGAAGATCGCCATCGCACCCGCGCGCTTGCCGGGCGGATAGGACTCGAACAGAATCGCTTGGGCCGTCGGCTGCAGCGCGCCGCCGCCGAACCCTTGGATGATCCGGTAGAGCACCAGCTGCACGACACTCGTCGCCGTGCCGCACAAGAGCGAGGCGATCGTGAATACCACCAGGCAGGTGGCGTAGAAGTTGCGCCGCCCGAAGCGGGCGGTCAGCCAGCCGTTGAGCGGCATCACGATCACGTTGGCGAGAATGTAACCGGTGGCAACCCAGCCGATCTCGTCGAGCGAAGCGCCGAGGGTGCCGGCCATGTCGTTCAAGGCGACGTTCACGATCGAGCTGTCGATGATCGCCATCACCAAGCCCAGCATGACCGTGATCGTGATCATCATCAGCGGCGGGTTGGTCTGCAATTCCGCCCGCCGAGCGGCGGCCGCCGCGGCTTGCGCGCCGGCGGTCGGGGCCGCCAGGGACGTACTCATGACGCGATGCCCAGTGCGTGTCTCGTGGTAGGTAAAGCCGGCATGACGATTAAGTCACCTTACCACAGGATGGCCTACGAAGTGACCAAGACGATCGGCGGTCGCGGCTACCGGTACCGGGTCGAGCGCGTCCGCGATCCGGCGACCGGGAAAGCGCGAAGCCGCTGGACGTACCTCGGCCGGGTTGCGCCCGGGGCCGCGGCGGCGCCGCCGCGCCGGCGTGCGGGTGACGCGCGCGAGCGGCTGCTCGACGCCCTGGAGCGGCTGCTCGCGGCGCGCGATTTTGCGGACGTCACGGCAGCCGCGATCGTCGCCGAAGCGGGCTTCGCCCACGGCACCTTCTACCGTCACTTTCGCGACAAGCGCGACGCGCTGTTGGCCGCCCTCGAACGCATCCGCGCCGCACGCGGGCCGACCGTCGATCAGCTGCGCGCGGAGGTCGCCAGCGCGGACGATGCGCGGGCGGCCTTCCGGACGTTCGTGGTCAGTGTCCTGCGCTCACCGGCCGAACACCCGGCCCTCTTTCGAGCCTACCACGCACTCGTGCTGCGCGATCCCGAGATCGCCCGCGAGCGCCGCGACCGCCTGGCCGCCGGCACGCGCACGATCGCGACCTACCTGACCATGCTGACGCGGCGCGGGCTGGCTGACGTGCCCGATCCCCAGACGGCGGCGGCAGCCGTGCTGGCGATGATCGACGGGCTGTATCGCGAGGCGGTGCTCGAGGGGAACGCCCTCGACGACCAGCGCGTCCGCGGCACGGCCGAATTCCTGGAACGCGCGGTTTTCGGACGCGTCGGTCGAAGAGACGGCCCATGACGACGACCGCCTCCGCCTCGCTGCTCGAACGTCTCGAGACCTTCCTCGCCTCCGACGTGTATCCGGCCGAGGCCGTGTACTACCGGCAGCTCGATGCGGGCGCGGATCGCTGGATACAGCCGCCGATCATGGACGAGTTGCAAGCCAAAGCACGCGCGCTCGGGTTGTGGAATCTCTTTCTGCCGGAATCAGATTTGGGTGCCGGGCTCACCAATCGTGCGTACGCGCCGCTTTGCGAAGCGATGGGTCACTCGTTCATCGCGCCCGAAGTTTTCAATTGCAGCGCGCCCGACACCGGCAACATGGAAGTCTTCGCGCGCTACGCGAGCGATGCGCTGCAGGAGCGTTGGCTCAAACCGCTCTTAGCCGCCGAGATTCGTTCCGGGTTCGCGATGACCGAACCGGGTGTCGCGTCGTCGGATGCGACCAACATCAGCGCCGAGATTCGGCGCGACGGCGACAGCTACGTTCTCAACGGCCGGAAGTGGTGGACCAGCGGCGCGGGACACCCGCGTTGCAAGGTCCTGATCTTTCTGGGCCGCTCGGATCCGAGCGCGGCCAAACATCAGCAGCATTCGATGCTCGTCGTTCCGATGGAAACGCCGGGGATCCGCGTCGAGCGCTCGCTCTCGGTGTTCGGCTATGACGACGCGCCGCACGGTCACGCCGAGGTCGTTTTCGACAACGTCCGCGTGCCGGCTGACCACCTGCTGCTCGGCGAAGGCCGCGGCTTCGAGATCGGTCAGGGCCGGCTCGGACCGGGGCGCCTGCATCACTGCCTGCGCTCGATCGGGGTCGCCGAGCGCGCGCTCGAAGCGATGGTCAAACGGGCCAAGGAACGCGTGACGTTCGGGAAGCCGCTCTCCGAGCAAGGCGTCGTCAGGGAGTGGATCGCCGATTCCCGAATCGAGATCAATCAGGCGCGTTTGCTTACCTACGATGCCGCCGACCGGCTCGACAAGTTCGGCAACAAGGCGGCGCGTTACGAACTCGCGATGGCGAAGGTCGTGGCGCCGAACATGGCGCTGCGCGTGATCGACCGCGCGATTCAAACCTTCGGCGCGGCCGGCGTCAGCGAGGACACATTCCTCGCCGAGGCCTATGCCGGCCAGCGGACGCTCCGGCTCGCCGACGGACCGGATGAAGTCCATCGCGCGTCGATCGCAAAGGGTGAACTGGCCAAGAGCGGGCGGTGAACGGCGGCGACCCGCTCGATCTGCTCGGTCTGAGCCTGCGCTGCGGAGCCGCGGAGCTGTGCGTAATTCGTCACGCGGACGCCGTCCCCGAAGCCGAGGTGTCGGGGCAAATCTACGATGCTTATGAGGGGCATTCGCTGAGCGCGCGCGGGCGGTCGCAAGCCGAAGCGATCGCGGCGCGCTGCGCGGAATTCGGTCTGGCGGCCATCTACGCGAGCCCGGTCCGGCGAGCCCGCGAGACGGCCGATGCGATCGCCGCTGCGACCGGCCTCACCGTGCACGAGGATCCGGATCTGCGGGAGATCGCGATCGGGGCCGTCGACGATGACGGTACGATGACGATGCGCGAGCGGCTCGAATGGCTGGCTCTGGTTGCGATGCGTGACGGATCGTGGACCGGGATCGCGGGGACCGAACCCTCGGCGGCTGTGCGCGCGCGCATGCTGCGTGCGTTCGATGCCGCTGCCGGCCGGCACCCCGGCGCGCGCGTCGCGCTCGTCTCGCATGCCGGCGCGATCAACGCTGCGCTGGGAGCGATCGCCCAGACAGCCCACGACTTCGTCTTCCCGCTCGCGAACGCATCGCTGAGCGTCGTGCGCGCGGGCGGGGGACGCTACTTGATCATGAGCGCGAACGACACGGCCCATCTGCGCGCGGTGCCGGCCCGCGGAGGCGCATGACCGGTCAAGATCTCGATACGATCGAGGTTCGGCCGGAGGAACAGATCGACACCGTCCGGCTCGAGCCGTACCTGCGCGAACGCCTCCCCGAAGTCGACGGCGCCCTCGAAGTGCGGCAATTCGGCGGCGGGCACGCCAACCTGACCTATCTGATCCGCTTCGGCGCGCGCGAATGGGTGCTGCGCCGGCCGCCGCTCGGGCCGGTGCCGCCCTCGGCGCACGACATGCGGCGCGAGCACCGCGTGCTCTCCACGCTCTATCGCGGCTTCCCGCAGGCGCCGCGCAGTTATCTGCTGTGCACCGATCATGCGATCATCGGCGCGGATTTTTTCGTGATGGAACGCCGGCACGGGATCGTGATCCGCGTCGACGTCCCCGAGCCCTGGCGCTCGCAGTCCGGAGTGCTGCGGGGTGTCGGCGAAACGCTGATCGACGATCTGGCTGCGCTGCATGCGATCGAGCCGGCGAGCGTCGGTCTCGGAGACCTCGGCAATCCGGAGGGCTACCTCGAACGGCAGCTGACGCGCTGGATCGAACGCTGGTACAACGCGCTCACACCCGACGTCGGTCCGGGCGAGCCGTTGATCGGCTGGGTTCGTCAATCGATGCCGGCGCCGCGCCGCACGGTGCTGCTGCACAACGATTACAAACTCGACAACACCTTGCGCGACGCCGACGATCCGGCGCGCACGGTCGCCATCCTCGACTGGGACATGTGCACCCGCGGCGAAGCGCTGATGGATCTCGGCGAGCTGCTGGCGCTGTGGGTGGAGCGCACCGAGCCGCCGGTGGACCGGCTGGGACGCATGCCGACCTGGCGTGAGGGTTTCCCGACCCGGCGCGAAGCCGCCGAGCGGTACGCGCTGCGTTCCGGCGCCGACCTGAGCGACCTGCGTTGGTACGTGGTGTTCAACGTCTTCCGGTATGCGGTGATCCTGCAGCAGATCTATCTGCGCTACTCACGCGGGCAAACGCACGACGAACGCTTCGCCGATTTCGGCGAGCGCATCAACGCGCTCATGGCGCACGGTCTCGACCTGATCGAAAGCGGCGAGTTCTAGGTTAGGGCGCGGCGGCTGCGGCGCGACGGCGGCGCAGCTGCAAGGCATCCGCGAACAGCGGCGATGAGATCAGGAAGTCCGCGGTCGCGCGGTTGCACGCGATCGGCACGTTGTACAGCACGGCCAGACGCAGCAGCGCCTTGACGTCGACGTCGTGCGGCTGCGAACTGAGCGGATCCCAGAAGAACACGATCAGATCGAGTTGCTGCTCGACCAGCAGCGCGCCGACCTGGGCGTCGCCGCCCAGCGGGCCCGACAGCAGCAGCTCGACCGGGAGCCCGGTCGCCTCGGCGATGCGCGCACCGGTCGTCCCCGTTCCGACCAATGCGCAGCGCGCGAGCGTGCCGCGATTGAAGGCTGCCCACTCGGTGAGGTCGTCTTTGCGCGCATCGTGCGCGATCAGTGCGACGCGTGGAATCGCGTCGGTCGCCGAACGGCGCGGCCGGTTCGCTCTTTCCATCACCCGCATCCTACGCTTCCGGCGCTGCACAATCCAGCGCGCCCACGGCGGGCCGGGGGCGAGGATATGTTTTCCATGGACCGCGTGCGCCGCGGAAGGCCTCGTTCGCGAGTGTCGCGCAAGAGCGCACGATGACGCCAGACGATCTCTTCGACCTGCGGGGCAAGGTAGCAATCGTGACCGGTTCGTCGCGCGGAATCGGACGCGCGATCGCCGAGCGGCTAGCTCAGCGCGGCGCCGCGGTCGTCGTCTCGAGCCGCTCCGCAGAAGCCTGTGCCGAAACCGTGCAGGCAATTAGCGCAGCCGGCGGTTCAGCCCACGCGATCGCGGCGCATATCGGCAAGAAAGAGCAGCTGGAAGCCCTCGTCGAGGGCACCGTCGAGCACTTCGGCGGCGTCGACATCGTGGTCGCCAACGCCGCGGTCAACCCGTACTACGGGCCGCTGAGCGGCATCGGCGACGAGGCCTGGGACCGGATCCTGAACAGCAACGTGCGCAGCACGCTGTGGCTGTGCAACTTCGCCTTTCCGTACCTGATGAAACGCGGCGGCGGTTCGGCGATTTTTTTATCGAGCATCGCCGGCATCAAAGGCACCGACGTGCTGGGCGCATACGGCGTTTCGAAAACGGCGCTGATCGGCCTAGCGCGCAACCTCGCCGTCGAGTGGGGTCCGCGCGGCATTCGCGTCAACTGCCTCGCGCCGGGTATCGTCAAAACCGAATTCGCGAAGGCTCTGTGGGACAATCCGAAGATTGCCGAGCCGACGATCCGCGGCACGCCGCTGCGGCGCTTGGGCGAACCCGACGACATCGCCGGAGCGGCGGTGTTCCTGGCTTCGGCGGCCGGCGGCTTCGTGACGGGGCAGACGATCGTGATCGACGGCGGCGTCACGCTGGGCGGCGGAATTTAGCGGATCAGCCCTCGCCTACCGCTCGCGGGTGCCGGTTATCTCGCCCAGCGCGACGACGTGACCGGCCACCGCATCGAGCAGGCGTCCGCGCGTCGGCGGCTGATCGAAGCGCGGCACGTAGTCGATCGCCAGCACGGTGAAGACGTAACGGTGCGGGCCATGGCCGGGCAGCGGTGCCGCCGGAGCGAACGCGCGCCGTCCGCCAATGTTGAAGCCGAGCGTCATGCGGTCGGGCGCAAGCGCCCCCGCTTCGAGCGACGTCGTCTGCGGATCGATCGCATAGGCGACGGCGTGCGTGGCCGCCCGCGGAATCGGCACGTCGATATCTTCGACGACGATCGCCAGGGTTGCGGTGCCGTCGGGGACACCCGTCCACTCCAGCGCCGGCGACGCCGAGCCTTCCGGAAGCGGTTCGCCGTGCGCGAACGCGGCGCGCACGATCAACGTGCGCGGCACCTCAGCAAAGCGCGGATCCTCGGCTACGCGCGTGTCGGCTCCCGCGCGCCAACGGCGCAGCACGCGGCCGAGCGCGCGGATCATCCCGCCCCTGCGGGTGCCGTTGTCGGCGTGCCGTTGCGGGCCTGCATGATCCCGATCACCAGCGCCGCGAACAGCAGGCCGATCACGATTGCGATCGCCGGGGTGACGCCGAAAGCGCCCAGCACCCCCGTCACCAGCGGCGGCATCAGAAACCCGGCCAGGCTGTCGAGACCCGAGACCACGCCGAGCACGGTTCCGCGGCGATCGTCCGGTGAGAAGTCGGAGACCAGTGCCGGGAAGGCCGCGTTCTCGTAGCTGATGCCGACGCCGAAGAAGATCAGCATCACGATCGCGACCGGCAGTGTGGTTGCGAACGGGACCAGGCAAAACGCGATCAGGCAGAGGCCGAACCCGATGTTGGTCGTGCGGCGATTCCCCAGCTTGTCGGTCGTGCGTCCGACGGTGGTCAGCTGCAGGATGACTTGAAAGATGCCGAAGATCGCGAAGACGGAACCCGTCTGGCCGGGCCCCCAGCCGAGCTGCGCCTGCAGGATCAGCGCCATCGCGCTGAACCACCCGTACATCCCGAGCACGTAGACGAGCCGCAGCCACAGCACCGGCGCGACGCGCTTGTCGGCCAGCGCAACGACGATGTCGCGGGGCGTGGCCGCATTCTTGGCCTCCTCGGTTGCGCCTTTGCGTGAGTCGGGCAGCAGCACGATCGTGAGCACCAGCGTGAGCGCCTGCAGACCCGCGGCCACGAAGAACGGCGTCGAGAAACCGTAAGCGGTCGAGAGCCACGCGGCGAGCGCGGGTCCGAACACGAACCCGGCGCTGAATGCGGCGCCCAGCAGCGCGAACGCGCGCCCGCGCTGTGACGGCTCGACGAGGTCGCCGATGTAGGCTTGCGTCACGCCGATGTTGCCGCCGCTGAACCCCTCGACGGCGCGCGCGATGAAGACCCACACGATCGTCGGCGCGAAGCCGAGCATCGTCCATCCGATCGTGGCGCCGACTTGCGACACGATCAGTACCGCCTTGCGTCCGATGCGATCGCTGACGTTGCCCCAGAGCGGCCCGGCGAAAAGCTGGCTGATCGAGTAGGTGGCCGCGACCCAGCCGACCACGATGTCGGTAGCTCCGAAGTGCTTCACGAAAAACGGCAGCAGCGGCAGGAGCATGCTGAAGCCGAAGATGTCGATAAAGGTGATGCCGAGGATCGGCAGCAGGCGCAGGAACATAGCGGTGAGCCTCCCGGCACTTACGGAGCGCGGTCGCTGCCGCCTTGTGCGCGCCATAGGGGCGGGACGGCGTCGTCCGGCAAAGCGTCGCGTCATGACGAACGCTCAAGTCGAACCTTCGGCACCGCAACCGCGCCTGCGCGCGCTCGTGACCGGCGCATCGTCGGGGATCGGGGCGGCGTTCGCACGCGCGCTCGCCGCGCGCGGCAACGATCTCGTGCTCGTCGCCCGGACCGCCGCGGCGCTGGAGGCCTTGGCCGCCGATCTCACCTCCCGGCACGGTGTGCGCGCCGACGTCGTCATCGCCGACTTGGCCCGCGCCGATGCGGTCGACGACATCGTGGCCGGCGTCGCTGCGCGCGGGATCGAGGTCGGCACCCTGATCAACAATGCGGGCTTCGGCACGCATGGGTTCTTCGCCGAGCTCGATGCGTCGCGCGAGCGCGATGAGATCGCCGTCAACGTCCTCTCGCTGGTTGGCCTGACGCGGGCCTTCGTCCCGGCGATGGTCGCGCGCCGCAGCGGCGGTATCATCAACCTCGCGTCGACGGCCGCATTTCAGCCGGTGCCGTACATGGCGACCTACGGCGCAACGAAGGCATTCGTCCTGTCGTTCAGCGAGGCACTCGCGGAAGAAGTGCGTCGGCACGGCGTACGCGTCGTCGCACTGTGTCCCGGTCAAACGAGTACCGCGTTCTTCACCGATATCGAAGAGTCGCGGGTCGGTATCGCACGGACCGCCGAGCAGGTGGTGGCGACCGGCTTGCGCGCCCTGGAACGGGGCCGCGTCGTCGCGGTCGACGGCTTCGCGAATACCGCGATGACGTCGTCCGTGCGGCTCGCCCCGCGCGCGCTGGTGAGACGGATTGCGGCACGAATCGAACGCCCGTCGTCGCTGAAGCCGCGCTGACGCGGCGCACCCGGCTGACCCGGGCCACAGCATCGGCGCGTCCGGTTCAGACGGAAGGCGATGCGGCGGCGCTTGCGGCAGGCGTAGCATGACGGCGGTGAACCAACGGCTCGGGACCGCGGCGGCGCTCTTCTACATCTTCCTGTGGGCATCGGCATTCGTTCCGAGCAAACTGGCCGTGCTCGGATCGTCGCCGCTCTGGTTCTTGGTGGTCCGGTTCGCCGTCGCGGGTCTGATCGCGGTCGGAATCGCGCGCGCGCTTGGAGCCCAGTTCCCGCGCAACCGGCGCCAGTGGGCCGCAGTCGTCGTGCTCGGGGTACTCGGCAACGCCGTGTATCTGGGCTGTACGTACGAGGCATTGCGCCACATGGCCGCGGGCATCGGGGCGATCGTCGTGTCCACGAGCCCGCTCGTGCTCGCGATCGTGGCGCCTTGGCTCCTGCGCGAGCCGCTCACCCTCGGCAAGATCGTGGGTATGCTGCTGGGCTTCGGCGGCGTGCTCGTGATCATGATCGTGCGCATCGGCAGCGGCACGGCCGATCCCAGCGACATTGCGATCGCGTTCGTCGGCGTGATCGGCAGCGTCGCCGCGACGATCGTCTTCAAGCGCTGGTGCGGAGACCTCGACTTGCGCGCGGTCACGGGCTTGCAGCTGCTGGCCGCCGGCGCGGTGCTGCTCCCGCTGGCGATCGTCTTCGAAGGCGCGCCGCACGCCATGTGGAGCTGGCAATTCATCGTGTCGTTCTGGTACGTCGTGCTGGTGATGTCGGTCGGCGCATCGCTGCTCTGGTTCTGGCTGCTGACGCACGGCGAAGCCTCGCGCGTCACCGCGTATTACTTCTTGACGCCGGTGTTCGGCTTGGCGCTCGCGGCGCTGCTGCTGCACGAACCGGTAAGCATCCGCGACTTGGGGGGTCTGGCGGCGATCGCGATCGGAATCGCGCTGGTGCAGCGGGGATGAGCGCACGCTGGCGGGTGCTCGCGCTGATGACGGCGGCGCAAGCCGGCGCCTCCGTCGTGCAGCAAGCGCTGGGCGGGCTTTCGCCGCATCTGGTCGACACGTTCGCGCTCTCGAAAGCGCAGCTCGGCATCGTGTTCACCGCGATGTTCGTCGGGGCGATGTGCTGCACCGCGATCGCGGGCGTGCTCACCGATCGCTGGGGCGAACGCGTGATGGTGCTCGCGTCCGGGGCGGTGATGACGCTGGCACTGGTACTCGCGCCGCTCGTTCCGGAGTATCCCTGGCTGGTCGCGACGATGGTGCTCTTCGGCGCCGGGTATGCTGCCTCGACGCCGGCCGGCGGCCGCGCGATCCTGTCGTGGTTCGACCGCGACCGCGGCGTCGCGATGGGAATCCGGCAGACCGGCGTACCGCTCGGCGGCCTCATCGGCGCGCTCTCGCTGCCGTTCGTCGCATCGTTTGCGGGCTTGCGCGGTGCCTTCTTCTTCGCTGCCGTTCTGGTCGCGGTGCCGAGCGTGATCGCATACCTCGGTTACCGCGAAGCGCGCGACGAAAGCGCGCCGAGCACGACGCTGGGGTCGGTGGCGCGCGGGATGCGCGCGCTGGTGCGCGATCCGCGACTGCTCGCCGTCACCTCGACCTGCATGATCCTGGTCGGCGCGCAGCTGGCGATGAACGCGTTCGTGACGATCACCGCGGTGACCGTGGTCGGTACGTCGGCACAGGTCGCCGCGCTGGCGTTTGCGTCGGCACATGCCGCCGCAACCGTCGCGCGGCTGGGGTGGGGATACGTCAGTGACCGGCTCCTCGGCGGCGAACGGCTGATCCCGCTGGCCGCGATCTCGATCATCGCCGCATTCGCAATGGGCGGCTTGGCGCTGCTGCGGCGCGGCGAGATCGCGCCGCTGTTCATCGCCAGCGCGCTGCTTGGCTTCAGCGGCGCCGGCTGGAACGGGCTCTTCGCGACCGCGCTGGCGGAAGTCGGCGGCGCCGAACGTGCGGCGAGCGCGCTCGGTCTCGGGCTCACCGCGATCTTCGGCGCATCGGCGGTCGCGCCGACCGCGTTCGGCGCGCTCGCCGACGCATCGTCGCTCCAGGTCGCGTGGGGCGCGATGGCCGCGCTCGCTCTGGCCGGCGTCCTTCCGGTGCTGTGGCTGCGCATCCACCTCGGCGCTGCAGCCCGCAGGTCCGCCACCGGGGAGGGCTGAACCGAGGTCGGTCCGCGCCCAGGTGGCGGAATTGGTAGACGCGCTAGTTTCAGGTATTAGTGACCGCAAGGTCGTGGGGGTTCGAGTCCCTTCCTGGGCACCACAACGACACCATCCGCGCCCGCGGACCCACGCTTCGGAGGGCGTCTCCGCATCGGCCCCAGAAGGGGGCCCCTCGAACCGGATCCCGGTCGATTGGACGCTTACGGTGCTGAGATGATGGAAGATCACGATCAGGTTTTCGTATCGGCGGTGCTCGAGGTCTTCGCGCGCCTGCTGGATGAAGGCTACGAGGTGACCGACGTGCGGCCGACGCGGATCGAGTTTTCGAAGCGGGCGCGCCGGGTCATCGTGTGCCGCTCGCGCGACGGCGAGATCGACGTCGCGCTGGGCTCGCGCTCGAACGCGTTCGGTCTGGACGAATTCATCCGCCTTTGCGTCGGCGACCTCACCTACCAAAACTACGCCGCCGCCGAACGCGATGCCATCCGCCAGGCGGTCGAAGAGACGGCGAACCGGCTGTTCGAGTATCCGAACGTGCTGACGCTGCCCGGACCACCCAATGAGATCGTGCGGCACAACGCGCTGCAGTACGGCAGTGCCTAGCGGGTCGACGACCACGCGGACGCACCGTTATCGCACGGCGCTGCAGTGGACCGGGAATACGGGTACCGGCACGTCGAGCTATCGCGCCTACGATCGTTCCTACGTGCTGCAGGCCGACGGGAAGCCGCCCATCCTCGCGTCAGCCGATCCCGCCTTCCGCGGCGAGGGGTCACGTTGGAATCCGGAAGAGCTCCTGGTCGCAGCGCTCTCCGCATGTCACCAGCTTTGGTACCTGCACCTTTGTGCCGACGCCGGAATCGTCGTGCTGGCGTACGCGGACGATGCCGAGGGCGTGATGATCGAGGATCCCGCCCGCGGAGGAGCTTTCACGCAGGTGACGCTTCGCCCGCTGGTGACCCTCGCGCCGAACGCCGACATCGGCGCAGCGGAACAGCTGCACGACGAGGCGCACGCGAAATGTTTTCTCGCCAACTCGATGGCCTTCGAAGTCGTGCATGAGCCGGTGACGCGCGTCGCGGAACGCACCGCCGCGCCCGACTGAGCCGAACCCGGCTTCGGCCGCTACGTCCCGAGCAGTTTGAGGTAGCCGTCGGCTTTACGTGAGCGCTCCGATATGGCCCTGCGCGCGGGCGGCGTGCAGGGCTCGGCGCGCGGGCGCGCGACCTTAGGCGTCAATGCCGGGGTGGGTACGGCGCTGCTGGGCGCTCACAGTCACCGTTCTGACGCTCGTCACCGCGCTCGGTGTCCGGGACGACGGGAAGCCGCCCTGCGTGCGGATCGTTGTCGCGCTCGAAGATGATATCGATTCCGGTCGGGCGCGCGCCGACGATGCGTTCGGTTTCGTCACCGTCGATCCGGTGCAGCTCGCCGACGGCACGCTCGTGCCGGCCGGTACGCTCGGTCGCGGTATCGTCGCGATCGCGCACCATGCGGAACGCGGCGGTCAGGGCGGCTACGTCGTGCTCGAAGCGCGCTTCCTCGCGCTCGCGGGCGGTCGGCACCTCCCGGCCTCGATCGATTGGACGACCGCCGACCGCGCGACGGCGACGGGCGCATCGCTGAATGTCCCCGGGATCGTCGGCGCGATCCCTTTCTCCGGCTACATTCTCGCGCCGTACGGCTTTCTGCATCACGGAAAAGATGTCGTGATCCCGCGCGGCGCGCAGATCCCGCTGCTGCTCGGGGATGACGTGGCTGCCGGCACATGCCGCGTGCCGTCTCCAACGCCGTCGCCCTCGCCAACGACGGCGGCGTCGCCGGCGCCGGCGACCTCCGTGGTGCCGGCCGCATCGTCGTCGCCCGCGCCTTCCTAGCGGCGCGCGCCGTTATTTCACGACAACGGTACCCTTCATGTAGGTGTGATACGCGCAGTAGTACGCGTACGTGCCGGCTTTGGTGAACGTATGCGTAAAGGTGGCATTCGTATCGATGTTGCCCGAATCAAACGTTGCGTTGACGGCGGTGGCCGTGTGGGCCACGGCGTCGTCGTTGATCCAGACCACACTCTGCCCGAGTTTCACGGTAACCGAACTCGGTGCGTAGGCGTAGTTCTTGATGTGGACGATCACGGAGGGGTTCGCCGCGTTGGTCGGTATTGGCCCGGGGCTCGGCGTCTGCTGGCCGATCGCGGTCCCGCTCAGTGCCAGGACGGTCAGGAAGGCAAATACGAGGGTGCGCATGTGACCTAGGGTACCCGGAAGACGCCGAGGTTTCTCGCTTGGCGGAGCGAGCGACCGTCCGGACGCCCGACGACAACGGTCCGCGCCGGTTGAGGGGTTCTAGTGGTACCATAGGACGTCGCCGCCGGAGCCGAAAGCCTGGCGCGAAGAAGGTGCGTCCCCGGAGAACGGTTTGCAAACGCTGGTGAACGTCGCTCTGCCCGAGATGGGCGAGTCGGTGAGTGAAGGCTCGATCGTCGAATGGCGCAAGAAAGTCGGCGACTGGGTCGATGAGGGCGAGACGATCGTCGACATCACGACCGATAAGGTCGACGTCGAGGTGCCTTCGACTGCCAGCGGCGTCGTCGCGGCGGTCCACGGCGACGAGGGCGCGACCGTCCCGGTCGGTGCGGTGCTGGCCGAAATCGATACCACCGCCGTCAAACCGGAAGGCGCTGCCGCGAAGCCGGCTGCCCCGGCGCCGGCGGCCCGCAAACCGGGCGAACCGGAGTTGGTCACGCCCAGCGGCTACGGGTCGGCCGGAGGCGCCGCTCCGCCGCCCGAGCGCGCCGCCGCCGGAAACGGTGCCGCCCGAGGCGTCCTCTCGCACCACGCGCGGCGGCTGGTCGAGCGGCTGCACATCGATGTCTCGAAGTTGGCGGGATCCGGCCCAGAGGGACTGATCCTGCGCGAAGACGTCGAGGCGGCGGTCGCGTCCGGCAAGATCGCTTTCAGCGGCGGCCTCGGTTCGGCGTCCGCTCCGGCGGCCGTCCAGTATCCGCCGCTGGGCGCCGAAACCGTGGTCACCGATCTCAAGGGCGCAGTTGCGACGCTCGCGTCGTACATGGAGCAGTCGCTGACGATCCCGGTCGCGACGTCGTTCCGCACTTTGCACGTCGGCACGCTCGAGCAGCGCCGGGCCGAACTCAACGCGGCGCTCAAGCAAGCCGGCCGCGGCGAGAAGATCTCGTTCACGCACATCATCGCCTTCGCGCTGGCCCGCGCGGCCCGCGAGATCCCCGGAATCACCACCTCGTTCCGGCGCGCCGACGGCAAGCCGCAGCGCGTCGAGGCGGGAATCCATCTCGGCCTGGCCGTCGACGCTCAGCGCAAGGATGGGTCGCGTTTTCTGGTGGTGCCGGTCATCAAGCGCGCCGACACGCTCGATTTCGCGAGCTTCCGTGCCGCGTACGAAGAGCTGGTCGCGAAAGCGCGCGACAACAAGCTGTCGGTCGAAGAACAGAGCGGCGCGACCTTCACCCTGACCAATCCCGGCGGTCTGGGCACCGTCGCCTCGGTGCCGCGGCTGATGGTCGGTCAGGGCGCGATCATCGCCGCAGGTGCGATCGCGTACCCGCCCGGCTTCGCGCACGCGTCGCGGGCGACGCTCGAGCAGCTCGGCGCCGAAAAGGTCATGACGCTGACCTCGACCTACGATCACCGCGTCATCCAGGGCGCGCTCTCCGGCGAGTATCTGCGCCGCGTCGATCAGTTGCTCTCCGGCGACGGCGAGTTCTACGAAACGGTCTTCGCGCAGCTCGGCGTGAGCGCCGGCTTGCGCGGCGCGAGCGCCAGCGCCAACGGAACGGCGCCGACCCTGCGCGAGAGCGCCGAACCCTCCACGGCCGAGGTCCCCGGGCTGCCCTCTGAGGAGATGCTGCGCGCGATCGCCGCCGGCATGGCGATCGTGTCGGCCTACCGTCGCCACGGACACCTCGGGGCGGCCCTCGACCCGCTCGGCGAGGCGCCGCCCAACGATCCATCGCTCGATCCCGCCAGTTACGGTCTCACGCCGGCGATGATGCGCGCGATCCCGGCCTCGATTCTGCGCGTCAAAGTACCGGGCGACACGCTCGCCGAGGTGCTGCCGAAGCTGCGCGAGACCTACAGCTCGACGATCGCCTACGAGATCGAGCATATCTCGAACACGCGTCAGCGCGAATGGCTGCGCGAATACATCGAGAGCGGCTTGCATCGCCGTCCGCTCACCGCGCAGCGCCGCGTGCAGGTGCTCCAGCGTCTGACCAAGGTCGAGACGATGGAGCGCTACTTCCGCAAGCAATTCATGTCGCAGAAGACCTTCTCGATCGAAGGCCTCGACGTGATGATACCGATGCTCGAAGAGACGATTTCGATGCTGGCCGAAGACGGCACCAAGACGGTCGTCTTGGGGATGGCCCATCGGGGCCGCCTCTCGACGATCGCGCACGTCGTCAATCGGCCCTACGAGGAGCTGCTGGCCGAATTCGAGTCGGCCGCGGCGCGCGATGAGGTCGGAAACCCCGAGCGCGGCGGCGACGATGTTACCGGCGACGTCAAGTACCATCACGGTGCGACCGGCGAGTACGCCACGCCGGTCGGCACGAAGATCCACGTCGAACTGGCGAGCAACCCGTCGCATCTCGAGGCGGTCGACGGCGTCGTCGAAGGGATGACGCGCTGCCTCCAGACCGACCACAGCGTCAATCCGGCGACGCTCAACGCCGAGGTCGCGGCGCCGATCCTCATCCACGGTGACGCCGCCTTCGCCGCGCAAGGCATCGTGGCCGAGGTCCTCAACCTGCAGGCGCTGGCCGGCTACTCGACCGGCGGCACGATTCACATCATCTCGAACAATCAGGTCGGCTTTACCACCGACCCGGCGGAAGGACGCTCGACCCGTTACGCGTCGGACCTCGCCAAGGGCTACGATCTGCCGATCGTGCACGTCAATGCCGACGACGTCGAAGCGTGCATCGCCGCCGTCCATCTCGCGATCGACTACCGCCGCAAGTTCTCGCGCGACGTGATCGTCGACCTGATCGGGTATCGCCGCTTCGGCCACAACGAGCAGGACGAGCCGGCGTACACGCAGCCGCGTCAGACCGAGCTGATCAAATCGCACCCGACCGTGCGCGAACTCTACGCCGGACAGCTCGTCGCCCAAGGCGTGCTCAGCCAAGAGCAAGCCAAGGAGATGCAGGACCTCGCGACGGCGCGGATGACCGAGGCGCACAAGGCCGTAAAGAGCGGCGCCTACCAGCACGCGCCCGGCGATTCCGCGGCGAAGGCACCGGTCAGCGAGCCGGCGCCCAAGTCGAAGCTCGATAAGGGTCGGCTGCTGCGCTGGACCTCGGCGCTCATCAGCGCGCCCGACGGTTTTACGGTCAACCGCAAGCTGGCCGCGCAGTTCCAGAAGCGCGACCAGGTGATCAAGGAGCAGGGCGAGGTCGACTGGGCGGTCGCCGAGGGGCTCGCGTTCGCATCGCTGCTCAGCGAAGGGACGCCGATTCGCCTGACCGGTCAAGATACCAGCCGCGGGACGTTTTCACACCGTCATGCCGAACTGCACGATGCGCGCACCAACGCGCGGTACGTCCCGCTGCAGCATCTCGATGGCGCGAAGGCGTCGTTCGAACTCTACAACTCGCCGCTGAGCGAGTACGCCTGTCTGGGCTTCGAGTACGGCTACAGTTTCGAGGCACCCA
>Ga0182015_10000430_pt1 | contig 59753 bp, 51 predicted proteins | sample 712P3MmetaG_FD_120478 | JGI IMG/M metagenome (GOLD analysis project Ga0182015, IMG submission 120478) | Permafrost microbial communities from Stordalen Mire, Sweden - 712P3M metaG | ecosystem: Environmental > Terrestrial > Soil > Wetlands > Permafrost | place: Sweden: Stordalen | collected...
GACTCATCGCGCGGCTTCGAGGTATCGAAGTCCGCCGTACTTGACGAAGGGAATACGTCGCCGGGCGAGTTCAAGCTCGAGGTCGGCGCTGTGATTAACGGCTCGAAACAACACCGCCTGCTTCTGTAGCAAAATGCCCTGTTCGTACAACTCGAGGACGCGGTCAGCGACGGACTGTGATTGGTGACGTTCGTCAGCGCAGTGCACGAGCAACGGCTGAGTGGCCCTCGCGGTCGGCGCATGTTCGCGAAGAACCGAGGAGAAACCCTCGGGAGCCTCGGCGGCGATGGCGTTGGCGACATCGAGAATCGGGGCCGACGAGCGGTAGTTGACGTTCAGGGTGACAGTGGTCAGACCATCGAAATAGAGTTCGGCGTCGAGCAAGTACCTTGCCGTCGCGCCACGAAAGCCGTAGATCGCCTGCGCATCGTCGCCGACGATCGTCAATCGAGGATCTGCGTGACGCAGACCGACAAGCACGTCTAACTGCAGGAGGTTTACGTCCTGGAATTCGTCGACCAGAATGTGGTCGTAGGCGGCTCCGAGTTCCTTACCGAGCGCATCATCCTGTGCGGCGGCTCGCCAGTACAAGAGCAGGTCATCAAAGTCCAGCAGTCCGAGTGAGCGCTTTCGCGCGACGAAGGCCGTGAAGATCGAGCCCACCTCCTCAACACTCTCGGCGCACCACGGCGTCGCTTCGCGCATGACGTCGACCAGTGGCATTCCCGTGTTCACCGTGCGCGAATAGAGCGCGGCGAGGGTTCCTTTTTTCGGTAGTCGTCGCTCTCGGCTGAGTATGCTCAGTTCGCCGCGAACCAGGTCCAAGAGGTCGGCGGCGTCGCCGCGGTCGAGCACTCCGAACCCATCTGGGAGACCAACAGCAGCGTGGTGGCGGCGAAGCGTGTGGTGGGCGACGGAGTGAAAGGTCCCCCCCGAGACTCTGCGAACGTGGTCGCCACCTCGAAGCGCGCGTACGCGGTTCACTATCTCGCGCGTCGAGCGTCGCGTGAATGTCAGGAGCAGAATACGTTCCGGCGTGACGCCACGTTCCAGAAGGACCTCGACTCTCGCCGTGAGAGTTGTCGTCTTGCCGGTTCCGGGTCCCGCGATGACTCGGAGGGGGCCATCCCCGAAGGTCGACGCTTCACGCTGTCTTTCGTTGAGTTCTCGTTGAGAAGCGAACATAGGTTCGACTGTAACGATGGGGTATCACAAGCCCTTTCCGGCAACCTGGTCCGCGGGACTCAAAGAAGGAACCCAACATATTGTGTGGCCATGGCCGACTGGGTAATGATCTCGGCGCTCACAACGGGGGGCGGCACATTGGTGCTGGCGAGCGCCACCTTCGCCTCCGTGCGTTCTGCCAACCGAGCTTCACGTGTGGCGGAGCGCTCGTTACTCTCGGGACTTCGTCCTTTGCTCATGCCGTCGAGACCGGATGACCCTACATTGAAGGTCGGGTTTGTCGACAACCATTTCGTCGCGGTGCCCGGTGGCGGTGCCACGGCCGAGGTGACCGAGTCCGTCATCTATCTATCCATGTCCGTGCGAAACGTGGGTAACGGCATCGCCATCCTCCACGGTTGGCGGATCGAGTTTGCGAGAGAACTCGTGGGCATGACGCGCCCGGCGGTAGAGGATTTTCACCGCCTCACCAGAGATCTCTACGTGGCGGTCGGTGACGTGGCGTTCTGGCAGGGCACCTACCGCGACCCGACTGAACCTGAATTCGCCGAAGTCAGCGCTCGTGTGGCGGCGCGTGAGCGCCTCGTGTTGGACATCCTCTACGGGGACCATCAAGGTGGCCAGCGGGTGGTGAGCCGATTCCTGCTCATTCCTCGCGGAGATGACGGATGGTTCGTGTCAGTGGCCAGACATTGGAACGTCGATGAGCCTGATCCTCGATAAGCGATGGGCTTCACGGTCGTGCGGAGTTCCGGAACCCCGCATGTCTCGGTGTTACAGAACCTGCTCGCGTCCAGCGGCGGTACGGGCACACTCACGACAAAACATGATGCACGTCAAAACGCCGGCCGAGGTGCGCTTGGCCAAGAAGGCGACGCTCGGAGCCTTGCACTGGTGAAAGTGCCAGCAGTTCTGATTGGCGCACTCGCAAACACCTCTCGAGCGCAAATGTGCCGCGGCTTTCAACTCGTCACTTAACGCCGGCCGAGTCCGACGTCGACGCTCGCAGCCTTCTCGAATCGTCGTCCGTCGATCGTTCACCGTGGGGTCGACGACTTCAGTCTGCGACGATTCAATATTCGGGGTCGACATAGTGACCATCATTTCTCAACGTTCCGGTGTGAATGTACGGCTACATCACGAGACGAGTTGCCTGCGACGTGAGGCTATCTAGGTTCCAACCAATTTGAGCGTTGATTGCAACAACACGCGCCCACTTTCGGATGCGCGCACCGGTTTAACGGAGTTGGCGAGATAACGTGGTTGAGGTTTGCGACATTGGTCTTGAGAGGACGACGTAACGAATGGCTACTTTCGCAGGAACATGGAATGTCACTATCGATACGCCCATCGGAAAGATTGAAGCTGCCTTTGACATAACCGAACAGGACGGTGCGATCAAGGGTGTCGGGCGTACCGACAAGGAGTCCGTCGACTTCTACGACGTGGTCGCCGACGGCAACCAGTTGACATGGCTGCAGGACGTGACGACGCCGATGAAGCTCACCTTGAAGTTTGCCGTAACGGTCGACGGCGACACGATGACGGGAACCTCCAAAGCCGGGTTCCTGCCAGGCTCAAAACTTCACGGAAGTCGTACGACGCCCTAGGTTCGGCGCATTCACGAGCACGAGCCGACTACGGGACTTCGGTAGCGACGGGTGGTGCGACCTCGGGTTGTGGCGCCGGCGATGTGGTCGTGTCGAAGTCCTTCGCTCTCACGAGCCCGGCGGCGGCGACCGCACCCAAGGCGACGACAATCGCGCCGATTATGAAGATTGTGCGCAGTCCTGAGACGAAGGCGACGCGCGCCGCCACGGCAATCTTGGGTTGGCCGTGAGCGGCCGCCTTGACACCGGCCGAGGAGATGACGCGGCCGATCGCGGCGGCGTGCGCGCCGATACTTTTCGACATCGACGTGGTGATCCGCTGCTGGAAGACCGCGCCGAGCGCGGCCACCCCCGTCGCCAGGCCGCCGATGCGGAACGTGTTGCTTATTCCCGACGCCATCCCGCTTCGTTCGGGTGGGACGACTCCGAGTCCAACGCGCGCGATAGCCGGATTGGCAATGCCGATGCCGATGCCGGAGAGCACCATCCCCGGAATGAGAACGGTCCAGCTTGAACTGGGACCAACGGCGAGGAGTGCGAAGATGCCGGCGGCGGTGATCGCGATGCCACCGCCGAGTACGAGGCCGGGCGGCAGTTTGTGGATGGGGGAGCGGAAGATGAATGGTACGAGGAAGGTGAGGACCGTCATCGGCAGGAGACGCAGGCCTCCGCCGAGCGGTGAGTAGCCGAGGTCGTTCTGCAAGTACAAGGTGAGATAGGGGATGAGGGCGAACATTCCGCCGCCGACGGCGAAGGTACCCAGCGAGACACCACTGAAGCCGGGTTTGCGAAAGAGCGAGAGGTCAAACATTGGCCGGGCTTGGCGCAGTTCGGCGACGACGAAGGCCACGAACGCACCCGCTGAGCCGCAGAACATTGCCACGATTGGGGCACTCGACCAACCGAGCGAGTTACCTCGGATGAGGCCGAGCTCGAGCAGAAACATCGCCGCAGAGAAACTGACGAGACCGAGACCGTCAAGGCGAGTCGCGCCGGGGTCCTTCTGATTGCGCATCTTCGTCAACGAGAACCAAATCGCCACGACGCCGATGGGCACGTTGACGATGAAGATCCAGCGCCAGCCGACGCCGCTCGTCAGCAGGCCGCCGATGAGCGGTCCTATCGCCACGGCGCCGCCGACGGTTGCGCCCCACGCGGCGATCGCCTTACCGCGCGCCGGTCCTTGGAAGTCCTGGGCGATGAGAGCAAGTCCGGTCGCGAACATCGCGGCACCGCCGACACCCTGGAGCGCACGCGACCAGATGAGCATCGTGATCGACTGGGCGAGCCCGCAGAGCAGTGACGACGCCGTGAATACCGTGAGCCCAGCGATGAACACGCGCTTTCGTCCGAAGCGGTCCGAGATCGAACCCCAGGTGAGGATGAGCGCCGCCAGGCTGAGTGCGTAGGCGTCGATCACCCACTGCAGATCGGTGAACGAGGCATGGAGGTGGCGTTGGATCGTCGGGAGCGCGACTTGCACGATTGTGACGTCGACGAGCAGCATGAACGTGCCCGCGCAGACCGCGATCAGCGTCCACCGGTTTCCCGAGGAACTCACGGGAGCCGGGGCTGGGGGACTTTCAGTAGCGCTCATGGGAATGCCTCTCAGCGTCTTTGGTTGAAAGAAACAAGTTAGTGGTACACGCGGTGACCTCATGTCTCCAATGAATGACGTCGATGCGCGAAACAGCCCGCACCCACGTCTTTGGTAGCGCACGGATCGACAGTGACCACGACGACTGTTCGTCGCGTGTCAATCGACTAGTGCTGCGCCGACGAACGGTGTATCGCGCCGGACGCCGTCGCTCGCGCTCACTCGCTCAATGCCAAGAGTGTCCAGCAGATACCCCGGAGGTCGCGGCGGCGCGCAGACTGAGAATTCCCTAATGAGAAACGATTTGCGAAGGCTAGTATTCCGAATTAGTGGACCTGGATGGTCTCGGATTGGGGGCGGCCGATCGTGCGTGATGGAGTGTTGAAACGCCGCTTCATGCAGTCAACCAGCTATCTCGATTATCACCGAGGCTGGGACCGTCTTCCAAAACCCCTAGCGCTGCTGACCCTGTTCGGTCTGCGTATGGTGCTTCGTCGAAATAATCTCTTCGACACCAGTGACCAGCCTGTGCCGTGGGGACCTGAGGTGCCCCCGCGTGCTCGCAGATTGACGAGGTCGTCCGATGGGGCCGGCACCGATCCGATCTACCCCGACATAGGAAGTGCGGGAGCGCGCTTCGGGCGAAACGTGCCGATCGACGACACCTATCCGAACGACGTGCTGAATCCCAATCCGCGAACGATTGCCAACGAGCTGCTGGCTCGTCGGAGGTTCATCCCCGCCACGACACTGAACCTCTTGGCCGCCGCCTGGATCCAGTTCGAAGTGCACGACTGGATGAGTCACGGAACCAACGTCACGGACGATCCCTGGGAAGTGGAGCTCGACGACGGTGATCCGTGGCCGGTGCGTCCCATGAAGATCCAACGTACGAAGGTCGACCCGACGACTGACGGGGGTCCGCCGACGTATCGCAACACCGAGACCCACTGGTGGGACGCCTCCCAGGTCTACGGCAGCAGCTCCGTCTTCGAAGAGATGGTCCGGACGTTCGACCGGGGTCGCGTGAAGTTGACGTCCGAGGGCGAGTTGACCTTCGACCCGCCGAACATGCCACCGCTCGCGGGCGTCGACCTCGCCGCGACGACCAACAATTGGTGGCTGGGCCTCGCCATGATGCACACGCTGTTCATGCGCGAGCACAACTCCATCTGCGCACTGCTCGCCTCGCTCCACGCCGAGTGGGACGACCAACAACTCTTCGACCACGCCCGACTCATCAACGCCGCCCTGATCGCCCGCATCCACACCGTGGAGTGGACTCCTTCGATGTTGGCCGACTCCGACATGGAGACGGGCATGAACTACAACTGGTGGGGCATCCAGGGTAAGAGGCTCCAGGAGCGTATCGGTCGCCTCACCAAGAGCGAGGAGTTCAGTGGCGTGCCTGGATCCGATCTGTACTACCACGGCACGCCGTACTCCATGACCGAAGAGTTCGTGTCGGTCTACCGCATGCATCCCCTCATCCCGGACGAGTACAGCATCCGCGAGAGCTCGAGCGACCAACTGATCGAGAACTTCAACTTCACGCAGGTATCGGGCGGCACTACACACGAGGTCCTCGACGATGGTCGGTTTCGCATGAACGACCTGTTCTACTCCTTCGGCACGAGCCACCCAGGCGCCATCGCACTGCACAACTATCCCGAGGGACTGCGACAATTTCAGCAACCCGACGGAACGATCCTCGACCTCGCGGCGGTCGACATTCTGCGCAACCGTGAACGCGGCGTGCCGCGCTACAACGAGTTCCGGCGCAAGTTCCATCTGCGGCCGGCCGCCACGTTCGAGGAGTTCAGTGTCGACCCACAGGTCGTCGACGACCTCCGGCGGATCTACCGCGACGTGGAGGAAGTGGACTTGATGGTGGGACTCTACGCCGAGCGACTTCCCGAAGGTTTCGCCTTCAGCGACACCGCCTTTCGAGTCTTCATACTCATGGCGACCCGGCGACTCAAGAGCGATCGCTTCTTCACCTACGACTACCGGCCCGCGGTCTACACGAAGGAGGGGATGGAGTGGATCGAAAACAACACCATGAAATCCGTCCTGCTTCGCCACTACCCGAACCTGCACCACGCCCTTTCCGGTGTTGACAACGCGTTCAAGCCGTGGCGCTCGGCCGCGAAGAGCTGAGGTAGTGATGTGGCGCTGGCGACGCGGATTCTGGAACATCTTCATGGAGTTCAAGTTCCGCCACGCTAAGCCGATGGTCATCCCGGCGCCCATGGTCCAGACTCGGCCGATCGTCCCGGTGCCCTTCGCCCAACAGTTCCCCCAAATACCGATTGCAGGCATCATGGTGGCCGACCACGTACCGCGTGACGAATCCCAACTTCCGGCCCAGGCCTTCTGCCGCTTGCAACTCGCGCTGGACCGAGTCTTCTCACCGATGGAGAGCGGCCTGCCACCGATCGACGCGGACCCCGCGGCGGCCCTGGCGGACGCGTATCCCGCCAGCCATCGACGAAGTTTCCCGGCGCCGACCCGGCCGGCCGGTTTCGATCCGGTCATCGACCTCGGTCGCCTGGCGGTGGATGGACCGTACTCGTGCTACGTGACGAGGAAAAAGAAGGGCGTCTATCAATGGGACGTGAGCGCGCTCGAGGGATTCGAAGTGCATCCCGGGCTTCGCTCTCCGGCAGCTGTCGTCGAGTTCAAACTCGATCGCCGCTCGCGCTCGCTGCGCGCGACGCGTATCGACTCCGAGTTGGGTTCGTGCACGCCCGATGATCGTGATTGGGACCTCGCCCAGCGTCTCGCGCTGTGTGGCGTGACCACGCACCTCTCGCTCATTCGCCATTTCAACTGGCTGCACCTGATGTGCGGCGGCCCGCTTTCATTCACCGCTAGGAACTGTCTTCTCGCCTCGCACCCCGTGCGCCGTCTCCTCCAACCTCACGTCTACGCCACTCACTCGAGCAACCAAATGGTGACCCTCGACCAGATGGCGCCGGGCGGCGACTTCGAGAACATCTTCAGCTTCACGCACGCGGGCATGTGCGACCTCTTCGAGAAGACCTGCGCCGACGCGGACCTGCGGCGATTCAATCCCGAGGTGGACGCGCGACTGCGCGGCGTCGACTCGGGCGAGTTGGATCTCCCGGCGCATGACAACTTCCTTCGGTTGCTGGAGGTCATCCGCACTCACGTCGAGCGCTACTTGCGTCAGTACTTCGACTCCGATGAGGCGATCGGTTCCGACGAGCAACTCACGGCGTGGGTGGAGCACCTCGACGCCTACGTCCCGCACGGCGTCTCCGAGTTGGCCGGTGCGCCGCTCACGGTTTCGGGCGCGTCAGAACTGCTGGCGACGCTGATCTATTTCACGACCGTCGAACACGAGGTGCTCGGCTCGGGCGTGTGGAACTACCAGCTCTGGCCGGACGTGCAGCCCCCGCGCGTCTACGCCAGTGGCCAACGTCTGCCACTTGACGTGTACGCCCGACTGGTCAACGCCAACTTCACTCTCAACGTACGGCGCACGCCACTGATGAGCGACTTCTCATCACTCGCGCTCGACGCTCGCGGCGCGCAGGCGTTCCGAGCGTTCCGCGACGACCTCAGCACACTGCAGGGAGCCATGGACGCCGAACCGACCAGTGGCTGGCGCATCGAACCGCGAATGCTGAAGGCGAACATCAACGCATGACCGGGCCCATGGCCGACACCACGAACGTCACGATCCTCTTCACCGACTTGGTCGGTTCGACGGAACTGTCGTCCAAGCTGTCCGCCGAAGACGCGGACGAACTGCGGCGACGACACTTCTCTATTCTGCGCCAGGCAATATTGAAGTCTGGTGGTACCGAGGTCAAGAATCTCGGTGACGGGCTGATGGTGGCCTTCAACTCCGCGTCGTCGGCCCTGGCGTGCAGTGTGTCGATGCAACAGGGCGTCGAACGCGACAACAAAGTGCGTGGTCGTGAGATGGGCCTGCGCGTCGGTCTGAGCGGCGGAGAGGTCAACGTCGAGAACGGCGACTACTTCGGCGACCCGGTCGTCGAGGCGGCGCGCCTCTGCGCACTCAGCGAACCCGGTCAGATTCTGTGCGCGGACCTCGTGCGGGCCATGGCCGGTCGTCGAAATCGCTTCGCGTCGAGGTCGCTGGGCGCGCTCTCGTTGAAGGGGCTGCCCGACCCGATCGACGTCGTCGAGATCCGGTGGGAGCCCATCGACAGCTCCGACATGCCGCTCTCCAGTCGCCTCGGCCTGCGACCGGCCGTGGGCACGGTGGGCCGAGCGGACGAGATCTCGATGATCAACGACGCGTTCAAACGCGTCACCGAGGACGGGGGACGCGAGCTGGTCATCGTGTCAGGCGAAGCGGGGCTCGGCAAGACGACGTTGGTGAGCGAGTTCGCGAGGACGGCCGCCGGCTCCGGGGCCCTCGTGCTCTTCGGGCACTGCGAAGAGGACCTCGCCACGCCCTACCAACTCTTCTACGAGGCGCTGGATCACTACGTCACGCACGCGCCCGAAGAGACGCTGCTCGAGCACGCGGCGGCATACGGGTCAGAGTTGGTCCGACTGGTGCCCGCACTCTCGAGCCGCGTTCCCGACCTGCCGCCCTCGAGAGCGACGGACGCCGACACCGAACGATTCCTGCTCTTCGCCGCCGTCGTCGGACTTCTCTCGACACTGTCCGCACAACGACCGGTCATTATCGTCTTCGAGGACCTGCAGTGGGCGGATCAGGGAAGTCTTTTGCTCCTGCGCCATCTGGCGGCCGCGGAGCAGTCCACGCGCGTGCTCATCCTGGGCACGTTCCGCGACTCCGACCTGGCCCAGGCCAGTGCGCTGCGTGAAACGCTCGGCGTGTTGCGTCGCCACGGCAACGTGCACCGCATCGAGCTGAAGGGTCTGAGCGACCTCGGCGTCATCACCTACATGGAGGCCGCGGCCGGTCGCCCCTTGGACGACGAGGAAGTGCCGCTCGCGCACGCGGTCTATCGCGAGACCGACGGCAACCCGTTCTTCGTGAGCGAGGTCCTGCGTCACCTCATCGAGACCGGTACCGTCTCCCAGGACGAACACGGCCGCTGGTCGGCTCAGGACCTGGATCAGATGACGCTGCCCGACAGCGTGCGCGAAGTGATCGGCGGTCGGGTCGTGCGTCTCGGACCCGACGCCGGACGGGTGCTGTCGGTGGCGTCGGTGATCGGCCGGGACTTCGACCTCGACCTCCTCGCGAAGGTCACTGGCGCCACGGAGGATGAACTCCTCGACACGCTCGACGCCGCGACCGCGGCGACGCTGATTCGTGAGGTCGCCGACGCTTCCGGTCGTTACAGTTTCGCCCACGCCCTCATCCAGCACACGCTGTACTCAGACTTAGGTCGGGCACGTCGCGCGCAGTACCACCGTCAGGTCGCCGAGGCGCTCGAAGAACTCCTCAGCGATCAACCCGACGCCCGAATCGGGGAACTGGCCAGGCACTGGACCAACGCCACCCAGCCGGTGAACTTGTTCAAGGCCATCAACTACTCACAGCGCGCCGGTGACGCGGCCCTTCGGGCGTTGGCGCCCGCCGACGCCTTGGGTTACTTCATCAAGGCCCTCGACCTCTACGCGCAATCGGACGTCAAGGACCCGGTCCTTCGCGTCGACCTGATGATCGGTTTGGGCACGGCCGAACGCCAGACCGGCGACCCCGCCTTTCACGACACGTTGATCGAGGCAGCCCACCTGGCGGCCGACCTGCACGAGACGAGTCGCCTCGTCGACGCCTGCCTGGCCACCGACCGCGGGTTCTTCAGTGCCATTGGCGCGGTCGATCAACAAAAGGTCGAGATCCTCACGATCGCCCTCGAGCGCCTCGCGCACGACGAGCCGTCCAGAGCGCTGGTGCTGGCGACGCTCTGCGCCGAGTTGGCCGTCGGCACGTCACTCGAGGATCGCCTCGCGCTCGCCCGAGAGGCGATGTCGATCGCTGACGCGCACGGTGACGACGCCGTGACCGTGCGCGTGCTCAACAGCCTGGCCTTCCCCCTCATGGTCCCGCAACTGTGCCAGGACTCCCTCGAGCGTTCGGCACGGGCGATGGCGCTCGCCGAAGTCGTCGGCGACCCGGTCCAGATCATGTTCGCTGCCCACTGGCGCGAGGAGGCCGCCATCATGGCCGGAGACATCGTCGAACTGGACCGTGCGATGGAGATCGTGCGCGAACTCGTCGAACGACTGGATCAGCCGGTACTGCGCTGGACGTTCCTGTTCACCCGGGCGTGGCGCGCCATGATGGCCGGGGATACCGACGTCGCCGAACGGTTCGCCCTGGAGTCCTTTCAGATCGGCAACGACAGCGGCCAACCCGACGCCTTCGTGATGTACGGCGGCCAGTTGATCACGATCGGTCTGCAACGCGGCACCTTGGGCGATCTGGTGGAGATTCTGAATCAGATGCACACCGACGCGCCCGACGTGGGCGGCGCGGTGATGGCGGCCCTGACGCTGGCCCACGCCGAGGCCGGCAACCTCGACGAAGTGCGTGCGCTCCTCAGCGAAATGTCCGCCCGGAACTTCGAGTCGCCGATCGACGCCACCTGGCTCACGGCGATGGCCTGGTGCGCCGACGCCGCGATCGCCCTGGGCCAAGCCGAATTCGTCCAGGCGATATTCGATCAACTGGTGCCGTGGGCCGATCTGTGGCCGAGTAACGGCGCCGAATGCGAAAGCCCGATCTCCCAGTACCTCGGAGCGCTTGCGACCGGCCTCGGCCGCTACGACGAGGCCGAGGCGTACTTCGAGGTGGCCATGGTCGAGTGCGATCGCACCGGCGCCAAGTTCTTCGCCGCTCGGACCAATCTGTTGTGGGGCGTGATGCTCGCGCAACGTCGCCTCGACGCCGACCGCGACCGGGCGCGCGAGTTGCTCGACGTGGCCCGTGAGCTCGCGGCGGCGAACCACTACGCCAACGTCGAACGCCGGGCCGTCGCGGCACTCGAGGGACTGAGCGATGCGTAGTCGACGTCGGAGTCTTCGCGCGTCAGTGCAGCGATCGTGGGACGCCGGCGTACGGAAAGGGAGTGCGAGATGACCGAGTCAATTACCTTGTCCGACGCGCCGTGTGGTTACGAACGCGACCCCGCGTTCCAACGCCAGTTTCTCGACGCGGCCGAACACCTTCGTGAGGTGGACGGCTGGCCCAACCCGGCCAACGCGAACAGACCGGAGCTTCGCGCCGACCTGGTCCTGGAGGGCGGCGGTGTCAAAGGGCTCGGTCTCGTGGGCGCCATCCTGGTCCTGAATGAGGCCGGTTACTCGTTCCGCGGCGTCGCCGGAACGAGCGCCGGCGCGATCGCCGCCACCCTCGTCGCGGGACTGACGAGGTCCGAGCGTGAGATGACGGACCTGTTGGGCTTCATCCGTTCACTCGATTTCACAAACTTCATGCCCGAGAGCAAGCTCCACAAATTCCTGGACCACGTTGGCGGTCACGTCGTCGAAGACGTCTCCGACGCGTCGATACTCTTGCGTCACGAGGGCGTGTACTCCGGTGACTACCTCGAGACGTGGCTGCGTCCGATCTTGCACGACCAGCTCGGCGTGACGACCTTCAACGATTTGAAGTTGTCGACCGACGATGATCCGGGTCTCAGTGTCGCCCCGGGGCACGAGTACAGCCTGGTGGTGCATACGTCGGACATCACCCGGGGACAGTTGGTGCGCCTCCCGTGGGACTTCCCGTTCTACGGAAAGGATCCCGGCATCCAAGATCCCGTCGACACGGTGCGCGCGTCGATGTCGATCCCCTTTTTCTTCGAGCCGGTCCACCACGTCTCACAAGAGGCCACCGTGGAGATCCCCGCACCGACCGGCGGCACGATCACTCTTCGCTACGAAGCCGGTTCCCAGACCTGGGTCGATGGGGGACTGCTGGCGAACTTTCCGATCAACGCCTTCGATAGAACCGACGGCAAGCCGTCGCGCTGGCCCACGATCGGGATCAAGCTCTCCCAGTTGCAGACGAGTTTCCCGGCGACCGAAGCGTGCACGTCGACCTTGGAGGTGGCGCTGCGCACGCTCAAGACGATGTCGAACGAGTGGGATTCCTACGCCGTCAACGAGTCGACGGCCGCCAAGACGATTTTCGTCGACAACGCCGGCCTGTCCGCCACTGACTTCGGCCTTACCAAGGCTCAGCAGGACACACTCTTTCTCAACGGGGTGCGATCGGCGACCTCGTTCGTGCTCGCCAAGGCCCTCGCGGGCGGTGTGCCCCGTTCATCTGCATGAAGAGCAGAAGTGGTGTTGACACGAATGAACACTGTGTGGTTTGCCCCCTCGACGGATATTCCTGACACGGTCACGCTTGATGCGGTGAGTGTAGTTCGCTGAATGAGCACTCTCGACCTATTGATTCGTACCATCCAAAGTGAGGAGTGTGATGATGAACGAGTTTCAGATCGTGCGAGAAATTGATTGTCCTAAGGAAGAGGTCTTCGCTGCGCTTATTGATTTCGACAGGACCCCTGACTGGAACTCCAGTGTGATCGAGGCGAAACGCAAGAGCGATGCACCTCTAGCGGTCGGCGACACAATCGTGTACGTCGGGAAATTCCTCGGGCGCGTGTTCGAGTCCGACGCAGAAGTTGCGGAGTTCATTCCGGACACGAGGATCAGTACAAAGTCAACATCTGGACCGTTTCATCTAGAAATTGATAATCGTCTGGAGTCAATCGACGGAGGTACGCGTATCACATCCGACTTTCGAGGTGAAAGTCGCGGATTCTTCAAAATCGCCGAGCCCGTTATGGTGCGACTTTCCAAGAACCTATTCGAGTCCTCCACGGACAATCTCAAGGCGTTACTTGAAGCTCACTCCATCTGAGAGATAACCAGATCATGAGTGTTGCGACGAATTCGTGACGCAACTGCGAATTTGAACTCTGGGTTCAGTCACTGACTTCCAAATACGTTGTCGCGTTCGTCACGCCGCCACTGTTGGTGTCCGCATCATGGATCTCACGAACTCTCTTGAGCACGGTCGATTGATCAAAGGGCTTCTCCACTGGTTGAAATACCTTGACGACGACGGATCCTGCCTCAAGGACCCGCTATCGACCGACTGACGCTTTGTGAATCGAGAGCACCTTGTCGAGGTGCGCGTCACTGAGCGCGCAGTGGGGGAGATCGGAGTCGGCAGGTCGCATACCGGCAAGAAGGAGGTCGAGGTGGCGTTGCCACGCATCCGGAGCGACAGGGATCGTCGCCTCGAGGACGCCCAGCAACGAGAACATTGCGATCGAGAGGTCGGTGTTGGTGAGATCGTGACGAATCCGCGCGTGCTTCTTCGCGTCGACGAGAAGCTTGGCGGTGAGTTGACGGGCAGTCTTCACCATTTCATGATCGGTACTCCATAGCCTGCCTAGGTAGCCGGCATGTGCGGCCTGATAGGCACTGGACGCCTCCAAAAAAGCTTCGAGTCCGGTGCCATCGGGGGATGCGGCGGCGTCGCGGGCCATCTGAATGGTGTCGCTGAGGATCGCTCGGATGAGAGCGTCGACGAGCGCTTCCTTCGTGGGGAATCGTCGATAGAGCGTGCCGATGCCCACGCCGGCGACGCGCGCGATCTCGGTGACGCTCGCGTCCAGGCCCTGTTCGTTGAACACCTGCGCGGCCGCGGCAAGAAGTCGCTCGCGGTGCTCGACGGCGTCCTTGCGCAGTGGCCGCTTGGTGTTGGTGGCGATGGTCATGAGACCGTCACTCGGATTCGTCGCCGACGAGTGTGCCCGCCGCGACCATGCCGAGTTCGGCGTGTGGCATCGTTGCCCCGGTCACCGACGCGGGTGGTCGGAGCATTCGGGGGACGAAGAGGGCGGCGACCGTCGCGGCAATGGCAGCGACGGTCAACAGCGCGAAACCGTGGGTGTAGCCGGACTCTCGAGGGAACGAACCCGCGCGGATACCCGACGTCACGATGCTGCTCATGACGGCGGCGCCAATCGATCCGCCAATGGTGCGGACGTTGGCGTTCATGCCGCTCGCCACACCGGTCTGCTCCGGCGGAACCGCGACGACGACGAGGGTCGACATCGACGCGAAGGAGAGGCCGAAGCCGACACCTAAGACGACCATGGCAATCAGAATCTGCCACTGGGCGCCGTGGGCGAAGGTGAGGAGTGCGTAGGCGAAGATGCCGATCAAGAGACCGGTGATAAGTACCGATTTAGTGCCAAATCGTTTCGAGAGAGTTCCCGACATCATGCCGAAGGCGAACATGAAGATGCTCATCGGCAAGAGGATCAGACCCGACTTGGTGATACTGACGCCGAAGCCGTAACCCGCGGACGTCGGGGTCTGCAGGAATTCGGGCAGGAATGCGAAGACCGCGTACATCCCGACGCCGAGGAGCAGCGCGACGAGATTCGTCGTCCACACGGCGGGAATCCTCATCATGTTCATGTCGATCAAGGGGTGTGCGGACCCGGCTTCGACGACGACCCACACAACGGCCAGCACGACTGCCGCGACCAAGAGACCGATGACGCTCGTCGACGCCCAACCCCATGACGGCGCCTCGCTGATGCCCAGTATCAGGGCCACGAGCCACGCCGAGAGTAGGAGCACGCCCGACCAGCTGATCAGTCCGGGGGTGCGGACTTGCGACTCCGGAACCACGAAATGCGCGGCGATAACGCCGAAGGCCATCACGATCATTGGAATCCAGAACAGCCAGTGGTAGTTGAGGGCGTCCACGATGGGTCCCGCCAGCGCGATGCCCAGCCCAGCGCCCGCCGCGGCCAACGCCGCGATCACTCCAATTGCACCTATCACTTTCTCCTTCGGGAATTCGTCGCGAATCAGTCCAAAGGACAGGGGAAGAACGCCGCCACCAACGCCCTGGATGACGCGCGCCACGATCATCAATGGCATTGTGCTCGCGACGGCAGCCAAGAGCGAACCAATCGTGAGCGCCACCAACGTCAACACGAGGAGCCGCTCCTTTCCGTGCATGTCGCCGAGACGTCCCACGATGGGAGTGAAGATCGCCGCCGACAAGAGGTACGCGGTCAGCACCCACGTGACCGAGTTCTGCGAGGTGTGGAGGCCCGCTTGGATCGTTGGCAAGACGGGTATGACGAGTGACTGCAGCAACGCGTAGCCCCCGACCGCGAGGGCCAAGACGGCGTACGTTGCCTGATACGGTCGCCGGGACTTTTCTACCGCCATCGCCTGCCTCTGGTGTCTAAGCGGAGCGATCACTCCGTATATGGAAACTACACGTCGAGGCCGGAACTTGAACCGCTGAAGATTCACCTGCGGCGTGGCTCGTTGGACGCGACTTCTTTCGTCATGCCTCGTTCGTGCTCTTCGATGGTGGTTGCGACGTGAAGAAAACTCTCGCGTGATGAAGCGGACCGTCGCCGCGGGGTTCTTCGACTCATTGCACCTGACGATTACCTCGAGTCGGGTTCTTTTCGGTCGCAGGAATCCCTCGGATATCTGGGTGCTACCACGTTCGTAGAAAACGTGGTGACCTCCTTGGACCTTGAGGACTGTCGGTCAAAACTGGCGGCGGAGGTGACTATGGGCGCGGTACTGATGGTGTTTCGTGCCGAGCTCCGACGCCGGTGGCGATCGTGGGTGATCCTGGTCGTTCTCGTCGCGGTGGTCGGTGGACTCGCACTGGCCGCAGTTGCGGCCGGGCGTCGAACGGCCTCGGCCTTCCCTCGCTTTGTCGCCGCGCACGGCTATGACGTGTACATATACAACTCCGAGCCGGTGCCAGGGTTGGCTCGGCTGCCCGGGGTGGCCTCACTCACATCTGTCCTCATACCGGCGTACGGAGAACCGAGTTGTGCGTGCAAACGTGGACTCAACTCGTCGAATTTCTATGTCAACGAACTGAACCACACGGCACTGCGTCGGGTCGTTAAATTAGTCGCCGGTCGCATGCCCGATCCGTCGTCGCCCGACCAAGTGCTGGCCTCTTTCAACCTGCAGCAGGACTTCGGGATTCATATTGGTTCTGTTTTGCGCGTCCCGTTCTACGCGCGGTCTCAGCGTGCGGCGTTGAACAGTGGTTCTAACGCGGCACCCGCCGGTCCGACCGTGGCACTGCACGTCACTGGTATTGCCGCGGCTGAATTTGAATTCCCGGTCGGCCAGGGTCCCGAGTACGACCTGTTCACGACGCCGGCCTTTGCACGAGACGTGAATCCTCAGACGTTAGAAGCGTCGGTCTACCTCATCCGGCTCCGTCACGGTGCGGACGATCTGCCGAAATTTGGCGCCGCACTCACGCCATTGCACGTCGAGTACGTGTCGAATGAAGACGCCGTGGCCCAAGCCATAGCCGAGTCCATCCACCCTCAGGCCATTGGCTGGTGGATCTTGGCCCTACTCACCGCACTGGGTGGCCTGGCCGTGATTGGTCAGGCACTGGGGCGCCAGAGCGTCGTGGAGAGCGAGGAGTATCCGAAACTGATTGCTCTGGGTATGCCGCGGCGCCAACTCGTCGTGTTGGGGGCCACGCGGAACCTCGTGGTGGCGCTCGCCGGTGCGGCCGGCGCCGTCGTAATCGCCTTCGCCCTGTCACCGCTGGCACCGGTCGGTGAAGCTCGCATTGCCGAGCCGTCGCCGGGTTTGGCCTTCGATTCGCTGGTCCTTTTGCTCGGTGCGCTCGCGACGGTCGTCGCGGTGGGAGTCCTTGGACTGTGGCCGTCGATACGCGCGGCGCGCGTGCGCCTCAGAGAGAAGGAGTCGAACCTGCGGCGCCGTTCGTCGATCGTGTCAAATCTCTCGGCCACCGGTGCTCGCCCGAGCGCACTGATTGGCGTCCGCAACGCGTTGGAACGGGGACGGGGTGCCTCCTCCGTTCCGGTGGGAACGGCACTCCTCGGTACCGTGCTCGCCGTCACGGCGCTCTGCGCCACCGCCGTCTTCGGCGCGAGTTTGACGCACCTGACGTCGACGCCCGCCCTCTACGGTCAGAACTATCAGCTCGTGTTTTCGAGCCTGAATGGCAACCCCACCAAGCAACTCTCCCAAGTCGAGCACGACCCAGCGATTACCGGGATCATGGTCGGGACGAGAGAAGAGGTCTCGATTAACGGCGTGAGTGTCTTTGCCGTCAACGGGGAGGCCATTCGTGGGCCGCTGCTCATTTCGACGGTCAATGGCCACTTACCGTCAGGCGACGGTGAGATCTCCCTCGGCCACACGACGCTCCGTCAGGTGGGCGCGCACGTTGGTTCCACAGTCCACGTGTCTCTCCAGGAGCCGAACGGTGGTACGCGCACGTCGTCCTTTCAGGTTGTCGGGACGGCGTCGTTCCCCAGCGGCTTAGGTCTCGGGGGATTAGGGACGGGGGCGGCCTTCACGATGGCCGGCTATTTGAACGCCCTCTGTCCGATCGGACCGACGCACGCATCCTGCCTCAGCACCTACCACGCGAATGAGTCGTTCGTGGTCACGGTGCGGATGGTTCCCGGTGCGGTCGGTCGGGCCGACGTCCGGCACTATGCCCGTGAATATCCGAACATCGCAAACCTGCCCTCGACGCCCAACTCGCTCGTCAACTTCGGAGAAGCGGTCGACTTCCCACTCATCCTCGGTATCGTACTGGCGCTCTTCGGCGCGGCAACACTCGTCCATCTCATGGTCGTCAGCGTGGCTCGACGTCGCCACGAGATCGGACTGTTGAAGGCCCTTGGCTTCGTCAAGCGGCAAGTGGGCGCCACGGTGTGCTGGCAGGCCAGCACGGTGGCGCTGGTGGGCATCGTTCTCGGCATTCCGTTGGGAGTAGCCGTCGGTCAGGTTGTGTGGCGGGCCTTCGCTACCAATCTTGGAGCGGTACCCGCATCGGTCGTACCCGTCGGCGTGCTGGTCGTCTTGGGACTGGGTGTCTTGGTGTTGGACAACCTCTTGGCGTTGGTGCCGGCGGTCGTGGCGGCCCGGTCGAAGACGACGGGACAGCTCTTCCGTGCTCTGTAGGACGGTCTTCGTGGGAATGAATGCCGAGCTAGATACCTATCCTTAGTTGACCGAACAGTGGATGAGAGGTGGGCGGCATGGCGGCATCGACGGTGCAGCGAATTTGTGTGACGGGAGCGAGTGGCAAGGCCGGGCGTTCCGTGGTGCGAGAACTGCTCGAACACGGCTACGACGTCGTGGCAACCGACATTATGTCCACCGGGAAGGAAGTGGCGAACGGTGCTGTCCGCGCGGATCTCACCGACCACGGTCAGGCGCTGGAAGTCCTCAAGGACGTGGATGCGGTTGTTCACCTCGCCAACATTCCGGCGCCCGGGATCCACACGCCGGCGGTCACGTTCAACACGAACATGGCGATGAACTTCAACGTCTTTCACGCCGCAGCAAGTTGCGGCCTGCAACGTGTGGTGTGGGCCTCCAGTGAGACGACGCTCGGTCTGCCGTTCACGACGACCGGTGGTCTTCCGCCACGATACGCACCGGTGGACGAAGATCACTACCCGGTACCGACGTCGACGTACGCGTTGTCGAAGGTGGCGAGCGAGAACGTGGCCGCACACATCGCGCAGTGGTCCGCAATGACCTTCGTCGCCCTTCGCTTCTCCAACATCATGGACCCTGACGACTACGAGGCGTTCCCGTCGATGTGGATTGATCCCCACGCTCGTAAGTGGAACCTGTGGGGCTACGTGGACGGCCGCGACGTCGCGGCGGCCTGCCGTCTTTCCCTAATGGCGCCACCGGCGGCGCTGGTGGGTAGTCCGGGCTTGATCATCGCGGCGGCCGACACGGTGATGAATCGCCCGTCGGCGGAGCTCTTTCGCGAGGTGTTCCCCGGGGTGCCGCTGACTCGTGACGTTGGAGAGTTCGAGACGCTGCTCTCGATCGATCGCGCTCGCGAACTCATCGGCTACGAACCCCGTCACTCCTGGCGAGAGTACATTTCGGTGTCCTGACTCATGATGTCGTTGCGGAGTGCGTGCCGCACGACGTGACCGAGGACTTCCAGCGGCTCCGGCTCAGTACGCGCGCTGCCGTTGGTGTCGATTTCTTCGAACTGATATGTCCGCGAGAGAACACTCGTCGACCGCTAAGTGTCGAGAACACTTTTCGGAGTCTCGGTCACCGACCCGTCATCGTTTGCCAACAACCAGTCATAACCGACTTCGGCGTGTTCGCTGACGTCGAGCCCCGCGTCTTGGTCGGCGATGCTCACGCGCAACCCGACCGTCTTGTCGACGATCCACAAGATGATGAAGGTCATCACGAAGAGAAAGACCAGTGCGGCGAGCGCCAAGACCGTCTCGCGGCCGAACTGCTCGATCCCACCGGCTGCGCCGAGTGCGTTCACGGCGAGGCTCGCGAAGACGCCCGTCAACACCACGCCCACGAAACCTCCGACCATGTGCACGCCCACCACGTCCAGGGCGTCGTCGTAGTGAAGGCGGTCCTTTAGTCGCACTGCCAGGTAACAGAGCAGACCGGCGGCAGCCCCGATGACGAGTGAGGCCCACGTCGGGACGTAGCCCGACGCCGGAGTGATCGCGGCCAACCCCGCCACCGCACCCGAGGCGATGCCGATACCCGAGGGCTTACGTCGTTGGACCCATTCGATCGTCATCCACGCCAACATCCCGGCGCTCGCCCCGATCTGGGTGTTGACGAGTGCGGCCACGGCAACCGACCCGGCGGTGCCGGCGCTGCCGGCGTTGAAGCCGAACCAACCGAACCACAGGATTCCCGCTCCCAGGAGGACGAAGGGCACGTTGTGCGGGCGGTCGACCTTGTGGCGACGCCCGAGGTAGATCGCGGTCGCCAACGCCGAGGCTCCCGCCAATTCGTGCACGACCGAACCACCGGCGAAGTCAATGGCGTGCAAGCCACTCGCACCGAGGAAGCCGCCGCCCCACACCCAGTGCGCGAAGGGGCAGTAGACGAGGAGCGACCACAGTCCGATGAAGGCGAGATAGCCCGAGAAGCGCATTCGTCCGATGAAGGCGCCGGCGATGAGGGCCGGTGTGATGACGGCGAACTTCATCTGAAAGGCCATGAACAGTAGGGGAGGGATGCTCGGCGCGAAGGACGTGGGCGTGTTCCCCACGCCGCGGAGCATGAAGTTCTGAAATCCGCCGATGATCCCGGCGTGGTCCGGGCCGAAGACCAGGGAGTAACCGATCACGATCCACAGCACCGAGATGATGCCGATGGCGACGAAGGACTGGGCCATCGTGGAGAGGACGTTGCGTTCGTCGACCAGACCGCCGTAGAAGAAGGCCAGACCCGGCAGCATGAAAAAGACCATCGCGGTCGCCGCGAGCATCCAGGCGGTGTCACCGGCGTTCACGTGCATCTGCCCTCCCAACAACGCTGTCGGGCGCCAATGGTTGGACGCCAAAAGTCAGACTAGGGCGTTGCCCGGCGTCCGACTGTGACGGTGCGAACGGCCATGGAAAAGCCCGACGTCCACGCGAGCGGTGCGGTCCACCCGTAAAGAGGGCTCGCCTCGTCAACAACTCCCTCAGCGTTCCGAAGTGGTCGCACTATCACGGTCGACGGCGTCGTCGTACGTCCCTCAAATGAGCAGTTCGGCCACGTCGTTGGCGCAGACGGCACGCGAAAAAAGGAATCCTTGGCCGAACTTACAGCCGAGGCGAAGGAGTTTCTTCAACTGTCGTTGCGTCTCAATGCCCTCGGCCAGCAACGTGACGTGGAGCTTTTGGCCGAGCGAGATGATGGCTTCTAACAGCATTTCACTTTGGACACTGTCCTTTTCGGGACTGATGAACGATTGGTCGATCTTGATGACCTTTGGGTCCAACTGCAAGAGGTAGGAGAGCGACGAGTACCCGGTGCCGAAGTCGTCCAGTGCGACGTCAATTCCGATCTCTCTCAATTGCTGCAAGACGTTTATCGTCTCATTGATGTCCAAGAGAGCCGTGGTCTCGGTGATTTCGAGGACGAGTCGTTCGGGGGCGAGGCCGCTCTCCGTGAGCACCTCGTCGATCATCGTGATGAACCCGTGGTCGAGCAATTGGTGTGCGGCGAGGTTTATCGACACGTAGGGGAGCTCCCCGGTGGTCCCGACCCGTTTCCAGGTACTGGCCTCGGCGGTGGCTTCACGCAGCGCGAAGGTGCCGAGCTCCACGATCATGTCGCTCTGTTCGGCGATTGGAATGAACACGTCGGGGCCGATGGGTCCGCGTCCGGGGAGGTTCCAGCGCATCAGCGCCTCGAAGCCAACGACCTCTCTGGTCTCGAGGTTGACAATCGGTTGGTAGTGCATTGAGAGTTCGTCGGACTTCAGTGAGTGGCGCAGTTCTTGATTGAGCGTGAAGCGCGTCACCGCCAGAGTGTGCATGTTGGTATCGAAGAGTGTGTACGTGCCCTTGCGTCGTCGTTTGGCCTCGAAGAGGGCCACGTCGGCGTTTTGGATGAGCGAGAAACTCTTTGACGTGGCGGCGTCCCAGATGACCACCCCGATGCTCGCGTGTTGTTGGAACTCCATCCCGTTGAACGAGAACGGCGCAACGAGAATCTCCAAGAAACGCGCCGCCACCTCTTCGGCGTCCGACGCGGTCGTGAGACCTTCCGCCAGGTAGAGGAACTCGTCTCCACCAAATCGACACAGCGTGTCAGAAGGACGCGCAACCGTTTCGAATCGGCGAGCCACGCCCACGAGCAGTTGATCGCCCACGAGGTGACCGTACGTGTCGTTGACCCCTTTGAAGTCATCGAGGTCAACCATCAACAGCGCTATCAGTCCGCCGCGTCGGGTTGCTCGAGCGCGCCTGCATGAGTCGGTCTTCGAGCAGGACGCGGTTGGCGAGACCCGTGAGCGGATCGTGCAGCGCTTGATGAGACAGCTCCGACGCCAGTTCGCGTTCTTCGGTGATGTCTCGTTCCGAACTGACGAAATACAGCGTTGCTCCGGCGTCGTCGTGCGCGGCCGAACGCGACACCTCAGACGTGATCACCCGACCATCCTTTTTCACGTAGCGCTTGACGAAGCGGACCTGGTCGACGCTATTGGAGACCAGACGTTGGTGCGTTGTTCGGGTTATGTCGATGTCGTCCGGGTGAGTGAACTTCGTTGAGTCGTGTCCCACTATCTCTTCTCGAGAGAAACCGACCAACTGGCAGAAGGCGTCATTCACCGCGATGGCGAGATCCTCGAGGTCACTGAAGATCATGGGCGCCATGTTGTCTTCGAAGGCGAGGCGGAAGCGCTGTTCGGACTGTCCTCGGGACTCTTCAGACTCGGCCAATGTATGCATCACGATTGATGTTTCATCGAGCGCCGCTTGGATTTCCAGCACTGAACGCTGGTACGAGATGCCGTTTTCGATCTCGCGGGCGACTTCTTCGAGTCCGCGCGCCGTTACCTCGTCGAACGCGAACGGGTGTCGATCGTATATGGAGAGCACCACCGTTCGACCCTCCAGATGGAACGGCACCGCGACGCTCGACGAGAGTCCGAACTGCGCCGCCCGAGAACACCAGGGTTCGTACTGTCGTTGGTTTCTGAGATCGTTCGCGATCTGGGTGGTTCCCGTGCGCAGGGCGACGCCTGTCGGCCCCAGGCCCGATGCCTTCGACGAAAGCGAGGAGACGATGTCCTTGTAGAGGTACGCGGTTCTACCGGCCGCGAAGCAGTTGTCGACAACGCCCTCTTCGATCTCGGAAGGTTCGCCGATCCACGCGAGCGAATAGTCGCCCAATTCGACGACCTCCTCGCACAGGTGCTGAAGTAGCTCTGCTTCGTTCGTCGTCGTCATCGCAAATCTGCTCACGGCGTTCATCAGACGCATCGTGTGTTCTCGCTGCATCTGGGTCGTGATGTCGGTGTATGAGGAGATGACCCCGATCGCGACACCTTGCGCGATGGCCGGGCACGTATTGACCGTCATCCACTTCCTCGCTTTGGCGACGACGTCAAATCCCACAACCGTCCCGCTGGTGATGGTGCCCTCACGGAGTGTGATCATCTCTGGCCGGCTGTTGGCCGGGAACGGCGTTCCGTCCGCGCGTACGGCACCCCATTCCGGATCGAGAAGGGTGCGGCCGACGAGCAGATGGTCAGCGACGCCAAATGATTCGGCGGCGGTGCCGTTGCACTCCAGAACTATGGCGTCGTTGTCTTGGAGGACGATGCCGAGGTCGGTGGTCTCGAGGAAATCGCCCGTATTAAGTAGCGTTCCGAAGTCCCATGCAGGTGCCGTGGGCCCTCTGCGGTGGACCAGACGATGTCGAGACGTAGGAAACAGTGAGAGGCGTGTCATCGCTGACTCGATCCCAACGCGACCTGCGGCGACCCGGTTTCGATTGAACGTTCGCTGAGAGGGTCGGCGGTCTGGGATGGAACATCGCGAGAGCCCGACGAGAGTCCTGACCCTCTAGTGGTCTGCTCTTGGACGTCGACAATCCCTGATCGGAAACACGTTGACATAGCTGGAAGCCGACACCCCATCTTTTTCCCCGAATCGTCATCGGTGAGAAGGAAGCTGGGTCCAGACGTCCTGCAAAAACGCTAACACCATCATGTGGTCGAAACGTTGAATGATTGGTAATTGTGAAACCGACGTCCTCGCTCTCGAAAGTGGTTGAAAATAAAGGAAATTCGGTGGATTGGACTTTCCGATTGATCTAATTTGGCGCCCCAGCCGTACCATCTGTTGATGAGAACCCGTGGTAATTACAACGATGAGGCCTCGGACGAGGCTCTTCTGTCGGGCGTGGCGGTCGGCGACGATCGGGCGGTTCTTGCCTTTGTACGGCGCTATCAGCGTCGGCTCTTCGGTCTGGCGCTCGGCATCGTCGGTGACCCGGGTATGGCCGAGGACGTCGCCCAGGAGGCGTTCATCCGCATCCTTCGTCACGCGGCCGTCTACGACGCGCGTCGCGGATCGGTGGCCACCTGGACGCTCACCATCACCCGCAACCTCGCCATTGACGCGGTGCGGGTGCGACGGCCGATTCCCACCGCGCCCGAGGATCGAGTCTTCCTCACCCTGGTCAGCGACGAACGCTCGCCAGATGACGCCGCGGTGTTGTCGGACTCCGTGACCCAGGCACGTGCTGCCCTCGATGCGCTGCCGATCGACCAGCGCCGAGCTATCGTGCTCGCCGTGATGTACGGCCGGACGGTCGCCGAGGTCGCGTCGCTCGAAGCGATTCCCCTCGGGACGGCCAAGAGTCGAATTCGATTGGGCTTGGCGAAGCTTCGCGAAGCCGCCGCCGTCGCGGAGGCCCCATGAGCCGAGACGAATCAATGAAGTGCGAAGCGCTCGGCGATGACCTGATCGAATTCGCCCTCGGGACGCTGTCCGGTCGCAGCCGGTCTCTGGTGTTGGACCACCTCGAGACCTGCGCGCACTGCGACGCGGAGTTGGAGGCACTGGCCGGAATCGCGGACACGATGCTGTGGCTCGCCCCCGAGGCCGAACCTTCCCTGGGCTTCGAGACGCGCCTCATCGAGCGGTACCGAAGCAGTGATACTCGTCGCCTTTCAACGCGACGCCGTCGAGCCGGGGTGTTCGCGTTGGCGGCGGTCCTGGTTGCGGTGTTGGGCATTGGTGTGGACGCCATCGTGACGAGTCACGCAGGCACGACCAGTCCGTCGGCGACGACGCGACCGCTGACCGGTCGCCTGATGTCGGATGGAAACGTCGTGGGGCAGGTCTCGATCTCCTCGGGCAGTCCGTCGTGGATGATCATGGACGTCGACACGGGAGCGATCTCGGGCGTCGTCTGGTGCCAGGTCACCCTGGCCAACGGCCGGATCGAGACCGTGGGGAAGTTCACGCTGGCCCATGGCTACGGCTCGTGGATCGCGCCCGTGAAGGACTCGGGGAGTCACGTTCGATCCGCCCGAATCGTCAACTCGAACGGGACCGTGCTCGCCGAAGCAACATTCGCTGCGTAACCAGCTTGCATCGAGGCCACCCGTAAGAATGGTGCCATCCGGTTGAATCGCCCGCACTTGAATTGCTTGCGTGTCGTCGATCTCGAACAAGAGTCGGCGAGTGGAACTGAAGTGATCCGTTCGAACGCTGTATCCGTATTACCGAGCAACACGGAAGGCCAATCGATCGCAAAGCGATTTCACGAGGAGACACAGGACATGACGCAGTCAACGAATAAGTTCGAAGCACTTTGGAACGCGAAAGGACGAGTCGCGGCTTCGCTTCTCGTCGCCGGAGGCCTCGCCGCGGTGCTGGGCGTCACGGGCGCGTCGGGCGCGGTGCACTCGCACGCGAAGAGCATCATCGTCACAACCGCCAAGTCCACCAGGTACGGAACCATCCTGGCGAGCACCGACACGGTGTACACCTTGAAGCCGAACGCCACGGCGTGCACGGCTGCGTGCCACAAGATATGGATTCAGGTCCTCTTGCCCAAGGGCGTCACGAAGGCGACGGCCGGGCACGGCGTGAGTGCCGCCAAGCTCGGGACCGTCAAGGTCGCCGGCGGCGCGCTTCAGGTCACCTACGGTGGCAAGCCCCTCTACTGGTTCTTCCAGGACAAGGCCGGACAGGTCAAGGGGAACGTCACTGACACCTGGGGCAAGTGGACCGACGTGGTTCTCGCCAAGCCCACCGGCAAGCCCGTGACCACGACGACGGTCAGCGGTGGTGGCGGCGGGGTCGGTTTCTAACACTTAGTTTGTGAACGAGGAGGCCACCATGTCATCCGTCACCATCTCGCCGACCAGCCCTCCCGACGCTGCGACCACGGCGCCCGTCACCCCAGCGGACGGGCGCCGTCGCGCGATCTCGTCGCGCGTCTACCTGCCGGCGCTCTCCATCCTCGCCGTGGCGATCGTGCTCCTCGCCATCGGCGTGTCGAGTCACTGGGGCGGCACCAGTTTTGCGGCGTCGATGACGAATCAACGCGTCGTCGTGGTGGGTCCACTGACCATCGGCATCCTGCTGCTGTTTCTCGTGGTCGAGCGACTCCGCCCGGCGCAGCGCCGTCCGTTCTTCGCTCGCGGGTACCGACAGGACGTCCTGTACGCGGTGTTGAACGCGACACTGGTCGTTCCCCTCGTGGTGGCGCTCTCGCTGTCGTTCGCCGAGTTGGCGAGTAAGTCGCTGCCGTGGATCGTCGTGCCGCATTCGGAGTTCGCGCCGCGGTGGCTCGTCATCGCGCTGATCTTCGTGGCCATGGACGCGTGCAACTGGACCGCGCACTTGGCGAATCACAAGGTCCGAGTGCTGTGGCGCTTCCATGAGCTGCATCACTCGCAAGAGGACATGAGCGTGCTCACGGTGTTCCGGACCCATCCGTTGATCCACGTGTCGTACCTCATCGCGCTGATTCCGGGCATCATCCTCGTCGCCAACGGCGCCGTCACGACATCCCTGTTGGTCGCCTACGCCGCGGTCGTCGCGTTCGAACACTCCAACACGAACTTGAGTTTTGGCCCGTTGAACCGGATTTTCTGCAGTCCGAACTACCACCGGATCCACCACCGCGTCGAAGGACGTCAAGACGTGAATCTCGGCTTCGCGCTCACCATCTGGGACCAGCTCTCGGGCCGCGCGGTTTTCCCGACCAATGAGACAATTCGAATTGACACCGGTTTGCCGGGACGACCGCTCGCCGTCGAGCAAAGCGCGCCCCGTGCTCGTCATCTGTCGGTCCTGGTTGCCCAACTGCTCGGTCCGTTCCGCCCCCTTGACTCGGCTGCCGATCAGGTACCAAGTGCGGATGCTGACCCGAGCTTCGAGGACGCAGGGGAGCGGTGACCAGCGAGACCGCGCGACGCGGTCGCGCGCTGATCTCGTGGATCTTCTCGACGCGACCTCACTCTCGCGCGAATGACCTCGCCCTCATCGCGGTGCGCGTCGCGTTGGCGTGGATCTTCATCTACTACGGTGCGGGGAAACTCTTCGGAGCGTTTAATGGACCGGGTCTCCATCGAACGGCGCTCTACTTCTCGAACTCGGCGCATCTGCACCCCGGCGGTTTCTTCGCCGTGCTGGGCGGCGTCATCGAGTTCGGTGGAGCGATCGCCGTGGCACTTGGTTTGGGCTCACGACTGGTCGGCCTGGCCCTCTTCGGAGACCAGGTGATGGCGATGATCACCGTCACGTGGGTGAACGGGATCAACTCCGAGACGCTGACGCCGGGCTACGAGTTCAACATCGCACTCGCGGTCCTCGCGCTCGTGATCGTCTTCCTCGGGCCTGGTCGAGTCAGCCTCGACGCGATCATCGACCGTCGAACCAGTCGATTACATCCGTGAAGACGTCGACCCTCACGACAAAACGTGAGCAGGTACCTTCGCCTAAGCGGTCGACCAGAACCGTCGTGGCCGTGCGGATCACCGCCAACGTCATAGCCGCCTTCGGCGCCGCGCTCTTCGCGCGCGCGGGCCTCGAGTACTACCTGCGCACCCGCTCGTTGATCGGCGGTGCGTTCTTCGCCGAAGAGATGTGGATCGTCGTCGCGTACTTGGTTCGTCGCCCGGCACGTGTCGTGAGTCAACGACCCGTCGACTGGCTACTCGCCTTCGGAGGAACCTTCGGTGGCGTTCTCCTGAGGCCCACCGGCGCTCATCCGCACTGGGGCGTCGTCGCCGGATTCGACGTGCAGATGATCGGTCTGGTCATCTGCGTCGCGTCATTCGTCGCCCTAGGACGGTCCTTCGGCTTCGCCGCGGCCGATCGGGGGTTGGTACGACGCGGACCGTACTCGGTTGTTCGTCATCCGATCTACGCCTCGTACTTCTTCCTCCAGATGGGCTATCTCCTGCAAAGCCAATCGGTGCGCAACGCTCTGATCGTGGCCTTCATCTGGAGTTGCAACATCGGACGCGCCGTGGTGGAAGAGCGACTTCTGGTCTCCTGCAGCGACTACGACGAGTACCGCTCCCACGTCGCGTGGAGGTTGTTACCGGGCGTGTGGTAATACCGTGACGTCGCGTGTCGTGCGGATTCCACGAACGGGGCATCGGGCGACTACTTCGACACCTTCATCTCGTACCACCAGCCACCGTTCAGGCGAATGTGGTTTCCGTTGGCCTGTCCCGGCGCGGAGTCCCCGACGTAGGTGTAGAGCGGATGTCCGTTGTAGGTGACCTGCGCGGCTCCGTTCGAACGCTTCAGTGTCGCGAAGGTTCCGACGATGGACATTCCTGGTGATGGCGAGCCGATCACCGGTGGCCAGTACGCCGCGCACGTCGCGCTACAGCGAGACATCGACGGGGAGTCGGGAACGAACCAGTACAGCGTGAAGCCTTGAGCGTTGGTGAGCACTTGGTTCCCGTGAATGTCAGCGACCTTGAAGGAGACATGCTTTCCACCGTCGTTGTTCGACGGCGCGCTTGCGTTGGGCAGTGCCAATACGAGCGAAATGGCCGCGAGCAACGTCAACGCTCCGGTGACCCATCGCCCCGCGAGGAGCGTTCTTCCATCCACATTGGATTTGTGTCGTGACGACGGTGACACCGTGGGCTGCGCGCGGTGCTCCGGACGCGACGCGTACGTTGCCAGCAGGCTGAATCCGACGATTTCGACGATCCCGGCCACGATGCCTGCGGTGGTGCGAACTTCGCGAAAGCCGAAGAGGCCGAGTCGCAGCGACAGGACATAGCCCACGAGCGTCGACGCCAGAAAGCCGGCGCTGGCCGCGCTCAGCAGTCGACCCTTGGACGCTATCGTCGCCGTTGCCAGCACGAAGGCTGCGATCACTTGCATCAGAAAGAGCCAGCCAATGGTGGGAATCGTGTTGTAGCCAGTGAGATAGAGATCGAGGTGGATCGCGCCGGTCGTTATCAACAGTGCGCATCCGCCGTAGCGCAGGAGTTGCCAAGGGCCGAAGTGCCGTTCGCGAACGCGCGTTAACTGGTTCACTCACGACGCCTTCGGCTCTGCTTCACGTCTGGTATACGGCGTCAATGCCTCGTTGGATCTTTCTTCCTCGGTGACTTGATTGAGCCGGACCTGGGCCACTTACTCGACTCGAAGAACCAGTGCGGTGCACCTCCGCGCAGCGATACGCCCCGGTGTTCAGGCTCCTGATAGGGGGCGACGTCAATAAATCAATAAAGAGGGGAAACCATAGGAAACCGTATGGCGCTACCACCCCTTTTCTTATGTCGTGCTCTGAGCGAGAACGGGGCTCCGAGCGCTTACACGGCCAATTACTTGAAGGTGGCTTCGACGCCTCGGACGTCGCCGTCTTTGTCCAATAATGTCGTGACGACCGTGAAGCCGCAGCGCGCCAACTCGCTCTCCAGTACGTTCGCCTCCTCACCACCGAGTTCTAAGAGGAGCGCACCGCCGCGCCGCAAGAAGCGCGGGCTTGTATTCACGATTCGTCGAAGGACGTCGGTGCCGTCCTCGCCGCCGTCGTAGGAGAGCGTGGTCTCGAACGTGAATGTGTCACGCGGTAGCAGCGCCATCATGGCCGTTGGAACATACGGTGCGACGCTCACGATGACGTCGACCCGCCCCTCGAGGTCACGAGGAAGCGGCGCGAAGAGGTCGCCGCGGTGCACGTCCACGCCGTTCGATTCGGCGCACGCGGCCGCTCGTTCGTCCACTTCGGAGGCGACGACGCGTGCGTTTGGTCGCTCGGCGCGAAGCGTCATGGCGACGCCCCCGGAGCCGGTGCAGAGATCAATGGCGATGCCCCGTGGCGACAGGCGCGCGACGGCTCGACGAGCGAGCGGTTCGCTCTGCCAGCGCGGGACGTACACGCCGTGATCGACACGGACTTTGAGGCCGCAGAAGTCGGTGAAACCGGTGATCCAGGCGAGCGGTTCGCCACGAAGTCGTCGTGCGAGGAGCGACTCGAGAAGAACGACGTCGCCCTCGGCACTGTGCAGGAGTTCTTCGGCCTCCTCGTCGGCCGCGATGAACCCGGCGTCGCGTAAGCGAACTGTCAGATCCTCGAGGTCGATTTCCGAACCCTCACGATCGAGCTATTTCTCCGGTCAAGTGGCACCGTCGCACGCTACGACTCGACCACGAGTGAGCGCGGATCGACGCCCACGCCACCGTTGGCGTCGCTCTCGTACGCGGCGAGTGCGAGTTGTAGGACGTCGAATGCCTGGGTCGCGCTCCACAAGAGTGGACCGTTTCCAGTTCTCAGCGAGTGAATCCAATGGCGTCCCGAGTCGCGAAAGCTGCTCGCCCAGTCATCGTCAAGCGCGTGAAACGACCGCATCTCACCGTCGAGATAGATCTCGAAACTCGGTTCTTGGATCCCTCGACCGGTGCATCGGTTCACCCGGGCGAACCCACGTCGACCGGTGACCTCCCAACGCTCGTCGTTGGTGTAGTAGTCGGAACGAAGGTACATGTCGATGGCCAAGGTGACGTCCCACACGCCGCGTACACCGTTCTCGTGTTCCCACGTCACCGTGGTCGGCGCGTCCAACTCGATGCCGGGGATGACCTCGGTCGATCCGATCCAGGCTCGCACCTCCTTGATCGGGCCAAAGAGCCACAACGCCGTCGAAAGTTTGTGCCAACCGTCGTCAAAGAACAGCGGACCCCGGCCGAGACGAGCCTGCTCGAATCGCCACTCGTAGGAGTCGCCAGGGACGTCCCAGCCACCGCGTCCGCTGGCGACCATCTTCAGGTGGTACCCGCTGATCGATCCGAGTTCACCGGAGTCGACGACCTGTTTCAACTTGAGCAACGGCTCGTAGAAGAGGTAGTTCTCCATCACGCGGAGCTGACCACCACCTTCACTCGCGGCGCGCATCATCCTCGTCGCACTCGCGAGGTCGTTCGCGAAGGGTTTTTGCAGGTTGACGTGCCACCCGCGCGCGAGACAGGCCGTGGCTATCTTCTCGTTCTGCGTCGTCGGCACGAGCAGTTCGACGGCGTCAATGTCGAGTCCACTCGACAGCAGCTCGTCCAGCGACGAGAACGTCTGCGCCCCGGGCCAATCGTCCCGTCGCTGGATTCGGCGCGGTTCACTCGGATCCACGAGCGCGACGACGTCGGCGTCGGGATTGTCGACGTAGGCGCAAACGTTGAGCTCGTAGACGCGTCCAAGGCCGATGATCGCGGTGCGCACCGGACGCTCGACCGGCGTGAACGATTCCATGTTTTCGCTCTGGGCCATGGCAAATCGTAGTGGTCGACTGACAACGGTGACCCCGTGGCGCGGCGCACTTCGTCTGGAATGCCCGTTCAATCGGACGGATTTGACGTCGGTAGTGTGACGTCGTGACCGACGACCCGACACCGTCGCGCCGAGGTCGAACGGGATGGCTGATCGTCCGCTACGCGCTCGGACTTGGCGCGGGCGTCTTGATCTTGACGTTGCTGGTCGGTAAGCGCGACGAATTCACCGCCGCCCTTCGTCACCTGGATCATCTGAACGTGGCGTGGTCGTTGGCGGCGGTTGGCGCCGAAGCGCTGTCGATAGTGGGATACGCGTATCTCCAACAAAGGGTTCTTCGTTGGAGCGGCGCAGAGATCTCATTGGCCCCGCTCACTCTCGTGTCGATGGCCAACAACGCCATCGCGTACACCGTTCCCGGAGAGCCGGCGGTCTCGAGCGCCTACCGGTATCGATTCTTTCGCCGTCACGGTGCCAGCGGTGCCAGTTCCGGCTGGTCGATTCTGACGATATTGATCGCCCAAGCGATCGGCATGTCGCTCCTGCTACTCGTTGGGGTACTCATTGCGCTCGCCGGGAACACCGGCGTCAAAGCTCGGGGGATCGTCGTCGTCGGTCTGTTCGTCATCGTCATCGCGGGCGCTCTGTTGGTTCGTCGGGGCCTGCTGCTGCGATTCCTGGGACTCATCGTGCGGGTATGTCGGCGCATCACCGGTCACCCGCGGGGCGACGTTTTGGCGCGCATCGAGTCCACGTTGGAACGGATGCGCGAGATCCCACTGTCGAACGCTGCGGCGCTGCGCCTAATCGCCATGGCGACCGCCCTGTGGCTCGCGGACTTCTTGATCCTGGTCTGTTGCTTTGGCGCGGTGCGCGCACCGATTCCGTGGAGTGGTGTACTGCTCGCCTTTGGTGTCGCGCAGGTCGTCGCGTCGCTGCCCCTCATTCCCGGCGGCATTGGCATCGTCGAGGGCAGTCTCGCGGTCATCCTCGTCGCCTACGGCGCCAAGAAAGTGCCCGCGCTGGCGGTCGTCCTCGTGTATCGACTGCTGACCTTTTGGGTGGTCATCATCGTCGGCTGGATCAGCGTCGCAGTGATCGAGTGGCGCGCTCGCCGGTCCGGTGCCCGGGTTTTAGAAGCGAACGTCGTCGGCGTCACTGACATCTGAGTGTTCCGACAAGGGAGCAACGTGCCGCGTGCCCGCCCAAATAGGGTGGAGGCATGCGCGTGGCGAACTCTCTGCTGGATCTCATCGGAGAGACGCCGCTCGTGCGATTCAATCGCTTGGTCACGCCTAAGGGCGTTGAAGTGTTGGTGAAGCTGGAGTCGATGAATCCCGGCGGGAGCTCCAAGGACCGACCTGCCCTGACGATGATCGACGCCGCGGAACGCGATGGTTTGCTCAAGCCGGGCGGAGTCATCGTCGAGCCCACGAGTGGCAACACCGGTGTCGGCCTGGCCATCGTCGCCGCGCAACGCGGGTACCGGTGCATCTTCGTGATGAGCGACAAGATGGCCGTGGAGAAAGTCCGTCTGCTCGAGGCCTACGGCGCCGAGGTGATCGTGTGTCCGACGGCGGTCGCCCCGGAGGACCCCGATTCGTACTATTCGACGGCCGAACGCCTGACCCGGGAGACGCCCGGCGCGTTTCGACCCGATCAGTACTCCAACCCGGCCAATCCCTACGCGCACTACACGACGACCGGTCCTGAGATCTGGCGCGACACCGACGGTACGGTGACGCACTTCGTGGCCGGTGCCGGAACCGGCGGCACGATCTGCGGCGTCTCGCAGTATCTCAAGGAACAGAATCCGGCGATCCGCGTCATCGCGGCCGATCCCGAGGGGTCGGTCTACTCCGGCGGCGAAGGTCGACCGTACCTGACCGAGGGGGTCGGGGAGGACTTCTGGCCCGCGAACTACGACCCGAGCCTCGTGGACGAAGTCATCGCCGTGAGCGACGCCGACGCCTTCGAGATGGCGCGACGGGTCACCTACGAAGAGGGGATGCTCATCGGCGGTTCGGGCGGGACCGCGGTCGCCGCGGCGCTGCGCGTGGCCGAGGCGGCGCCCGAGGGATCGTGCGTGGTCGTGCTCGTGCCCGACACCGGACGCGGCTACATCTCGAAGATCTTCAACGACGACTGGATGCGCGGTTACGGCTTCTTGACCACGGCGAGCGGACCGACGGCCGGTGACATCCTCGACGTCAAGGGTGCGAACGCCACGGACCTCATCCTGGCGACGACCGATCAGAGCGTTCGCGAGGTGACCGACCTCATGCGCGAGCGCGGGGTCTCCCAGGTGGTCATCGCCGTCACCGACGAGTTGCCCCTCGCCGCGAAAGAAGTGGTCGGCACGGCGATCGAACTGGACCTGATGGAACTGGGGTTCAAGGACCCCACGATGCTCGATCGTCCCATCGAAGCGGTCATGGGTCCGATCCTCGAGACGATCGGCGTCGGTGAACCGCTCGAATCGGTGACGCGACGTCTCGGTACGACGCCGGCCCTGCTGGTCCTCGCCGACGGACGACCCCGCGGCGTCATCACGGCGTCGGACGTGCTGCGATTCCTCTCGAACTCCGCGGCGGACAACTAAATGAAAGGACTGTCGTGAACTTCTCCACTCGGGCCATCCATGCGGGACAGGAGCCGGACCTCGAGACCGGCGCGGTCAACGTGCCGGTCTATCTCACGTCGACCTACGCCCAAGAGTCGGTGGGTGTGGTCAAGTTCGCCGACTACGGACGAGGCGACAATCCCACGCGCGCCGCCCTCGAAACGGTCGTCGCCAGTCTTGAAGGGGGACAGTTCGCCATCGCGTTCGCCTCCGGGCTCGCGGCCACGGACGCCATGGTGCGCACGTTGTCTCCGGGAGACCACGTCATGCTGTCGAGCGACGCCTACGGCGGGACGTTCCGCATGTTGACGAGGATCTTCGGCCCGTGGGGGATAGAGACCGACGTCGTCGACCTCGCGGATATCGACGCCGTCGAATCGTCGTGGCACAACGGGACGAAGCTCGTATGGGCCGAGACACCGAGTAATCCGTGGCTGCGCATCGCCGACATCGCGGCGCTGGCCGACGTGACCCATCGCCGCGGCGCGCAGCTGGTGGTCGACAACACGTTCGCCACGCCGTACCTGCAGACGCCCCTCGCGCTCGGCGCCGACGTCGTGATGCATTCGACGACCAAGTACCTCGGGGGACACTCCGACGCCATCGGCGGAATGCTCGTCACGAGTGACGCGGAGCTCGCGGCGCGCCTGAAGTTCTTCCAGTACGCGGTCGGCGCGATCCCCGGTCCGCTGGACTGCTACTTGATCATGCGCGGTATCCGGACGCTCGCCGTGCGCATGGACCGACACCAGGAGAACGCCGCGAAGGTGGCCGAGATGCTCGCGCACCACGACAAGATCGAACGGGTCTGGTACCCGGGGCTCGAGACGCATCCCAATCACAAGGTCGCGCTCGATCAGATGCGGGGATTCGGCGGGATGGTGAGCGTCGAGGTGGCCGGTGGCGCCGCCCGCGCCAAGGCCTTCGTCGAGAAGACCAGGGTCTTCACGTTGGCCGAATCGCTCGGTGGCGTGGAAAGCCTCATCGAGTTGCCCGCCCAGATGACCCACGTGTCGACCAGCGGATCGCTGCTCGAGGTCCCGGGCAACTTCGTGCGCATCAGCGTCGGCATCGAGGACGCCGACGATCTACTCGAGGACCTTCACCAGGCGTTGACGTAGTCGACGACTATCGCTTCACGTCCCCGGGCGGCCCGGTCCATTCGAGTTGCACGCCCGAGGCGGTCCTCACCTGTTTGATCGACGGGCGCAGCGATTGAGAGAGCGCCAGTGCGGCGTCGCCCGCTTGCCCTAATGCGTTCCAACCCTGCTCACCGAGGACCACCGCGTACGTCAAGAAGGTGTTGGCCCCGATGGTGACCTTGACGGCCATCACGTCGCAGCCGCCGGCCGGATCGGTGTACCCGGACTTGACACCCACGACGTGGGCGACTCCGATCAGTGGCGTGTAGGACTCGACGACGCCGTTGTAGGGGAGCGCCACGTGGGTCAGCGCGACGATCTGATCCACGATCGGTTCGGCGCTCATGAGCGTCGCCGCCAGCGTCGCCTGCTCCTCGGCGGTCGACTGGTCACCGGGCTCGAAACCGGTCAAGTCGACGTAGTGCGTTCGAGTGAGACCCATTGTGCGCGCGTCGGCGTTCATCACGCGCACGAAGGTGGCCGGACTCCAGCCGATCATGCTCATCAGCAACTGCGAATAGTCACCGGCCGAGTGCACCAGTAGGCCGCGCAACAGTGTTCCTTCACATATCCGTTCGCCCTTCACGATGCGGGCGTTCGACTGACCGGATGCGACGTCATAGTTGTACTGCGCGACGTCGTTCGCCGTGACGACCAAGCAAGGACCTCGCTCTTGATAGGTCAGCGGCAGTTGGTGCAGGACGACCCAAACGGTCATCATCTTGGTCAAACTCGCTATAGGGACACGCGGTTGGTAGGACGACGCGGCGGCCACACAGAGTCGCGGTATTGCCACGGCGGCACTGGCGTGGATCGGCCAGTCGATAGCGGTCTTCTTTGGCACGGTCGTGGTCGTGGTGGGAGTCGGCAGCGTCGTCGTCGTTGTTGTTGAACCGGTCGTGGTGGTCACCGGGATCGTTGTGGTCGTGGTGAGAGTCGGCAGCGTCGTCGTCGTCGTTGTTGAACCGGTCGTGGTGGTCACCGGGACCGTCGTGGTCGTGGTCGTCGTAACCGGTGTGCACTCATTGGGGATGGTGGTCGTGGTCGTGGACGAAAGCGACGGCTCGTCGTGCGCCGAGGTGGTCGTTGAGATCGTCAGGATGAGCACGAAGGAGAGTGCGACCGAGAGAATCGAACAGCGTCGAAGCCAATGATTTGAACGCTGAGTCACTCAGAGAATGTACAACGCGTGTCGGTCAACTTCTCGCACCACTGAACCGGTGTGGTCGTTTCGTCGAGACCGGAATTTCGGAGATCGACAGTTTGTCGTGTTCCAATGACAATCGATCGAGAGCGAGAGTGCTCGATTCGCAACTCGATAGTGAATCGGTCCACCGTATGACCTTTACTTGCACGGGGCGATTCCAATCCTTATAAATGGGTGAGAAGGTGACGTGCTGATGAGTGGGTGCTGGGCGGCGTACTTAGAGTGTTCTTATGTCCAATAAAAAGCGCCTCATTCAAATCATCTCGGGCCTCGTTGTCGTCGCCCTGATCATCGTCGTTATTGTCGCGGTCTCCGGGGGTAAAACGAAACCCAACGCCGGCCCGCCGAGCAACGCCAAGGTCTCGGGCACGATCACATTCGCCGAAGGCGCCGGCGCGAACCCGAACTGGATCTTCCCCTACGAGTCGTGCCAGTACTGCTCGGTCGACAACATCAACCAGTTCCAGGACGAGATGTTCCGACCCATGTACTGGTTCGGCGTCGGCGGCAGCGTTTCGCTTGTCCCGTCGCTTTCCCTGGCGTACAACCCGGTGTACTCGAACAACGACAAGACCGTGACGATGAAGCTGAAGGGCTGGAAGTTCGCCGACGGCCAGGTCGTCAACGCCTAGTCGGTGATGTTCTTCTTGAACATGTACAAGGCGCTGCCGGCCGACTTCTGGGGCTATAACCCCGGCTACGGCATCCCTGACCAGGTCTCGAGCATCACCGGTAAGGGCATGACGGTCACGATCAACTTCAAGCTCTCGGTCAACCCGCTCTGGATCACCAACAACTACCTCAACCAGATCACGCCGTTCACCGATAACTGGGACCGTTCGTCGGCCACGACGAAGTCGGACTGCGCGACCGGTCTCTGGGGTGCGAAGTCGACCGACACGGCCTGCACCGCGGTCTACAACTACTTGAACAACCTCTCGAGTAAGACCAACACCTACATCGACGCGCTCTGGCAGAGCGGTGACGACGGCCCGTGGCGTTTGACGGCCTTCGACAATCTCGGCAACCTGACGTTCCAGCCGAACACGAAGTACTCCGGCCCCGTGAAGGCCAAGGTCGAGTACGTGAAGGAAGTGGCCTACACGACGACCCAGGCCGAAGAGAACGACCTCCAGGCCGGCAAGATCGACCTCGGCTTCGTCGACCCGGGTGTGCTGACCTCACCAGCCCCCTCGCCGGGCGAGGTCGGACCGAACTGGGCGAACCTGGCGAGCAAGTACGACCTCCAGACGGGCACCATCTGGGGCTTCAACTACGCGCCGTTCAACTTCAACAAGAAGGACTTGAAGGTCGCCGCGGTCGACCAGCTCTACATCCGCCAAGCCCTCCAGGAGTCGACCGACCAAACCGGCGTCATCAAGAACGTCGACAAGGGTTACGGCTTTCCGTCCTACACGGCCTTGCCGGCGGTCGTTCCGGCAAAGTACTCCGCCGCGATCAACAACCCGTATCCGTTCAACCTGGCGAGCGCTAAGAAGTTACTCACGTCGCACGGATGGAAGATAGAGAACGGCGTCCAGACCTGTGTCAACCCGGGCACCGGTTCGAGCCAGTGCGGCTCCGGGATCACCAACGGGTACACGCTCACCTTCTCGTTCGTCTACGCGAGTGGCTCACCGTCGTTGACCCAGGAGATCACCGCCGAAGTCGCCGACTGGGCCGAGATCGGTATCAAGGTCTCGACCTCGACCGAGTCGTTCAACAGCGTGGTCGCCGACTGCTCCAGCGGCGCCGGATTCCAACTCTGCATGTGGGGTGGTGGATGGACGTTCGCCCCGAACTACTTCCCGACCGGTGAGACGCTCTTCGCCGTCGGTGGCGGCTTTAACCCCGGTGACTACGCCAACGCGACGATGACGACGCTGATCAAGGGCACGGACTTCGGACATTCGAACCTGACCCAGTACGCCACCTTCGCCGCGAAGAACCTGCCGGTCCTCTACGAACCGGAGAGCGCGCCCACCGCCGAGACCATCAAAACCCTGCACAGCACGATCGGATGGACCGGAAGCCCGCTGTTGAACTTCATGCCGGAGTACTACTACTGGTAAAGATTTGATGCAGACTCACTAACATCGATCACCGTGCCACTCGGGTCCCGGACCATTCCAACCGGGGCTCGAGTGGCATTGATCATCTCGTGAACTCACCGTGGCGACCCTCGCCGGACACGAACCGACCCACGCTCTCGCGCATGTCCGCGCGCAGCGACGTCAGGCCGTGGGCGAACTCACCCGCCATGGCGTCGGATTCGGGGCGACCGAGTCCTTCGTACATCGAGCGTCGGTCCTCTCGCATACAGACTTCCGGGAATGCCGCGATCTCTTCGGCCAAGTCCAACGCGGCGGCTCGCACGTGACCCCGTTCGACGACCCGATTCACGAGTCCCATGGCGAGTGCTTCGGTGGCGCCGACCGCTCGACCGGTGAGTATCAGATCCAGTGCCCTCCCGGCGCCCACGATGCGCGGCAGCCGGACCGTGCCGCCGTCGATCAGCGGCACGCCCCAGCGTCGACAGAAGACGCCGAGCGTGGCGTCCTCTTCCATCACGCGCAGATCGCACCAGAGCGCCAGTTCCATCCCGCCGGCGACGGCGAAACCGTCGATGGCGGCGATGACCGGTTTGGTGAGCGTCATCCGCGTCGGTCCCATCGGACCGTCACCGTCACTCGTCACGCGGTTGGCCTCCGGCGTACCGATGGCGCGCAGGTCGGCGCCGGCACAGAACGTCCCGCCTTCGCCCGCTAAGACGGCGACCTTGGCGTCGACGTTCTCTTCGAAGGCACGAAATGCGTCGGCCAGCGCGGTGGCGACCGCTGCGTTGACGGCGTTTCGCACTTCGGGGCGATTGATCGCCACCACGAAGGTGGTACCGATCAGGTCAGTGTTGACGGGTTCGTGGTTCATCGGCCCAGCCTGTCACGTGCGCACCGCCGTGTCACGGGCCAGACCAGTGACGACGTGGACTGAGGCGTTACGACGAGGGCGGTGACTCGCCCGGTCGGAAGAGTCCCGCACCGGGACTGAGCACGGCGACGTGGCGATGTATCTCGTCCAGCAGGTCGGTGGCCTTCTTCACTTCCTTGGTCAGGTTCGTGTTCTCGTCCAACAGGGCCCGGATGTCGTCGGTGTTCTTCACCGTGTGCAACGCAATCTCCGACGCGATGGAGTCGGTTCGCTTGGCGGCGATCAGAAGCGCCGCCGCCTGCACGCCCGCCAGCATCGAGAGGAAGAGGTTGAGCAGGATGTACGGGTACGGGTCGAAGGCCTTGTGGTGGAGCACTCGCTGCAAGAAGTAGGTGTTCGTGGCCGCCCAGAGGATCATGACCGCGAAGAAGCTGAACACGAAGGGCCACGATCCCATGATGTTGCGCATGCGGTCGGCCGCGCGCTCACCCAAGGAGAGGTCCTCATGCTTTCGCACCCCCGGGTGCAGATGCCAGAAGTTCGGCCAACGGCTCACCGTCAAATCCTTCCACCGACGACCAACGATTTCGGGCACCCTCCGAGGGTGCGCTCAAAGACGCGCGCACGGTCCAATATCCTTACGGAGGATCGAAATCAGCGCGCGACAGCGATGTCGCCGTCGAAAAGGACAACTTGGAACCATCGCCGTCGAGTGCGCCGTTGAGCGAGAACGTCGTCAGGGTGCTGCGCACCCTGGGACTGGGGCCATCATCGGACGTCGAATTCTCGCCCGACGCGAATCCGGGCCGCGTCAGCATCGTGCACGGCACGACGGCCGACGTGATCTGGTGCGACGATGCCGGCATGGAGACGACGTCAACGAGTCAATACGCGACGACGCTGAACCTGAGCCCGGTCGCCGGTGACTGGGTGAGCGTGCGCGACGGCTACGTGATCTCGGTTTCGCCGCGAACGACGGAGTTGCGACGACCCGGCGCGACCCCCGGCGACGTCCAGGTGCTCGCCGCCAACGTCGACGTCGTGCTCGTGGTCCTGCCGATCGATCGCGAGTTGAACGTCCTCATGCTCGAACGGCTGGCGGTCATGGCCTTCGACAGTGGCGCCCGACCGATCGTCGTGCTCACCAAGTCTGACGGCTCCGACGTGGTCGACTCGATCGTCTCGGCCGCGCAGGAGACCGTCCCCGGCGTCGAAGTCATGACGACGAGTTCGGCCAGTGGGCACGGCATCGAAGAACTGCGCGCGATCCTCCACCAGGGTGTGACGGCGGTCATGCTCGGGGCCTCGGGTGCCGGCAAGACCTCGCTCTTGAACGCGTTGGAAGGATCGAATGTGTTGACGGCCGAAGTGAGTCGCACCGGGGAAGGGCGTCACGCGACGACCACGCGCCGACTCTATCGACTCTCGAGCCGGGGAGTCCTCTTGGACATCCCGGGCATACGACTGCTCGACCTCACGATCGGACAACAGGGTCTCGACGACGCCTTCGCCGACGTCACCGAGTTGGCGCTGGCGTGTCGTTTCGGCGACTGTGCGCACAGCGGCGACGAGGGCTGCGCCGTGGAAGCGGCCGTGTCGAGCGGCGCACTCTCGGCGCGCCGACTCGAGAGTTGGCGCACGATCCGCGACGAGATGATCCAACAGGAACTCAGTCGAGAGGTCAACGTCGCCGCGCGCAAGAAAAAAGGTCATGGCGCGAAGCCCAAGCCAGCGCCGTCGTTCGACGACGAGGACTAGCACTACGTCGTCGGGTCGGCGATCTCCAGGGCGAGCAGCGGCGCGGACGCCTTGTTGATCGACTCCTCGTACTCGAAGGCCGGCTGTGAGTCGGCGACGACACCGCCACCGGCCTGCACCGTCGCGACGCCGCCGCGCAACGACAACGTCCGAATGGTGATGGCAAAGTCCGCGTTGCCCGACAACGAGAAGTAGCCCACGGCCCCGCCGTAGGGTCCACGAAAGACCGGTTCGAACTCGTCGATGAGTTCCATGGCACGGACCTTGGGCGCGCCGGTCAACGTCCCCGCCGGAAACAGCGCGTCGAAGGCGTCGAAGGCGTCGAGTCCCTCCGTCAGTCGACCTTCGACGTGCGAGACGAGGTGCATGAGGTGTGAGTAGCGCTCGATGTGGGCCAGTCGATCGACGCGTACCGTCCCCGGTATGGCGACGCGGCCCACGTCGTTGCGGCCGAGGTCGACGAGCATGACGTGCTCGGCGATCTCCTTTTCGTCGTGGAGCAGTTCCTGTTCGAGTTCGAGGTCCGCGGCCTCGTTGACCCCGCGGGCCCGTGTACCCGCTATCGGCCGATAGCTGACCAGTCCGTCGTGCACGCGCATCAACATCTCCGGGGAGGCGCCGACGATCTGGATCTGTCCGGAGTCCAGGAGGTACATGTAAGGGGAGGGATTGAGGGCGCGCAACACTCGATAGAGGGTGAGGGGATTGACACGGCTCGGCCGTTGGAACTGTTGACTCGGCACGACCTGAAAGACGTCACCGGCGTAGACGTGCTCGCGGGCACGCTCGACGACCGCGCCGTAGTCCGCGCCCGAGAAGTTCGAAAGTCCCTTGGCGATCGATCGAATGTCGATCGCCGAACGCTGACTCGGGGCCGTGGCGACGAGACGCTCCGTCACGGGGTCACTCGGGGGCTCGGCCCCGAGCAGAATCTCGATGATCGCCTGGAGTTGCGCACTGGCGCGTTCGAAGACGGCCGAGGGACCCTCACCTGCTTCGACGACCGCGTTCACGACGGCGGTGGTCGAGTGTTGGACGTGGTCGCAGATCAGAACCGCACTGGGGAAGGAGAAGTCGACGTCGGGCCACATGTCCGCAACCGGTTCGCGCGGTAGGCGCTCGAGTCGGCGCACGTAGTCGTAGGTGACGAAACCAACGGCACCGCCGAAGAAATCGGGAAGGTTGCGCGGCGTGTGCGTCCGGTAGCGAGCGAGGATATGACGAAGCGTCTCGAGGGGCGTGAGCGACCGGTCGCCCCCGTCCGTGCCCTCGACGACCGTGGCACCGTCGTGCGTCGTCACCCGCCAACGACGATCGAGACCGATGAACGAGTAGCGGCCGGTCGCCTCGCCGAGCGCGGCGCTCTCCAGCAGAAAGATCGCTCGAGGGCCGAATCGCTGATAGAGCGAGACCGGGGTCTCGCGGTCGAGTTGGAGGGTTTCGGACAGGGGCACGAGGTTGAATCCCTGTTCGACGAGCCCGAGAAACGACGCGCGGTCAATGGGTTCCATTGAGGAATGTTAGTAACTGACTCGGGCCTAGAATTTCGCAATGAGCGCCGCGCCGTCGATCCTCGTCGTCGACAACTACGACTCGTTCGTCTACAACCTCGTTCAGTACATGGCCGAATTGGGCGCCGAGGTGACAGTCCTTCGCAATGACGAAGTGACCGCGGCACAAGTGGCGGAGATGGCGCCCGATGGCGTGCTGGTCTCGCCCGGACCGGGACATCCTCGAGACGCGGGGAACTGTGTTGAGATCATCCGCCTCTGTGGTGAACGGGGAATCCCGATGTTCGGCGTCTGCCTCGGACACCAGGCACTCGGTGAGGCGTTCGGCGCGACGATCGATCGCGCGCCCGAACTGCTTCACGGACGTTCGAGTCTCGTGGATCACGAGGGCCAGGGTGTGTTCGTCGGCGTCAGCAATCCTCTCGTCGTCGGTCGCTACCACTCTCTCGTGGTCGAGGACAAGGGACTCCCCAAGGACTTCGCCGTGACTGCGCGCTCACACGGTCTCATCATGGGAATGCGCCACCGGACTTTGCCGCTCGAAGGAGTGCAGTTCCATCCGGAGTCAGTCCTGACCCAAGACGGGTACCGGATGTTGGCGAACTGGCTTCACGAATGTGGATCAACCGTCGCACGAGAAAAGGCCGTAGCACTCACGATCCGGATGGACGGCGTTCGCGCCGCGTTACCGCAGCCGACCGGCTGACTATTCGACGATCGGCGCCTGGAGACCGGTGCGCGAATCGTTCTCGATCCGGTGTCTCGCGGCCTGCACGAAGATGATGAAGGCCGACGGGCACATGACCAGACTGGGGATGGCCAGCGCCGGTTGATGAATCAAGATGCCGTAGACGAACCAGCCGAGCGACGTGAGTGTGGCGAGGCACCAGCTGATGATCGAGACGCCGCTGAGATCCTTCGGACGAATCACCAGCGCGAGCTGTGGCAGATAGATGATGATCGAACTGGAGACGGCGACGGTTGCCAGAACCCAGCGCAGGTCGTGGAACGAACCCGCCAACGTTGCGAGAATCGTGATGGCGGTGACCGTGAGGTAGCCCATCACACTGCGGGCCATCTTTTCTTGGCTTTGTGCGGCGAGGAAGGCCACGACCAACGACACGGCGATCGCCGGGATGTTGGCGACCACCTCGGCGGTCACGTGGAAGATGATCCCGTAGCAGAACCAGATCTGGGAGACGAAGGCCGAAAGGATCCACGTGGCCAACGAGACACCCCGGGCGCCGGTCGTGCGGATGCGATTGGCCTGGGCGAGGCACTGACAGATGGTCAACGTCGGGGCCACGATCCCGAACATTCGAGTGATCGTGGTGGTAGCAATAATCATTGCGGTGCGTCTCTTCTGGCCGGTACTCGCAGTGAAGTGCTCAATTAACGAGTCTTACGGGACCGATTCTATCGGTCGCCAAAATCGTCAGCTCAAGCGCGCGCCGACGCCGAAGCGGGTCTCGACGATCTCTGCGTCGATTAGTTCGACCTTGTACGCCGCGGGACCGGTGTCGGGATCGACGGCGGCGTCCGACACGACGGTCGTCGCTTCGAGGCCCTCGTACCAAATGCCCACGGTGTTGTCGGTCGCGTAGGCGAGTGGCGTGAGTACCTCGCTCTTCATGAGCTGATGCAGGAGCGGTCGACGCTGTGACTCCGCGTCGTAGTGGACGCCGTTGGCGTAGGGCAAGAAGCCGAGGGCGTTCGTGACTGGCTGGAGGATCTGACCAAACGAGTCGGTCGTGCCGCCGAGGTGCCAGCAGAGGCTGCCCGCGGACACGCCGCCCAGGATCACGCCCTGTGCCCACGCGCTTCGCATAGCGGTATCGACGCCGTGGAGTCGCCAGAGTGCGAGGAGGTTCGCGACCGAACCACCGCCGACCCACACGAGGTCACTGCCGCAGAGTCGTTCGACGGGGTCCGCCGAAGGCTGGGGGAAGACCTTGAACTCGGTGACGTCACAGCCCGCCACGTTGAAGGCCTCGTAGGCGATCGCGTAGTACATGAGATTGTCGCCCATCGCGGTGTTGACGAGACAGACCCGTGGTCGCACCTTGCCGGTCGCGGCGAGCGTCGAGGAGCATCGTGCCGAGTCGCCACGACATCTGAACGGGCCCCTCGACAAAGCCGCCCGACGTCGCCAAGATTCGAGGTGTTTTCACCTCACTGTTTTAGTCGAAGGGAAATCGAACGCCGTCCACACCCGGATTACTCTCTAGTATTCGAACGTGAAACGAGCCGAGGAGTGCCGTGGCCACTAGTGAAGCCGAGATCGACGAACTGATTGACGATTTGGTGACGTCATTCCCGCCGAAGGAGACCGAACCCGTCAAGTTCTTGGGCGAGCAGTTCGACCGCGGTCTGGCCTGGGTGCACTTTCCCGTCGGCGAGGGCGGGCTCGGGGGCACCCCGTCGGATCAGCTGTACGCCATGCGCAAGATCTCGAAATCTGGCGCGCCCTCGGCGATCGGTCGCAACGTCATCGGCTACGGCATGGTGGCGCCGACCGTGGTCACCCACGGCACGAAGGAACAGAAACTGCGATTTCTCCGCCCGCTCTTCACCGGCGAGGAGATCTGGTGCCAACTCTTCTCCGAACCGGGCGCCGGTTCCGACGTGGCCGGTCTGGCCTGTCGCGCCGAAAAGGACGGCGACGAGTGGATCGTGAACGGACAGAAAGTGTGGACGACGTTGGCCCACGAGTCGGCCTTCGGTCTGATCCTCGCGCGCACCAATCCCGACGTGCCCAAGCACCGAGGGATCACCGCGTTCCTCGTCGACATGCGCGCCCCCGGCGTCGACGTGCGCCCACTGTTCCAGGCGACCGGTGAGGCCGAGTTCAACGAGTGCTTCTTCGTGGACGCGCGCGTGCCCGATGCTCAGCGTCTCGGCGGCGTCGGCGAAGGCTGGGGCGTCTCGATCACCACCCTGATGAACGAGCGCGTCTCGATCGGCGGCACCGTGCCACCTCGAGGATCCGGGCTCATCGGTGAAGCGATGAAGATTTGGAAGAAGCACTGGACCGGCCGCGAGGACGCCCACGCCATGGCCGTGCGCAGTGAACTCATGCAGTCCTGGGTCCGCAATGAAGTCGGGCGTCTCACGAATTGGCGCGCGAGCGACCTGCGCAAGGCCGGCACCCCCGGTCCCGAAGGCTCGGTCGCCAAGTTGGCCTTCGCCGAGGAGAACCAGAAGACGAGTGAGCTCTGCGTGGACCTGATGGGCACGCAGGGAATGCTCTACGGATCGAACTACCCGCAGATCCGCCCGACGGAGTCGGCGATGACCGGTGGCGACATGCGCAAGGCCTTCATCCGGATGCGCGCGAACTCCATCGAGGGCGGTACCAGCGAGGTGATGCGCAACATCATCGGCGAGCGGGTCCTCGGTCTGCCCGGTGAACCGCGCAACGACAAGGACGTCTCGTGGAAGGACGTCCCGCGCAGTTAATTACCTGTCGCTGAGGTGCTCGGCGAAGAACGCCAGCGCGCGAGCGTGCGCGTCACTCGCGGCGGCCTCGTTGAACGCCTCGGGACGCGCGTCGCAGTGGAATCCGTGTTGACCCTCGGGGTAGCGAACGATCTGCGTCGCGACCGGTACCGCGTTGGTCGCCTCGCGCAGCGCTTCGACCTGCTCGACCGGGATGCTCTGGTCGAGGTCACCGTAGAGGCCGAGCCACGGGGATTTAAGGTCGCCAGCGAGTTCCACCAACGGAGGCAGGCCGAATCGCCCGGTCGCGACGCCGCCCCCGTAGAAACTGGCCGCCGCACCGACCGTGCCGAGCGTCGCGGCGAAGAACGCGACGGTCCCGCCCATGCAGAAGCCGACCGCGGCGATGTTCGCGGCGTCAAAGCCGAGCGTCGCGAGGAAGTCCGTCGTGGCGTTGAGGTCGTTGGTGAGTCCCTGCTTCGTCAGGTTCGCCATGAACGGCATCGCCGAGGCGAAGTCGTCGTAAGGGATCTCCGGTGAGCCGTCTCGATGGAACAACTGGGGCGCTACCGCGAGGTAGCCCTCGTCGGCCCAACGATCGGCGACGCTGCGGATGTGATCGTTCACGCCGAATGCCTCCTGGAGGACGATGACGGCCCGCGGCGCGTCAGTCCTACCGGTCGCGTAGACGGGAAAGCCGGCCGGCGGCGAGTCGCTCATTCGAAGGAAGGTTCGTCGATACGCGAGCGCTTGATCTCGTAGAAACCGGGAGTGCTCGCGACCATCATGACGCCGTCAAAGAGCCTCCCGGCGGCCTCGCCCTTGGGCGCGGGCGTCACCACGGGACCGAAGAAGGCGATGTCGTCCACGTGGATGACGGGCGTGCCGACGTCGTAACCCACGGGGTCCATGCCCTCGGCGTGGCTGAGACGCAGCCGGGCGTCGAAGTCCGTCACGTCGGCGGCTGACGCCAGGTCGACCTCGAGTCCGACGTCGGCGAGTGACTTGGCGATGATCTCGTCCCAGTCCTTCTCCTGGCGAACGTGGCGGCGCGTTCCCATCGCCGAATAGAGCCCTTCGACGACGTCGTTGCCGTGGCGCTCCTCGGCGGCGATCAAGACGCGCACCGGTCGGAACGCGGTCGTCAACCACTCGGTGTACTCCGGTGAGAGTTCGCGGTTCTCATTGAGCACCGCCAAGCTCATGACGTGAAATCGCACGTCGAGGTCGCGCACCCCGGCCGCCTCGAGGAGCCACCTCGACGTGATCCAGGCCCAGGGGCAGGCGGGGTCCACCCAGAGATCGACTGGTTGGCTCATCGTGGGCTCCTAGTGCTTGGCGTACGCACCCAATACGGTAATGACCGAATTGGTGACGCCAACCGTCATCGGCAGGTCGAGGAACTCGTCAATGGCGTGGGCGTTGGACTGCGGACCCATGACACCGGTGGCGACGAACTGCACGTCGGGATAGCGCTTGCCCAACGAGGCGAGGAAGGGAATCGACCCACCCTCGCCGGTGAATCCGGGCGCGCGACCGAACGCCTCGCTCGAGGCGACACCCAGCGCCTCGTCGAGCCACGGCGCCAGGGGAGGGGAGTTCCAGCCACTGCCGATCTCCCAGTTCTTCAACGTCACCCGGGCCGAGGACGGCACGTCGCTGGTCAGCACCGGGATGAGCGCGTCGCGCGCGACCTCCGCGTCGACGCTCGGCGGCAAGCGAAACGAGAGCTTGGCCGTGGTCGAGGGCCGAAGGACGTTGCCGGCGATCTCGGGTAACGGCGCGCCGCCGAGACCGACGATCGAGAGCGTGGGATACCACGTCCGGCGAAGGATGCGCTCCTCGGCGTTCGCACCCATCAACTCCACACCCTCGAGAGTCGGGAGCTCGCGTCCGATGATGTCGCCGAACTCCTCGGCGAGCTCCGAGGCGGCCCGAACGTCGGCCTCCGGGATCTTCGCGTTCAGTTGCGGCACCAGGATCTCGCCGGTCGAGGCGTCTTCCACGCGGTCGAGCAGTTCACGAAGGATGCGAAATGACGACGGCACGACGCCGCTCGCCGATCCACTGTGCTGGCCCTGGGACAGGACCTCGATCTCGAGGTCGACGTTGACGACCCCACGTAGCGACGTCGTCACCCACAGGCGGTCGTAGGTCAACGCGCCGGAGTCGAGACAGATCATGAGTTCGACCTTGCCGAGGTGTTCCTTCAGATAGTCGAGGTAGGCCTCCAAGTCCGGGCTGCCGCTCTCCTCGCTGGCTTCGATGAGCACGACGCAGCGGCTGTGCGCGATGTCGTTTGCTTCCATCGCCTCGACGGCGAGCAGCGCGGCGAACGTGGAGTAACCGTCGTCGCCGACGCCGCGCGCGAAGAGCCGGTCGTCGCGGCGAACCGGCTCGTAGGGTCCGAGGCCGTCGGACCAGTCGCCGAGAGGTGGCTGCTTGTCGAGGTGTCCGTACAGGACCGCCGTCCCGTCGCCGGGGGCCGTCGCGGCGATGGTGACGACGAGGACCGGTGTGCGGTTTTCGAGGCGATGGATCTCGACGTCGAAATTGGCGAAGCGGCGCGCGAGCGCCCAGTCCGAGAGCAGTTCGATGGCCCTATCGATGTACCCGTTGCGGACCCAATCGGTGTCGAAACTGGGAGAGAGGCAGGGAATGGTGGCGAATGTCGTGATCGCCTCGAGGGCGTCGCGTTCGAAGTCGGCGAGGGCAAGTAGTGGCATCAGCCGACATTACTTGGCCGCCTTGGCCCAGCGAATCGCCTCCCAGCAGTACCAGGCGACCGACGTCCGCGCGCCCGTGAAGCGCTCCCCGGCGACGAGCAGCTCTTTCTCGCCGATGGTCTCGTCGAGTCCGTGCAAGAGGGACCAGCCCACGCGCACGCCGTAGTCGCCGATCGGCCAGACGTCGGGCCGCGACAGCGTGCTGATCAGATACATCTGCGCGGTCCACGGACCGATCCCGCGCACCGACGCGACATCGCGCACGATCTCGTCGTCGCTCATGCGTCCGTGACGAGACAGGTTGACGCGCGCGTCGCGAACCTCGTGGGCCAGGTCGACCATGGCCTGTGCCTTCGTTCGATTCAGACCAGCGCCGTGCAACTTCTCGGGTCCGGTGGCGATGATCGTGTGCACGTTGACCACGCCGCCGCAGGCCTCGACCACGCGACCGTGAATTGTGGTCGCGGCACTTGTCGCGAGCAGTTGATGCGTGATTGAACGCACCAGTGAGGGGAAGCGAACGTCAACGGCCGCTGCGCGCCGACGATGCGGCGGCGGTCCGGCGAGGGCGATGATCGGCCGAAAGGCCCGGTCACGCTTCGCGATGAATGCAGCGACTTCTTCGGGCTTCTGATTGGGCACGGCAAGACCTTACTGAGGGGGTGTCTTTCCGAGATAGACGCCGTCGGGCACGTTCGTGGCGTGGCGCACCACGTCGATCAGGAGCGCGTGAATCGCGCGCACCGGCGCGGCGGGGAAGCCGAAGCGTCGCGTCGCCAACAACACGCGGCGCTTGGCAATTTTGTCGATGTGGCGTGCGACGAACTTGTCGCGAAGGTGCCGTGACAGCATGGTGGCCGGGAGTATCGACGGGCCGTACCCGTCAAAGGTGAGCGACGCGATGGTTCGCAGGCCGTCCAGTTCGATGAGCGGTTTCAGTTCGACGCCCTGGAGACGACTGGCGTCGTCGATCTCTCGACGGATGGGCGTTCCGCGGAAGGGGAGGAGAATCTCGTACTCGGCGAGCGTCGAGAACGTGAGGGGCTCGGGCATCGAGGCGAGGGGGTGGTTCCGGTCGACGATCAAGACCAGGTCCTCGCTGAAGATGTCGACGCCGCTGAGTTCCGGTGCGAAAATGGGCCACGCGACGACGGCGAGGTCGAGTTGACCCTTCACCAGTTGCGGTTCGATGACGGAGTTCGTTCCTTCGACGATGTGCAGCGCGACGTGGGGGTAGTTCTCCTTCAACGCTTCGAGCAGTAAGGGCACAATCCAACGACCGGCCGAGCCGATCATGCCGAGGACCACCTGACCGTGAATCTCGGCGTTCAGTTCGGACACGTCCGAGGCGATACCGCGAAGTTCGCCCAATATTCGTCGAGCTCGGTCGACGACGATCTCACCGGATTCGGTCAACAGCCCGTTCGAGCGATTCACCAACTCGGTGCCGAGTTCGGTCTCCAGATGAGCGATGCGATTCGAGATGTTCGACTGGACCGTGCCGAGGACCTCGGCGGCGCCGGAGAACGAGCCGTGGTCGGCGATGCCGATGAGGGCTTCGAGTTGGCGGATCTCCACATATCAACTATACAGATAGGAACTATCTTCTGCATGCTGTTGTGTGATACGAACCGGAACGGCATACTGGTGCCAGCCTGCTTTCATCAATTCCCCCAATTGTTGAATCACTGGTTTTGCAAAAGGGCCAACCACCCCCCGGTTGGCCCTTTTGTGTTTCTCGGGGCCTAGCGTTGAGTTCATGGGCAACCCGGCGACGTGGCGAGATCACCTTGCCGCGGCGGCCGTTCGTAACGTCAATCGGGCGTCGCGCGTGACAGGCCGGGGCTCCGGCACCGTGGTCGGCGGACGAGTGGGCATGAAAATCGCCCCGGACCTCGTCTCGTCGTTGGCCCGAGGACGCACGGTCATCCTCGTGAGCGGCACCAACGGAAAGACGACGACCACGTCGATGGTCGTGGCCGGTTGGGGCGGTGAGGTCACCACGAACGAGACCGGCGCCAACATGCCCGCCGGTCACGCGGCGGCACTCGTCGAGTCGGACCACGAGCACGTCGCCCTCGAGGTCGACGAGGGGTGGCTCGCCAACACGTTGACGTCGACGAGACCGCACGTCGTCGTCTTGTTGAACCTTTCACGCGATCAACTGGACCGGGCCAACGAAGTGCGTCACTTGGCCGAACGGTGGCGCAAGGCGCTCGAGACCCACAACGATGACGCGCTGATCGTGGTCGCGAACGCGAACGATCCGCTCGTCGTGTACGCGGTCGAAGTGGCTGCCCGTACAGTCTGGTGCGACGTGCCGACGACGTGGATCGCCGACGCGCTCTCGTGTCCCAAGTGCACGCTCGCCATCTCTCACGTGGGCAACTCGTGGCATTGCACGTGCGGCTTCGCCAAACCGGTCAACGTCACGTCAGTGCTCGGCGACGAACTCGTCATCGACGGCGTCACGGTCCCACTCGAACTGTCGATGCCCGGTGAGTTCAACCGCTCCAACGCGACGATGGCGCTGAGCGCGCTGCACAGTGTCGGCGTCGATCTCGAGCAGGCCGTGCGACGCGTCAACGCAATTCACAGTGTCGTCGGCCGCTTCAGCGTCCGACGCTGGCACGGTCACGTGCTGCGCCTTTTGTTGGCCAAGAACCCCTCCGGTTTCGCGGTGATGTTGGCGACACTGCCGGAGGACGGCTCGGACGTCTGGGTCGCCATCAACGCGCGCGTGGCCGACGGTCACGACCCGTCGTGGCTCTACGACGTGCCCTTCGAGATGCTGCGCGGCCACCGCGTCTACTGCTTCGGCGATCGCCGACTGGACTTGGCCACCCGCCTGGACTACGGACGGGTCGACTACATCGTGGTCGACAACGACGACTTGGTGCCGACGTCAAAAGAGACCGTCTCACTGCTCGCGAACTACACCGCGTTCCACGACTGGCTGACGAGGTCCGAGGCGTGAGGACGATCTGCGTCCTCTACCCCGAGCTCCTCGGCACGTACGGCGACGGCGGCAACGGCCTCGCGGTCTTCGAGCGCGCGCGTCGTCGCGGCGTCGACGTCGAGCTGGTCACGGTCGGTCTGAACGATGAGGTCCCCGACGCCTCGCTCTACCTCCTCGGCGGGGGAGAGGACGGTCCGCAGCGCCTCGCCGCGGACCTGCTTCGAACCTCGTCGTTCGCGTCGCGCGTGCGTGACGGTGCGAACGTGCTCGCGGTGTGCGCCGGACTACAGATCCTCGGCATCTCGTTTTGCGTCGAGGGCGACGACGAGTACGAAGGATTGGGTCTGGTCGACGTCGTGACCAGCCGGGGCGAGCGCCGCTCGGTCGGCGAACTCGCGACCCGCGTCGACGGCCAACTGCTCGTGGGTTTTGAGAATCACGGAGGACGAACGACCCTGGGCGGTGGCGTCATGGCACTCGGTACCGTCGTCAAGGGCCGCGGCAACGACGCCAAGCTCGACGGCTACCGAACGAAGAACATCTGGGCGACCTACGCGCACGGTCCGGTGCTCGCGATGAACCCCTGGTTCTGCGACGAGATCCTCAGTGCGGTCACGGACACCGAACTCGAAGCGCTGACGAGCGCCGCCGACTTGCTGTACCAGGAGCGCTGTCGGGTCCTGTCCTAGAGTCCCTCGGCCTGTGGCACGCCGTAGGTGGCGTCGCCGCTCACGTCGCGACCGAGTTGCTCGACGCCGTCGACGATGCGATTGTTGAACCGTCGGATGTTCTCGCCTTCTTCGACGTGCATGGCGTCACCGAAGGCCACGATGACGTGGTGGCGGTGGCGATCGGGCGCCGAGACGAACTTGGCGGCCTTGGCGTACTTGGGACCCTGGAGCCAGCCCGAGTCGTGGATGTACATCGGGATCACGGTACTCATAGAGCGTTCGGCCAGGTAGGCCGCACCGCCCTTGAACTCGTGGAGATCGCCGTCCGGTGAACGGCCACCCTCGGGGTAGATGAGCAGGTTCCAGTTCTCCTGCACGAGGTCGAACGCGATCTGCGCGCTCCGGCGATTGACCTTGTGTCGGTCGATCGGAATGGCATTGAAGACGAGCACCGTGCGAAAGGCCCGGCCCGAGTCCATAAAGAAGTTGTCCATGGCCGCCGCGACCACGAGGTGGCGCCGGATCTTTGCCGGCAGGGCGGCGAGCACGAGTGGCGTGTCCATGTTGCTCGTGTGATTCGCCACGAAGATGAACGGACCGTCGCCGCGGATCTTCTCGAGTCCCCGGACCTCGAGCGTCGAGAGATAGCGCGTGTAGGGGACGAGAAAGGCCCCGTGAATCAGATTGCGAACGGCCCGGATCCCCGGGGAGCGGCCCCACTTCGTTGGATAGTCAAGACCGAGCTTGGGCACGATTCAACGCTTGGGTGGTTTCTGCTTCGGGGTATAGCGCTTGGACGCCGAGGGGGGCGCCAACGGTCCCGGTGGTAATGCCGCCGTGGGCGAAGACGAAGGCATCGGTTTCGGGGTCGCGTCGCGGCCCTCTCGTTTGGCCTGGGCGACTTCCCGGGCGATCTTGTTGGACCCACTCCAGGTGGCGTCGCCGTAGCGCTGCAGGCGAAAGGCGCGCACGATGAGCCACGCGCCCAAGAAGACGAAGACGACGCCGGCGATGCCGAGACCGATACCCAAGAAGCATGCGAAACAGGCGACGCCAGCCCTCTTTCGCCGTAGGGCGAAGAACAAGATGAGAATCGCCACGATGAAGACGAAGAGGAACCGGGTGGCCCAATAGCTACCGCTCTCTTTGAGGATGCTCTCGCAGAACTCCAACTTATGCACCGGAAAAGCCTTGGGACAGGCCTTACCCTTGACGTACTTCTTGGTCGTGATCACCGGGGACTTCTTGATCCACGCAGCCAGTGAGACGAGCGAGATGAGTATCGCGATGGCGACGCCGAAGAGGCTCACGTTGCGCTCGATGTGGTCCATCCCGAAGACGACCTCGCGGGGCGCTACGGATGGCCGGCGGGGCTGGCGCTGGAACCGAGAGCGTTTGGGAGGTGAATCTGTGTTGTCTGGCACAGACGAAGGCTACAACGACCGACAAAAGTAAGTAACCAATGCGGGAACTAGGATTATTGCTCCGGGCGCTTAGCTCAGTTGGTTAGAGCGCAGCCTTCACACGGCTGAGGTCGAGGGTTCGAGTCCCCCAGCGCCCACGGATTGTTGTCAGAGTGACGACGACTCAGTGTCGACGTCAGGTGATGCGACCGACCCTTGTAAGTGAATCGCATCGAGGATTCGTTTTTGCGCCTCTTCTTCGCCAATCATGAATATTCCTCTTCATTTGGCAACACGTTGACTGCCACAGAATTGAACGAACCACTCCTAACGAAGCGTCGATGCATCACCTTACGAGTCAAAAACTCAAACTCGTTACACCTCGCAACGCACGGGCGCTGTCCTTGTCGGACAGATCCGCCAGAACTTCGCAGCTCTGTTAAGAAATTCCACGGCCCTGACTTGACACTGAAAACAGTGATATGTACGATGCCATGGAACCGGTTCCGAGTTGGGGCAACGCACCGGTATTCCTTGGGGGGAAGTTGCTGTGAGGAATCGCACGATCAGTATCGCCACCGTGGCCGCAGAGGCGGGGGTGGGTGTCGGTACCGTTTCACGTGTCCTCAACGGTGGTGATCAAGTGAGCGAGGCGACCCGCCGTCGCGTCCTCAACACGATAGAACGTTTGGATTATCGACCACTTCGTAGCGCCTCGTCGCTCTCGAAGGGACGAACCGACGCCGTCGGCATTCTCGTGTCGGTGATAACCCGACCATCAGTCATGGCACGCCTGGTTGGCGTGATTGACGTCCTTAGCGACGCGGGCCTCGACGCAGTGGTATTCAACGTCGAGAATCGCGAGCAATTCGATCGCCACCTGTCCTCCATCCTCGATCAGCGACGCGTGGACGGCATTATTTCGATTTCACTTCGCATTCCCAAAGAGCGCATCGCGCGCATCCGCAAACTTGCAATCCCTCTCGTGCTGGTCGACAACAATCTGCCTAATCTTCCGTGCGTCTACATTGATGATGTTGCGGGTGGAAAATTGGCGACGGAACACCTCCTCTCACTGGGTCATCGACGAATTGGATTTATCGGCGACAACGCGAGATCTGACTTGGGTATGTCGGCGTCAGAAAACCGCTACGCCGGCTATTTAGGAGCCTTGGAAGCGGCCGGAATCGGGCCTGACTTTGACCTCGTAGCGCGCGGTCCCCACTCTTCGGAAGCTGCTGCGGTTCTTGCCGATGCACTGTTCGAACTAGGTAAGCATCGCCCAACGGCGATCTTCGCGAGTTCCGACACCCTGGCTGTAGGGGTGATAAAAGCGGCGGAGGAACATCGACTCAACGTTCCCGATGACCTTGCCGTCATTGGTTTTGACAATCTTGAAGTTTCCTCCATTCTCGACATCTCGACGGTGAACCAGCCGCTGCTGGAGTCGGGAACCAAGGGAGCGTCAAAAATGGTCTCGCTACTCAATGGCGAGATTGCCAAGCCTCATCGAGAGGAACTCTTTCTCGATGTTGTCCCCCGAGGAAGTTCCTTGGGGATCAAGAGGAACAGTCCCACCAAGCTCTACGGCGTCGTGGAAGGCCCTCAAGGCCTCCAGATTCTTCAGGGGGGAGCGGAGCTGGTGTCATGAAAATGATCAATACAACGAAAAGGGGAGTTATGAGTATGAACGTATTTGGGAGGGCGAAGGCGTCTCGCAAGGCCCTGATAGCCGCCGTGGCGTTGACGACCGTCGCTGGCATGTCCATCATCGTGTCGAGTGGATCGGCGTCGGCGTCGTCGAAGAAGATCGGCGGATCGGTATCGGTGTGGAACGAATTTAGCGCTGCCGAGGCGACGGGTTTTGCTACTGCGTTGAAGCCCTGGGAAAAGGAGACAGGGGTAAAGGTGACCGTTCGCAACGGAGGTTCTTCCCTGCCCACGCTGCTCGAAGCCGCAGTCGCGGGAGGAAAACCACCAAACATCGCGGCGGTCCCGACTCCCGGGTCGTTTGACCTGCTCGCCGCGGGCAAGCGGTTGACTCCGCTGAAGTCGATTTTGGGTAGTGAAGTGAAGAACTTTTCGGCCGGGTGGAATGCGGCTGCTACCTACGGCGGAAAGCTGTACGGCGTCTGGCTCGATTCTTCATCGAAGAACACCGTTTTCTACAACCCTGCAGTGTTCACGGCCGCGGGTATTACTTCTACACCGACGACCTTCGAGCAGTTCCTCTCCGATGCCACGACGATTGCTCAGGCCGGCTACACGCCGATTTCCTACTGCAGTGGAACCTCCGGCGCGGGCTGGTCGGCAACGGACCTCTTTCAAAACCTGTTCGTGAAGGCGAACGGTGCAGTTGCGTACAACGACCTCGTGAGCGGGAAGTTAAGTTGGACGAGTTCTGATGTCACCAAGGCACTCACCGCGTACTCCTCGCTTCTCGGTACCAACGGAGCAAACGTGGGTGGCATTAGCAATGCTCTGGGCACCGATCAGCTGTGGCCGACGTGCGTCAATGACGTGTTCCCCACTGCCGGAGCACCGAAGGCCGCCATGGTGATTGAGGCTTCCTTCGTGGAGCAGTCCACTCCAGCGAACTACGTGCCGTCTGATGCAGCAACGTGCACCTTGACGCAGGTGAAGCCATGCTATGACTACTTCCCGTTCCCGGCGCCCGCTGCGAGCAAGTACGCAACGAACGACCAGTCATCAGGAGACGTGGCCATGTTGCTGAAGTCGACGACCGCATCTCGAGCGTTGATCAAGTACTTGGGTTCAAAGCAGTTCGCGACGTTGTGGGAAGAGGCTCCCGGAGGGACAATCACGCCTAACCTTTCAGTGCCGGCGAGCGCCCTCAAGAATCCTGTGACCGCGAGCATCGTGAAGAACCTGAATGATGCGTCCGCGACCGTGTTCAGTATGGACGACGAATACGGTGGCACGCTTGAGCCGCAGATGTGGTCGAACATGCTCGCCTGGGTCGGCGGCACGATCTCAACGGCTCAGTTCGAGTCAACGATGCAGAGCGATACGAAGGCTTTCCTCGCCTCAAACGGTTAGTCGTACTTAGCGTCATCGGCGTGCGTGTAGTTCATCAGTGAGCTACGCGCACGCCGATGATCACACGGTGGCTGTCGTTGTTCAGCGCAGCCATATTTTTTGAGTGGTGGGTTCCGTGAGCGGTAACACAATCAACGCAAAGGTACGATTGAGCGGTCGTCGCCCGTGGAGACGCGCGCACGCAGTCTCGCTCGCCTTTCTAGCGCCCGCTGCGATCTGGATGTTGTTCGTTGTGATCTACCCCACGATCGACACGATCCGCCTGAGCCTGTTTAATGAATCGGCCACGAAGTTTCTCGGGCTTACCAACTACAAGACAGTGTTTTCAACCGACACAATCCTTACGGCTTTTCGCAACAACGTCATCTGGGTACTGATTTTCCCGTTTTTCGTTACCACTATTGGTCTCATTTTTGCCGTACTCACTGAACGAATTCGTTGGGCCACGGCGTTCAAGGCGTTGGTCGTTATGCCGATCGTGTTCAGTACTACGGCGTCAGCCCTGGTGTGGGCGACCATCTTCGATAACAGTCCGCAGATTGGAGCGGTCAACGCGGCCGTACTCACTGTCAGCGATTGGTTCAACCCGCCCGGCGCGTACCCAGTGAGCACGTCGGCCGGTCAGACGGTCGCCGATCTCGTGGGGAGCAATTCACGCGCCGAGAAGAACAGCGGTATCGTCAGTATCACCTCGGCTCAAGCGGGCGGGACGATCAATATCGGCCTGAGGGATGTCAGTCCCACGACTCTGGCGCTCCTCAAGGCGCAAGACGCGTTGAAGCCCCAGCCGATGTCGGGTGCCATCACTGGGGTCGTCTGGCGCGCGTTTTCACCAAGTGCTCCGACGAATACGACTGATATCCTGCCCGGGGAGTTGGGCCTTCCGATACTTCGCCTCTCGCTGGTGAACCCTCAGGGCGCGATCGTTGCGACGACCACTACGACGACGACTGGCCAGTACAAGTTCTCAAACGTCGGAACGGGTTCATATTTCGTAGAAATCGTGTCCTCTAATTTTACTTCGGGCTTTACCGGTATCTCGTGGCTGGGCGGCGGTTCACTAACGCCCGTTTCTGGATTAGGCCAAACTGAACAAGCACTGTTATCGGTTCCACTGGCCGATATGGCGATGATCATCACCTACTTGTGGATTTGGGCAGGGTTCGCGATGGTGCTTATCGGGGCCGGGCTCGCGTCGCTGAACCGCGAGGTCCTCGAAGCCGCCCGAATAGATGGAGCGAAGGAGTGGCAGGTTTTTCGCAGAGTTACCGTCCCGATGCTGGCTCCCGTCCTCGCCGTCGTATTCGTCACCATGATCATCAACGTGCTCAAGGTCTTCGACATTGTCTTGAATATGGCGTCCGGTTCATCGGTCAACGCGACTCCCACACTGGCGGTGGAGATCTATAACGATGGCTTCACCGGTGGTGTTCACTCCGGCGTTTCGAGCGCCATTGCGGTCATACTGTTCTTGCTCGTACTGCCCGCGATGATCATGAACTTAAAGCGAATCAAGGGGGTGTGATGGCAAACATTGTTCAGTCGACGGATCTCACCAAGCGTCGCCGCGGACTATCGCGAATACTGCCGAAGCGGGGGCCATCGAACATAGTCCTCGGGATTATCGCCATCGTGTGGCTGGTACCCACCGTGTCACTACTCGTGATCTCGCTGCGTCCAGAGGCCGACTTCGGTGTTAGTGGTTGGTGGAAGGCACTGCTGGATCCCTCCAGCCTCACCTTCTCGAACTATCGAATCCTCTTTGACCAAGGGTTTGTCGCTGGGGGACTCTTGGACTCGTTGATGACGTCGCTAGAAATTACGGTGCCCGCCACGTTGCTGGTGGTCTTTTTCGCGTGTTTCGCCGGACACAGCTTGGTCTTTGGCAATTGGCGCGGGCGTGACGTCGTGTTCTTGACTGTCGTGGGGCTCATGGTGGTACCAGTACAAGTTGCCCTTATCCCGGTCGTGCAGTTCTACCACGAGTTAGGCAATCTCTTCGGCTTGAACCCTTACGGGACAATTCCGGGTGTGATCATCTTCCACGTGGCGTTCGGCCTTCCGTTTGGGATCTTTCTGATGCGCAATTTCATGAGTGGTATTCCGAAGGACTTGTTGGAAGCAGCCCGCATGGAGGGCGCGGGCGAGTGGAAGGTGTTCTATCGCATTGTGCTGCCGCTCGCCCTACCGGCCCTGGCTTCGCTCGCAATATTTCAGTTCATCTGGGTGTGGAACGATCTGCTCGTGGCTCTCGTCTTCTTGGGGGGAAACGCCCACACCCCCCTCACGGTCTTTCTCTACGACCAGAATCACGAACTCCAGGCGAACTACTGGATTATTTCGACGGGCGCCATCGTTTCAGTGGTTGTGCCACTCATTGTGTTCTTCTCCTTTCAGCGTTACTTCGTCCGAGGCGTCCTCGCGGGCGCCGTTAAATAGAAGGTTTTCATGGCAAGCGTCGTTTTGAGAAATCTCACCAAGCAGTACGCCGGCAACAACGCCCCGTCTCTCGAAATGCTCAACTTGGAGATTGACGATGGCGAGTTTGTGTGCCTCGTTGGTCCGTCGGGCTGCGGCAAGACCACGGCGCTGCGCATGATCGCTGGCCTCGAAGATGTCACGAGCGGCGACATCGAAATTGGTGGTCGCGTTGTCAATGAACTTCCCTCGCGGGATCGTGACATCGCGTTGGTGTTTCAGAGCTACGCGCTGTACCCGCATTTGACCGTGGCCGACAACATGAGTTTTGGACTGAAGTTGCGCAAGATGCCCAAGGACCAGATTGAAGAAGCCGTACAGAGCGCCGCCAAGATACTGGACCTCGTGCCTCTGCTCAATCGTAAGCCTGCCCAACTCTCGGGTGGTCAGCGTCAACGCGTGGCCCTCGGCC
>Ga0182015_10000431_pt1 | contig 59602 bp, 63 predicted proteins | sample 712P3MmetaG_FD_120478 | JGI IMG/M metagenome (GOLD analysis project Ga0182015, IMG submission 120478) | Permafrost microbial communities from Stordalen Mire, Sweden - 712P3M metaG | ecosystem: Environmental > Terrestrial > Soil > Wetlands > Permafrost | place: Sweden: Stordalen | collected...
GCGGGCCCACCGTGAAGCGGCGCTGAACGGGTTTCGGACTAGCATACTGTACTTCGCTCGTAGCGCCTGGTCAGAGTATGGCCAGGCGTTCACCGGAGTGAGATTTCCGGCCGCCGATCGTTCCCGATCTTCCCCTTGAAATCCGACAAGAGAGAGCTTATTCTCTTGTAGAACGTCGAGGGGAAGCGCCCACCACTGGAGGGTTCGTGTTTAAGACATTGCTGACAAGTCTTCGCTGGATGCTGGCCGGCAAGACGCATGCCGAAGTGGATGACGAGCTGCAGTTTCACCTGGAGCGGGAGATTGAGGCCAACGTTGCCGCAGGCATGCCGCCGGGGGAGGCGCGGAGGCAAGCAGCCATCGCCTTCGGTGGAGTGGAACGCGCCCGCGAGGGCTGTCGGGAGCAGCGGCCCGGATACTGGCTGGATAGCATTCTTCAGGACCTGCGTTATGCCGTCCGCGGCTTTCGCCGCAACCCCACCTTCGTCCTCACCATCGTGTTGACCCTGATGCTGGGTATTGGCGCCACCACCGCCGTTTTTAGTGTGGTCGACAGAATTCTCTTTCGCAGTCTCCCCTACGGCCACGCAGATCGCCTGGTCTCTGTCGGCCTCGTCGCCCCCATCGAGCCGCAGGAGTTTATGCTCGGCGGGTCCTACTACGAGTGGCAGGATCATCAGCAGCCCTTTGCAGCGTTCACCTCAGAAACCGGCGTCGAGCCCTGCGATCTTACTGAAGAGAAGCCTGCACGTTTGGATTGCGCCTCGGTCGAAGCCAATTTTCTTCCCACCCTGGGGGTTCACCCCATCCTCGGGCGCAACTTCACCGCGGAGGAGGATATGCCAAACGGACCCCGGGTCGCGCTCCTCTCCTATGCAGTCTGGCGCAGCCGCTACGGTCTCGATCCCGGCGTGGTGGGGAGAGTGATCCATCTCGACGGTCACCAGGTACGGGTCGTGGGCGTGGTTCCAAAAGACTTTGAGATGCCGAGGTTGCAGCCCGCCGATATTTTGCTGCCGCAGGCATTAGACGTGGCCGCGCAACGCCGGGCCGATCCTGGCCGCCCCATGTGGGCGTTCGGCCGGCTCAAACCGGGAGTCACGCTGGAGCAGGCGAAAGCAGAACTGCAACCGCTCTTTGAATACTCGCTCCGGCTCGCGCCCGCACCGTTCCGCAAAGAGGTTCATCTTCAGGTACGGTCACTGCGTGATCGCCAGGTGCAGAACGTTCGCCTTATCGCGTGGGTTCTGCTTGGATTGGTGTTCGCGGTCCTGCTGATCGCCTGTGCCAACGTGACCAGTCTGTTGCTGGCGCGTGGTGCGAGTCGTGAGAGAGAGTTGGCGGTACGTTCCGCGCTGGGCGCCGGTCGCGCGAGGCTCGTTCGTCAAACGATGACCGAAGCGATAGTGCTTGCGCTGGCGGGAGCCGTTGCGGGCTATCTCTTTGCGCTGGCGCTGCTCCGGTTTTTCGTTGCCATCGCACCCAACGGTCTGCTCTTTCTCAGCAAGGCGCGCATTGATGCACGCGTCATTCTCTTCACGCTGCTTAGTTCGCTTATCTGTGCGCTCCTGTTCGGTGTCGTGCCCGCTCTTCACCGGCCTCGTGCGGAGGCACTCTCCGGCCGCGCGCATACGACCACGTCGCAGGCCCTTTTGCGGCAATGGCTTGTCGTGGCCCAAATTGCCGTGAGCCTGGTTCTGCTCACTGGCGGCGCGCTGCTCATGCGCAGCTTCTGGAATCTGCAGAGTCAACGTCTCGGCCTGCGCACCGAAAGCATTGTGACCGCCAGTATCTCGCTGGGCGAAAACGCCTATCCGGCGCCGGAGCGTCAAAGAGCGTTTTTTCAGCAACTGCAAAGAGCCTTACGATATGGCCCTGGCATAACCGCACTGGCCCTCAGCGACTCGCTTCCGCCGGGCGGTACGCATCACGACCAGATCTATTCCCGGATCGCTGTCGACGGCAGATCACTTCCCGTGGATGGTACGGGGGGAATGGTCGCCTGGAGATGGGTCACACCCGAATATTTCCGGGTTCTGGACATCCCAATGCTTAAAGGGAAAGGTTTTACTGAGGACGAGCTTGCGTCCAGCGACCACTTCGTGGTGTTGAGCAAAGCGCTCGCCGCACGTCTGTTTCTCCTGCAAGACCCGGTCGGTCAACGCTTGCGATTGACCATCGGCACGACCGGCAATCCTGCTTATACGGTGGCCGGGGTAGCGGGCGACGTAAAGAATGGTGGCCTGGCCGGAGAAGATGAGCCGGAGTATTACCGATTGAAACGCGATGCAGCCGAAGATTGGGATAGGGCCGGAGTGCTGCTTCTCAAGACTACGCTGCCCGCCAAAACGATTGAACCGTGGATCCGATCCCAGGTGGCAGCCCTCGATCCGACGGTGCCGGTAGAACTTGAGACGCTGTCTGAGAGAGTCAATAAGATGGCGGATCAACCGCGGTTTGAAACTTTGCTCGTCAGTTTCTTTGCTGCCAGCGGCCTTGTGCTTGCGGTGATCGGATTGTTCGGCGTGATGTCGTTTCTGGTGACGCAGCGCACCCAAGAGATCGGTGTGCGCATGGCGTTAGGCGCCACCCGGGCAGACATTCTGAGACTCGTGGTTCGCAGTGGCCTCCGCCTGATTCTTCCCGGCGCTGCGCTCGGGCTTTTGCTCGCCTTCGCGGTATCGCGCGCGCTCTCGAGCCTATTGTTCGCCGTCGATCCGCATGATCCTGTCGTTTTTACGTGCGCTACCGTTCTCCTGTTGCTCGTAGCACTGGCCGCTGCCTTCCTACCGGCAGCATCTGCCACTGCGGTTGATCCGGCGGTCGCTCTGCGCTGCGACTAGTGGTCCGTCGCAAAGAAAACATGAGCAGAGCAAATGACTTGTCATCCCGACCGAAGCGTAGCGAAGTGGAGGGATCTGCGGTTCACTTCATGAGCAACGACTGCTGAAGCAAGCGCCACGCCCCCCGACTTGTCGTCCCGACCGAAGCGAAGCGAAGTGGAGCGACCTGCTGTTTGCCTATTCAGCCCCTGCTCTCAACCGAAGTGCCAAGCTCCCCTTTGCATTCCCACCCCAGTTTGTTCATTAGCACCGAAGCGGGTCCGGATTTCCTGCCGTGCGCCGCTGCGTGTACTCTTCCAACAGAATTCATACGTTCAGCATTTTCACGGTGCACCCAGATCAAGCGCTCTCGACGTCGCTCCTGTGCACAGTAGAAGTGAAAATACGGAAAAGGAATGAGCATGACCACCTTCTTGCCCGATCGCAGAAACTTTCTTACCGGAGCTGCTCTGACTGCAGGCTTATACCGACTCAACCTCCTGGCGCCAGCCGCACACGCCGCAGACGAAGATCCGAACAAAGCTCCGAACCTGATCATCGGGCCCACGCCCGGCTACCCCCCCGCGATCGGCACCATGGTCTCCATGCTTACCTACATGAATAGGGCAGTCACCGGACCAGTGAAGAACCTGACCATGGCAGACCTGGACCATCTTTTCGATGCCAACGCAAACTCCATCGGAGCCCTGTTGCTCCACCTGGCCGCCACGGAAACCTACTACGGGATGAATACCTTCGAAAACAAGAAGTGGGACAGCTGGTCCGACGAAATAAAGAAAAAGTGGGATCCTGCGATGAACCTTGGCGATGCCGGCCGAAAAACCATCAAAGGCCACGACATCAACTACTACCTCGACATCCTTCATGAAACGCGTGAGCACTCTCTGGCGGAGTTCCGAAAACGAGATGACGCGTGGCTCCAGTCCGGGGAGACCGAGCAGTTTGACGGCACAAAAGTGAACATCCACTGGAAATGGTTCCACGTCTGTGAACACGAGTCCCACCACAGCGGCCAGATCGCTTTTCTGGCAAAACGTCTTCCCGGAGCAAAACCCGCCAGCGAAGGGTGATGACGGCTGCCTAGATTCCGGATAAAATTTCGGGTCAGGCAAAACGATGTCAAGCAAGCGGAGGGCTCGCATGGCCAGCACGAAGCAAGCATCAATGTGGATGATCTCGGTAATCTGTCTGCTCGTGAGCGTTCCTTTCGCAGAAGCGGCAAACCCGGCGCCCGCTGCAGCCGAGGCACAGCCGGCCCCGGCTGCCGGTCAATTTGTGGACCCCGCAAGTGGCCAACCGGATAAGCGGATCAAACGAGACTACGGCTTCTATGAGCCCGAGCCGTTCGACTTTGACGATCACACCGGCTATGTGCAGATATTTGACGGCGCCACCCTCAACAACTGGGATGGTGATCCCAATACCTGGCATGTGGAAGACGGTGCGATCGTCGGCGAGTCTACCAAAGAAAAGCCGCTGGCTAATAGCTACATTGCTTTCCGAGGGTTTGAGGCAAGGGACTTCGATCTGAAGCTTGAGATCAAGGTGGAGCACGGCGGCGGCAGCGGCATCCAATATCGAAGCCAGACGGGCCTCCCATGGCTCAGGCCGACACCTCCGGGCCAGACACCCGTACCTTTGAAATGGATGATGACCGGGCCGCAGGCCGACTTCTGGTTTCCTGTAACGCCGAAGCAATCCGAGTGGACCGGCCAGTTCTACTCGGAAAACACGCCGATGAGAATCCTGGCATGGCGGGGACAAGCGGTTGAATTAACGCCGGGGAGCTATCCCAAGCTCGTGGGGAACATCGGCGATCGAAACGCGCTTGGCGGTTACGTCAAGGTCAATGATTGGAACCAGTATTCCATTATCGCTCGGGGCGGCACCTTCATCCACGTCATCAACGGCCAGCTCATGGCTGTGTTTGTGGATGACAATCCAGCTTCTTCCAATAACAAGCCGGGCTTGATCGGAATCGAAATCGAGGGCGTACCTACCAAAGTTTCGGTGCGCAATATCTGGATCAAGAAGCTCAACTAACAGTTGACTTTTCGCCTTGTTCCCCTTGATTCAGATATAGTTGCGATCATGAAGCACCGACGGATGCTCCTCCCTGTCATTCTGCTGTGTGGTTTCCTGCCCTCGGTACTCCAGGCGCAGTCTTGCGCCGGCCTGTTGAAGCTGGCGCCTCCGAATGTATCGATCACTGTCGCGGCTACGATTGAAACGGGCGCCTTCACGCCCGCGGAAAGCTCGAGCCCGCTGACCAACCTGCCCGCCTTTTGCCGTGTTGTCGCTACCCTCAAACCCACTTCGGATTCTGATATCCACATCGAGGTCTGGCTTCCTACAGACACCCCTACGGCCAAATGGAACGGCAAGTTTCTCGCCGTGGGGAGCGGCGGATGGGGCGGCTCGATTGCCTATACCGATATGGCCCAGGCCCTGCGGCGTGGCTATGCCACCAGCGCTACGGATGATGGTCACACCGGCAGCAGTGCACGTTTTGTCGTCGGCCACCCGCAGAAATTCGTCGACTTCGCCTACCGCGCCGAACATGAAATGACCGTCGAAGCGAAGAGCTTCATCAAAGCCTTCTACGGCCGCGATCCGCATTACGCCTACTGGGACGGCTGCTCCGGCGGCGGACGCGAAGGGCTCCTTCAGGCTTATCGATATCCCGAAGAGTTCGACGGCATTGTGGCCGGCGATCCAGCCAACGTTCGCCGCAATGCCTGGGCGCTGTGGCTTGCGACGCAGACCTTCAAAGATCCATTAGCGTACATTCCGCCCGCAAAATACCCCATGATTCATCGCGCCGTTCTCCAAGCCTGCGATGCCGGGGACGGCTTGAAGGACGGTCTCATTGAAAATCCTGAGAGCTGTCACGTCGACTTGAAGGCCATCGAGTGCATGGCGGCCGATGGCCCGGATTGTCTTACGCCGCGCCAGGTGCAGACCGCCCAAACCATCATGAGTCCCGCGACAGATGCGAGCGGCAAGATTTTCTTTCCCCGCCTCGAGCCCGGCACAGAGCTGCGATGGAGCCGTCTTGCGGGTGGTCCGGACCCCGCCCCGCTCTTCCTGGATCAGTTCCGTTACGTCGTATACCAAAACCCCGATTGGGACTGGCGAACCTTCGACCTGGATCGCGATGCAGCCAGGGCGAACGCTGTCGATAAAGACGTGGACGAGCTTGATCCGCATCTTGGGCCTTTTGCCAAACGCGGCGGCAAGCTACTCCTCTATCATGGTTGGGCCGATCAGCAGGTAGCCCCAGGCTCGAGCCTTGAGTTCTACCAATCCGCGCTCGATCTCAGCAGAGATCCCACAAAAAGCTCGGATTGGATCCGCCTCTTCATGATCCCCGGAATGGGTCACTGCTCGGGCGGAGAAGGTCCCGACACCTTCGATCAAATCAGCGTGATCGAACAGTGGGTCGAGCAGGGCAAAGCCCCGGCGCAAATCATCGCTACGCATTCCACCGCTGGTAAGGTGGATCGCACGCGACCGCTCTGCCCATTTCCTCAGGTTGCTCGCTACAACGGCAGTGGCAGTATCGACGAGGCAGCGAATTTCTCTTGCCAGAAGCCGCGATAAGAAACGGGACACACTCTCATGCCTACATCCGGCGGTCGACCACTGCTGAAGGGAAGCGCCACCCTAAGATTTGTCATCCCGAAGCGAAGCGAAGTGGAGGGATCAGTCTACTTGGAGCAAAGGGCCACGCAGAAATTGCAGGAATGCACGCACCTTCGGCGAAGAGTTCAATCGCGATGGGTACAAAGCGTGCAGTTCCACTGCCTCAGGCTCCCAATCGGGCAGAACCCGCACCAGGCGGCCGTGTGCAACGTCGTCGCGCGCCACCGACTGTGCCAGCAAAGCTACACCCGCACCCGCTAGGGCGATCTGGTGAATGATGGTTGGATCAGGCACGGAAACACGTGCGTCTATTTTGACCTCCTGCAACGCCGTGTCGCGGCGCAGCCTCCAGGTTGCGAAAGATCCTGGCTCTCCGATGTTGTCGCAGCTGGTCGAAATGCAACTCAGCCCCGCAAGATCTGCGGGCGACTCAGGTACTTTGCGGTTCTTGAGATACTCAGGACTCGCATAGATACCCAGCCGAATCTGCATCAGAGGTTTCACCAGCAGGCCAGAATCCTCCAGCGCGCCGGCACGAACCATTACATCGAAACTGCCTTCGTGTGGCGATTCATCACCGTTCAGCAACTGTAGGTGCAGACGCAACTCCGGATACAGCGCAAGGAAATGGCCCATTTTCGGTCCCAGGATCGAACGCGCAAAGGCAACCGGAGCCCCCACGCGCAGTGTCCCGCGCGGCCGGGCCTGCATGGCTCCCACCGCAAGATCGGCTTTCTCCGCCTCTTCCATGACCCGCTGGCAGCGATGCAGGTAGAGCTCGCCCACCTCTGTGAGCGTGACCCTGCGCGTTGTTCTCTCCACCAGGCGAACTCCCAGGCGGGTTTCCAGCCGCAGAATGGCGCGGCTGACACTCGACTTGGGTACTCCAAGCCGCTTTGCAGCCTTGGTGAAGCTCTTCGTCTGCGAGACATGGACAAAGAATTGAAGCTCATTCAGGTTCGTCATGATTGTTCCCGGAGTGAAACAGTATGTTGCATTGCGATCTGATTGTTTCATAGATCGCCGGATGGCCCGCCCGAATCTCTTGTGCAGGAACTTAGGAATCGGAGGATAACGTCATGTATCTCATAACCGGAGCCACCGGCAACGTAGGCAGTGAAGTAGTAAGTCAACTCTTGGCTAAGCAGCAAAAAGTGCGGGTGTTTACCCGCGATGTTGCCAAAGTGGCCCATTGGGGCGATCAAGTCGAGGTAGCGATTGGCGACTTCACGGCGCCGGAAACCTTCGCCAAAGCAGTCTCCGGCGTCGAAGGCGTCTTCATCATGAACGGTCCACTGGACGGCGGTCTGTTCCGTCAACTCATTGCGGCAACCAAGGCTCAGGGAAATGCAAGAGTTGTGTTTCTCTCTACTATGTTCGCGGCTTTTCCCGATTCCGCGATCGGCCAGTTGCACAAAGACAAGGAAGACGTGATTCGCGCATCCGGCCTACCGAGCGCCTTCGTGCGCGCCGGCGCATTTATGACCAATGCCTACCAGTGGCTCGACGCCATTAAGGCTGAAGGAGTCGTCTACAACGCCATGGGCGCCGGAAAAGTCGCGCCAATCGCAGCCGAGGACATCGCTGCGGTGGTTGTGCACGCTCTCACAAGTACAGGCGTTTCGCCCGAAGTCTTCGAAGTCACCGGCGGTGAACTGCTGACCGTTGCGGACCAGGTAAATCTGCTGGCCCAGGCCCGCAACAAGCCGATTCAATGCGTGGACGTGCCCACCGAGGCAGCCATCCAGGGTCTCATTCGTTTGGGCACTCCGCCTCCCGTCGCAGACGCAGTCGGAAAGTCTTTCGAAGCGATTCGCGATGGCCGAATGGCGGTGATCAAAGATACGGTAGCCAAAGTGACGGGAAGGCCGCCAAGAACGTATCAGTCGTGGGCGCTAGCGCACGCTACAAGGTTTGCTTGAAAGTCCACGAGGGGAGGGGCCAACGAATGTACGGTCCCTCCCCAGCGCTTCTTGTCGGAGAGACGCGGGAAATCAGAGAGGCTTGCGGATGTCCCAAGAATCTCATAAGGGCGTCTCCGGTTATGGATGCTTTCCCTTGAATCTCCCTGGAACTCCAACCAAGGCATCCCGAACCGAGCGTTCTGACGCAAGCCACACCTTCACCACTTCGAAGACAATGGCAGTGGCATAGGTGACCGCGATCCAGACGCACACCTCTTCGAAGGGAAGGCCGGACCAGGCGCTAATAAAAATTCCCATCATCTGCCGATGTTGAAAGTTCCACCAGTTGTAGGGGACAGCCAGGGTGACTTCCCAGAACAGGCTAACCAGCAGCATGAAGAAAAGGGTCAGGCTCAGGGCGCGCCAGTTGATGAAACGCCGTGCTACGGGGAAGAATGTCACCGCCGGCAACAGCGCGCCGGCGACAAGAAACGTGAAGTAGCCTGGAAAGCCTGATTGATCGTCAGGGAGGGCCAGGTGCTTCTTGTAAAACGTCGCAGCACCAATGAGAATCGCAGCCAGAATCAGAGACGTAGGATGAAATTGCAGCAGGCGGCGCACCTTTTTGGCTTCGCTCGGATAGTCCAGCACGTTGTAGGCCGCCAGCCAGAATTCTCCAAGCCAAGTGTATAGAAGAAGAACGGCCAGAAAGCCGGTGAAGTAAAAGACATACTCTTCCAGGGGAACAGGCCTGCCCAGCGCAGGCGCGTGCACGCCCAGGGTTGCGCCCGCGTTGGGATATTCGAAAAACCATTGGGCAAAAACGAAATCGAGCAAGCAACCCAGTGGGACGAGAATCGCGAGCGTCCAACAGAATGCGCGCTTGGGGATATGCAGCTTCTCGCCCGGCACAAGCCATAACGCGATGACCGCCGAGGGAAAGATGAAGAGCAGAAGGCTGATGGTATATCCGTAGGGGGTTGCTCCCTGGTCGACAGCCATGAGCGGGGAAGGGTGGTGAACGGTTCGCAGTGTGATGCCTGCAGGCAGAGCGATCATCGCCAGCATGGCGATGACCACCCCGGCGCAGACCGTGGGGCTCGGTAGTCCGTGAGAGCGGGGTCCGGCCATTCTTGCCTCCAGCACGATACTGGGACAGGATACCTTTCCCGAGCTCTAAAAAATAAACTTGGCGATGAGCTGGATCAGCCTGCGGAAGAACTTGAAGGAAGGAAGGGTTATGAGCCGATGGAAAAGACAAACCTCCAAAAAAGGTCACGGCTTAATGCCGTGTCCCCATGAGCCTGCGGCGCGCCCAAGGGGATGAAACCTGGTGTGAAGGTTTTCGACTGTGCCGCAACGAGCCGAGAATGATATGGGCTTTTAGTCCTGAACAATTGAATGCAACCTAAGAGTTCGTCAAGGCCCGGAGGGCCGTCGGCCAAACGTGAGCCCAGCCCGGGAGGGCTGGGAATCAATGCCGACCATGATCCCCGAGCGCCGGAGGCGCGGCACTGTTTTGCTCCCGCTATCTACCCCCTCAAAGCCCTACCCTTCAACAGCACCGAGTTTTTCCACAACATCTTTAGCCGTGCCGTAGAAGCTTTCAGCACGCCGCGGCTTTCAGCACGCCGCGGCTTTTAGCGCTGGGGTACGGTTCTCTCTCATAGCGTTGCCAATGGTAACCTGACGCTGGGATATCGCATGGGATTATTGAGCCATCTTCTATACCCGTGGGGCTTGCTGCTTCAGGGGTTCGCAATTGTCCACTTCATCCGGCGACGGCCGGACATGTATTGGATTTTCATCATCCTTTTTCTCGGTCCGCTCGGCGCCATCGTCTACATCTTCGTCGAGGTCATTCCCGATCTTGGACTGCTCCGCCAGTCTTTCAAGGTCTTTCCCCGGCGTAAGCGTATTAAAGAACTCGAGAGCATGGTGCGTGATAATCCGTCGGCAGGAAATTGGGAAGAACTCGGCGACCTCTATATGGACGACGGCCGGCTCATGTTCGCAAGAACCGCGTTCGACAAATCCATCGCCGCCCGTGCGGATACGCTCGACCCCTTTTACCGGCGTGGCGTGTGTGCCGTCTTGTTAGGGGATGCCGCCGCCGCCATACCCGACCTTGAGCGAGCGGTCAACACAGACCTTGAGTACGACTTTCATCGCGCTGCTGGATTGCTCGCCCACGCCTATGCGCAGACGGGACAGAAGGAAAAAGCCGAAGCGCTTTTCCGCCGCACCTTAGTCCTCTCAACATTGTCGGAGACGTATCTGAATTTCGCCCAACTGCTCGCGTCGGAAGGGCGCAACGCCGAAGCGCGCACATGGGCGCAGAAAGTGCTCGATAAAAAGCCGAGCATGCCCGACTACCTGCGCCGTCGCGAGCGGCCATGGTTCCGCACTGCACGCGCGATGTTGCATCGTTTGCCTGCGTGAAGCGTTACAGCATTTTCACTTCAGGTGTATACAGAGCAACCGCTCCCGACGTGGCTTTTCCTCAAGAAAAGCCGCACATCGCTGAACTTGACTGTGTTGAGTAGAAGTGAAAATGCTCTAGCGGGTTCCAGGCAAATCCCGGTCCCGCACACCGATGAGATAGAGCAGGCTATCCAATCCCAGGAATGAAACGGCATGGCTGGCGGTCTGCCGCACCAGTGGCTTCGCTCGGAACGCGATGCCCATGCCGGCGATTCCCAGCATCGGCAGATCGTTGGCGCCATCCCCGACGGCCACTACCTGTTCCAGCGAGATATTCTCCTGCTCGGCGATCTGCCGCAGCAACTCGGCCTTCCGCGCGCCGTCCACAATCGGCGTTCGCACCTCGCCGGTCACCACCCCATCTACGATGTCCAGCTCATTGGCAAAGACATAGTCGATTCCCAAACGGCTCTGCAGATTGTTCGCAAAGAAGTTGAACCCGCCCGAGAGGATCGCCGTTTTGTAGCCAAGCATCTTGAGGGTTCCGATCAACTGTTCCGCGCCTTCCACCAGGGGAATGGTGTTCAGCAGTGTGCGCACACTTGTTTCCTTGAGCCCGCGAAGCAGGGCCACCCGGCGGCGGAAGCTTTCCTGAAATTCAATCTCCCCGCGCATGGCCGCTTCGGTGACCTTCACCACTTCGTCCGCTACACCCGCGAGCTTGGCCAGCTCATCGATCACTTCGCCCTCGATGAGGGTGGAATCCATATCGAAAGCAAAAAGCCGCCGATTGCGCCGGAAAATACTTTCCCGCTGGAAAGCAATATCGATTTTTAGATCGTGCGCGGTGACAAGAAACGCTGCCCGCATCGACTGCTCCGATGAGGAATCGCCGCTCACCGTCAGCTCCACGCAGGCGTTCGCATCGGGACTGTGTACTGCCAGCGATAACCGCCCCGAGAGCCGCTCAAGCCGGTCGACGTTTAAACCATGCTCTGCCAGAATGCCGGTCACGCGACTCAAATGGCTTGCAGAAATCGCCCGGCCGAGAATCGTGACAATAAATTGATCCTTGCCCTGCGACGTAATCCAATCCTCTAGATCTGCCTGGGCGATGGGCGTGAAGCGAACCTGCAACTGGAGGTCGTCCGACTTGGCCGCCAGTGCGTCTTGAACGCCACGAGAGCGCTCGTCTCGTGGAATCTCGACCAGCAGACCAAGCGAAAGCGTTTCATGCACGACCGCCTGCCCGATATCGAGCACGCAGGTGTCATAGCTCGCCAGAATTGCTGTCAACTCGGCTACGAGTCCCGGCCGGTCCCGGCCGGAGAAGTGAATCAGAAGGGTCTCGTTCATCGATACCAAGGGTCTCTCTCTAGCCTAACAGGCGCTCCCGACTCGCGAGGCGGCCCCCGGAGTGGGTAACTGGAGCGGGTAACCGCGAATCAGATGATTCCATCCTGCACCAGGGGGCGCGCCGGCTTCTCCTGCAGTTTGGCCTTCATCACATCCAGGAATGCCTTCATGCCAGGCGACACCCACTTGTCTTTATGCCAGACAATGTGGGTCGCGATGGTCATCGGTCCAGCGGACCAGTGGATCAGCGAGAACTCCTTCTTCGCAAGTTCACAAGCAATGACCATACGGGGCAAAAGGCCTAGACCCATCCCGGCAGTTACGCATTGCTTAATCGCCTCAACACTCGAGAATTCCGTGATGTGTTGCGGTCTGATCCCGGCCAAAGCCATTTGCGTATCTAACTTCCTGCGGTAACCGCAGCCGGATTCAGTTAGTAACAACGTCTGATTCACCAGGTCCTTGGGCTGCACTCTTTTGGCGTTTGCCAGCGGATGATCGGGTGTTGCGAAGAGATAGACTTCTTCGGTCCGCATTTTGATGGAGCACAGTTGCTCTCCGACGACCACATCCGACATGCTGATGGCCAGATCCAACTTGCCGCTTTCGAGCGCGTCCGTCAGTTTCTCGTCCAAATCAGGCCGGAAGATAAGTTCCACTTGCGGAAATTGTTTGCGAAAGACTTTCAACACTTCCGGCAAACGGTAGGTCAGCACGCTCTCCGGCGCGCCAATACGCAAAGGGCCTGCGGGTTCGCTGCCGAACCTCACCGCACGATGGCCCTGCTCCATCGCTGCCAATGCCTTTTCCGCATAGGGCAGAAAGCGATGGCCCGCCTCAGTAAGCAACACACGTTTGGCCAGGCGATCGAAGAGTTGCGTCCCCAATTCCGCTTCGAGTGATTTGATCTGTGAGGTCACATTCGATTGCACTGTGTGCACCCGTTCGGCGGTACGCGTAAAGTTCAACTCTTCCACCAGCACACAGAACGTATGCAATTGTCTTACTTCCATCTGGCAATCTCCTTTTGAGATCGATCTGATCCTAACAATCTATTGGACGGATGTCTAGGGAAGTCCGAAACTCAGCAAATGAACTTGCTTCGGCTTCAGTATAGGGAGATTCCTCGAGCAGGTGCGGGCATCCTCTTCGCGCTCTTGCTTAGTCTCGGCCTGACCGTTCGTTTGCACGCGCAGCAGCCCGGCACGGCGATCGTTTTTTACACGCAACCACGCGTGAACCCGCAACTGTGGCCAGACCTGCTGCAGTCACTGCGTGAGGACCTGGCCGCTGGTGAGGGAGCGTCGCCGAACGGCTTCGTACTCGATCGAAACCCTGCAATTCTTCTTGGCAACAATGACGCCGCTGTGGGAATCCATTCCACGCAGTTGATCGTAGTTAGGTTATTGGGTCGCTGTGATGTGCTTCCGCAGTCCGATCGCCCATCCCTGAAAGGCCCTCTGGGCTGGGTGCCCTTGGTTTCCGGGGCGATCCAACCGTTGATTTCGGTGGACTGCAACCGTATCGCCCAGGTGCTACGCCCTATATCCGCGGGTTTGAATAGCTACGAGCGCCGGCATGAGATGGCTCAGGCCATTGCCCATGTCGTAATCCATGAGTGGATCCATATCGCGACGCAAAGCTCCGCGCATGGCCGAAACGGTATCACCAAGCAATTTCTCTCGGTGGACGAACTCACCGCCGAGCCCACAAACGGCAAACTGGCGATCGCCATCCATGAGTGACTCGGTGATAGGGAAAAGTGGCTCCTACTGCCCCGTAGTCGAACCACCCGACGGGTTGGCAATAAAGCGCGGCGGCGTGGTCTCAGTGGCAAACTGCCACGCCGTGAGATAGGCAAGCTCGAGTATCTTCTGCATCTTTGGGAAATCGATCTTATCGACCGTGTCCGTTGTGTGGTGGTAGTCGGGATGAAAACCCGTAAACCACCAGAACGCCGGGATGTTATGCAGCACAAAAGGGAACTGGTCGGAGCGGAAGAACACGTTCAATGCTGACTCGTGATCGAACCGGTCATCGAGCGTGAGACCCACGATCTTGTCCTGCTGTTCGACCGTTCGTTCGTAATCCGGCGAATAGAGCGCGCCGATAAGGTTGAGACGGTTCGTCGTATCGGCCGGTATCTTGATCAGCCCATCCGTTTGCGGGCTGGGCGTCTCGTCGCGGCCGATCATGTCAAAGTTGATCTGCGCGCGCGTCGTGGCCAGGGGACGCAGGGGATGAGCGGCCATCCAATAGGCGCCAAGCAGGCCCCGCTCCTCGCTCGCAAACACGACAAACAGGATGGAACGCTTGGGCCGGACGGGGTTGGCGGCGAAGGCGCGCGCCAAGGCGACCACGCCGACCGTGCCGGACCCGTTGTCATCGGCGCCGTGCCATATCTGTGGGCATGGATGTGGATCGGGCGGTGTACTCACTGGCGGATGCGCGGGATCGGCGCACGGAGCCATGCCATCGTGATCGTGATGCGCCGTGATCAATATGGTTTCGGGCGCCAACCGTGGATCGCTGCCCGGCAGCAGGCCGGCTACGTTGTGCGCAACGCCGGTGCGTTCCGAGCTGTTGCGAAAATGCACCGTGAGCATGGTATCGGACAAACTCCGTGATTGCGGTTTCAGGTCGCGATCGATTGCGGTTTGTGCCGCGCTCGGCGTGATCCCCGCAGTTGCGAACAGCTCCGCAGCCACCGCACCGACCACGATCGCCGAGGGGATATGTACTTCGTCCTCTGCGATGGCCTGCAGCGGCAGCGGAATCGGCCGTACGGCGCTTGAGCCAATGCGTGCAGAGCGCTCGGCATTGGTAAGGTGCTTGCGATTCGGTTCGGCCACTATCAGCGCGGCCACGGCCCCGTGTGCCTGCGCATTCATCACCTTCACCCGGGTGGTCGCGTAACGCGTGTTCCCGGTTCCGTTGAAAATCGAGCGCGGATCGTCTTCCTGTGGTTCGTGATCAAAAATAAGCACGATCTTGTCCCGGGCATCGATGGTGGCGTAGTCGTCGTAGCCGAGCTCCGGAGCGGTGATGCCGAAGCCTGCAAAGATGACCGCAGCGGTTAGATCCACAGCATGCTTGTAAGCCCCGGCAGCCTGCGGAGCATGCCAGACCGTCGTCTTGCCCGCGCGCTTGAGCGTTAGCGAAGAAGCCTCACGATCGGGACGATACTCGATGAGTGTGACCGGCTGCAGGTAGCCTGGCTGCCTTCCTTGCACCGGTGGTCGAAGGCCTGCTTTGGCAAACTGGCCGGCAATCCAGCGGGTGGCGAGCTCATCTCCGGCCTGCAGGCTCATACGCCCGCCGAGTTCATCCGAGCTGAGGTAAGTCAGGTCGCGGCGCAAGTCGCCTTGCCGAATTGCCTCAAAGCCATGCTGCTGTTGTGCGGGAACGCCGGTCTGCGCGCTTGCCGTTGCCACAGCCAGTGCGGTGATAGGTAGGGCGAAAATCCGAAGCATGCCGGCTCCTCAAGCAACATAAGTGTTCAGACCGCAGGGGGTATCGTGTCTGCAAAAGAAAAATGCCGCGCGCACTCAGAATGCCACACAACCGAAAAACCTCTGAACGATTTTCGAGAGACGCAGTTGCTCCCCACCAATACCCCCAAAAGGGGACCTGCTTTTCTCTCCTCCACTAGCACCTGTCACTTGAAAGCGCTGCTCTCAGATTTGTCATCCGGAGAGCTTGTGACTTTTTGATAGTTCGTGCCTTCGGTCGCGTCTAGGTAGGGACGAGCTTTCGAGCCCCGTAGGGGCGGCTGAAAGTAGCCCAGCACGCAGTGCTGGGTATACACCCCCAACCAAGAGCAGTCCCGCAGGGACGGCTGAAAATCACCCAGGATGCAGTCCTGGGTCCCCACTTTCGTGTGCAGCAAATCAAAAAAGTCACAAGCTCCGACCGGAGCGAAGCGAAGTGGAGGGACCCGCTGTGCGCCTCTCCCGGGCCACAGCATCCGAGGGAAAGCGTCCCCTGAACCTTTATCGCCGACCGAAGAGCAGCACAGTGGAGAGCTTGCCCTGAGCGTAGTCGAACGGGGACCTGCTTTTTCTCCCCTCCACTGCACCTGTCGCTTGAAAGCGCTGCTCTCTTCTTTGTCATCCCGACCGAAGCGAAGCGAAGTGGAGGGATCTGCAGTTCTCTCATCTCCAAACACATATTGACCGGAAGCTTCGCCCTCAGCTTTGCCGTTCACTCTCTTCCAGGCAGATCCAAACGACAAAGAAAATTCCACGCGGTTCTAAGCATCCGGACAAGATACGCATCGCTGTGACCAAAACACCCTCAGCCCACGCGAGTAAAATGCAAAGGAACAAGAGCGAATGCTGAATGGTCTGTCCTGAATACACGCGGTTAGCCGAACTGTCTGAGAACAAGCGCCGCGCGTACGCCTACATCCGGTTGAATGAAGCAAAAGTAAACTTCTCAAAACAGCATTACGAAGAACTGGTAAAAGAGGCACACGCAACGATGATCGCCGCCATGAAAGATGAGGCCTGGCACAAACTGAAATGCACCGTTTGCAAGAACCCGCCGGCGAAGTAGCGCCCTGCTGCGCGAAACACAATCCAACATCAGGGCAGTGGGAACACACGCGGCAGCCGCAACACGATGCCTGTGCTCAGAGACTTCGGGTGAAAATTGTAGTTGTCCATAACCGACAATCCGCCATAACTATATTCTGCGATGCGCCAGTCGACGCGCGGAAAGATGGTGTAGTCCAGGCCGCCCAGAACCTGGTACTCGAATTTAATCGAGTTACTCGGCGACCCACCAGCGAACTCGACGCGCCCCAATCCCGCCGTACCTTCTACGTAGGGATGGATGGGGATGATGTGAAGATTCAAACCAATGCGAGGCCCGATCGCACCAGAGTCGAACGAGGTCCCGCCGTCTCGCGTAAAGGAACCTCGAAGGTCCACCCCCACGTTCAAGATCGCTAAGCGTCCGCTGGCGAGGTACCCGCCGAAGGTCCCCCCGTAGAGAACGTATCCGTCGTTCCCTGGAACGCCGAGATTCTGCGCAGTGAAAGCGCCGTAAAGCCCAAGCTGGGCGTGCAGACCGTGCGGCGAAAACAGGAAAAGCGACAGAGCGAGCAGCCGGAGCAATTTCATCGGCGGAGAACCCCTCTCACTACCGTACTCTTCAAACCAACTCCGAGCCTCCTGAAAGTTCAAAGGAGAAGACAAAACGTAACGACCGCCTTCGCCTGTGAGTACAACTCCGCGTTCAGGTGCTGCGTCCTACATTTTGTCGGATCTATAGGAGAGCGAATGAGAAACATTTATCGGATTTTAGTTGTCTCTACATTAGCGTCGAGCCTTTTGGGCCCTCCTACGTTTGCCCAGGACCATCATGACGATCATCACGATGCCTACGTACGTCACGACGAGTGGAAGCGGGGCTACCACATGGATAAGGCTGACTGGGGCAGGGCGCAGCGTGTGGATTATAAGCAGTATCATTTGCACGCCCCGCCGCGCGGTTACGAGTGGCGTTCCGTGGATGGCAACTACGTCCTTGCCGCAGTGGCGACTGGCGTCATCTCCTCAGTCGTCATTGCATCGACCGTCCACTAAGTACTTCGTCTGCGGCGGTCATCGGGCTCGCTGTGACACGTTCAATCGTGATCACCGTAATATCGTCCTGCTGGCCGAAGTGCTTGGCTGCATCGACGATGGCTTGCGCACTTTGTGTTGACAGGGCCTGTGCGCGTTCGAACCCAAAGAGCGCGCCATGCGCATCCTGCGCTTCCACCACACCATCGGAGTAAAAAGTGAGACGGCTGCCCGGTTCGAGAAGGAACTGGGTGCTTTCGTAACGCACACCGCTGGCTATGCCGAGCGGCAGGGCCCCGGGCAGGGTAACCTCCTTTCCGTCGAGATAGGGCGAGAGGTGGCCGGCATTTGCAATGATGACTGTGCGATCAGCTGAGAAGTGCGCAATCAGCGCGGTGGAAAACCCACCATGCACGCGGCCGATGAGCCGTTCGTTCAGGTTTGCCAGCAGTTCCGCTGGTACTTTGGTGTATTCCGCCGCGGCGCGGACAGCGCCCACCAGGACGGAGACCAGCATAGCCGCGGGCAGACCCTTGCCTGCAACGTCGCCAATGGCAAGCAGCATTCCGCCTTCTTCAGCAGGCAACACCTGGAAGAAGTCTCCGCCCACCTGCAGCGCCGGCAGGTAGACGCTTTCCACCTTGAAGCCGGGGATGGCCTCACCCTTCTCCGGCAGAATGACCTGCTGCACCTCGCGGGCAGCGGCAAGCTCACCTTCAAGATGCGCCTGCTGGCGGCTTGCCTGCGTAGCGCGCAGCACAATCACAATAGTAAGAGAAAGATTGAAAAGTAGAATATCGAGGTCCTCTAGGCCGAGCGTAAACGCTCCCACGGGCATTGCGAAGATCCCTTTGGAAATGGCGTTTGCTTTGTCGTAGAGCGACGGTATCAGCGACAGGCCCAGAAGCGTGACGCGCACATACAAAGAGAGGCTGAGCGAAAGCAGCGGAATGAGGAGAATGCCCGCCTCCCGGTTTCCCTTTCGCCACTGTACAAAGGTCAGCACCGGGAGAACACCCCCGATGAGCACTTGCAAAGGAATCTGTGCCACCAGGTCATAGGCCTCGGTGGTCCTGCCAAAAACCGACTTCAATATCAGATTTGCCGCGATTACCAGCGAGGCGAATGCAATGCAAATCCACATCCATCGGCCGATGCGCAGACCGAGGAATGTGTAATAGAGAAGAATCAGGAAAATCATGAACCCCAGTAGCAGGGGAAGCTCAGCCAACTCCCAAATCAGGGGGAAATTGTGCGTGAGTTCCAACACCGCCCAAAGCAATGCCAGAAAGTTAGAGAAGGCGAAGAGGAAGAGCCAGAGATACTCTTTGCGTTGCCGTTGCGCGAGAAACAGCGCAAGGGCTACGAGCCCCAGCCCCGTGCCGAAAAGCTCATTCACCCAGGTCGACGCATGCTGTCCAATCGTGGTGAGCGCGTTGTGTTCGTGCATCTCGTGTTCCTGACCCAACACGAGATTGGTGTAGTAGAGGCCGGGATAGCGGTTGCTCCACTCCGCAACGGAGATATGCGTGCGCAGGGCAATGACGACGGAACCCGTGGCGATCTCCGCATCGGGAATCCGTGCAATGAGGTTGGCGAACGAAGTGTAGGGAACGTGCGGTGCCACCCGCCCAGACTCCATCAGCTTTTTGCCGTTGACATAGAATGCAAAAGCATCCGAGAGGTAGAACTCACCCAGTGCGAGGCCGTATTGCCGGGGCAGCACTTTCAGGTGCAGACGATACCAGACGACCTCCGGTCGCGGGCCGCGCAAAACGTCGTGCAGTGACTGTTTGTCGTCGAAGGGTACCCAGTCCGAGTCATCGAAGTCGGGTCGGGCATACGCGGGATCGTCCCCGGCATGAACCAGCCAGGTCTTTTCCATCGCCGCGGGTTCACTCAGGATGGAAGCGGCGAAGGTGTGGGCGGTCGCCGGGGTAATCAGTAGCAACGCGAAACAAACGGCAGAAAGGACCGCACAAATCCGCCACGAAATTGGACACCAGGAGCCCCCGCGCATCATAGGAACCTCAGGGTTTCCGCTCAACCTTAGCATTGCCGGTCACGGTAGGGTAGGGTGAATCGGCGCAATCACGCCATAGGCCGCAGGGTATTGGCTCGAGCGATACCGCGGAAATGTGCCCGTTGAAGGCTAAAGGCAAATACCTCGCAGACACTTTAGCCCCTGAACGATTGAGTTGCAGCCTAGTAGTCAAGGCCCGGAGGGCCGTCCGCCAAACGTGAGCCCAGCCCGGGAGGGCTGGGAATCAATCCCCACGTGATCCGAGCGCCGTAGGCGCGGCACTGTTTTTAACTTCCACCATGTACGGCCTTTTAGACCCTGCGTTATTGCTTTCCCTCGTGCGGACTTTTTCCGCAGCCTGCCATAAAAGCGTCTCCGCCGATCTCCCCAGTATCCACCTCGTTTCCTCTTCCAGAGGAGGGCGCGACTTTTCACATGACTGTAAGAGGGTTGTTATATTGCTTTGTCCAGGCCATCCACGACGGCCGCTCAGGGGGATGCAAACAGCATGTCAGGTTTTCTCGAAGCGCTAAGACTGCAGCGATATGACGATCACCGCTACTATCACCACAGCCGCATCAACCAGTCCCTTCACCTGCTGAGCGCGCTCAGCTTTCTGGTCGCATACGGCCTGGTCTTCAAGAACCCCGCCGCCGCAGCACTACTTGGCTGGTTGGTGGCCATGGTCGCCCGGCAGGCTGGCCACTTCTTCTTTGAGCCCAAGGGCTACGACGAGGTGAACCACGCTACCCACGAGCACAAAGAAGACATTAAGGTTGGTTACAATCTGCGCCGCAAGATCGTGTTGCTGTCGATCTGGGCGCTCTGCCCCGCCGTACTGTGGTTCAAACCAACGCTGTTCGGCATGTTTCCGCCGGCTACCGATCGCGCGACCTTTGTCCAGCATGTCGGCCAAATCTGGCTCGCCGTGGGCTTTGGCGGGCTGCTATTCCGCACCTTGCAACTGTTCCTCATCCGCGACGTCCGCACTGGCTTGGTCTGGCTTACTAAAATCATGACCGATCCCTTTCACGACGTCATGCTTTACTATCGAGCGCCGGTCTACCTGCTGCGCGGTCAGTGGATCGATCCGATGGACGATGTAGGCGAGACCGAAGCATTTCTCGCAGTACACGACGCTTAATCGCCTTGCTGGTCAGAGCAGGGTTAGTCCACCACCAGCCATCCTCCTGCATTTGCCGCGCTGCCGCTACGAACCGATCGGCAACCACGGCAAAGTCGGCGTCCGTGTAATCCAGGCTGAAGATGAGGCGGCCCGTTCCCACCCAACTCAGCGCCAGGTTTTCGGCGCGTAAATAGTACTGAAACATCCAGTGATAGCGCGACGGCTGCAGATAGCAGACCGTCCATACCGAGGAGAGATTCGCCACTCTCACCTGCAGGCCGGCCGAGCCCAGGCGCTCGTTCAACTGGGCCGCCCGGCCATTCCACACCTCATCGAGCTCCTGGTAGCAGGCCAGGGTGGCCGGGGAATCCAGGTGATCCAGAAACTCCGCCATCGCTCCCATGACGTACGGGTGAGAATTGAAGGTGCCGCGAGCAAAGCAGATGTCCGCGGGCCGGTCCTCCCGAAAGCGTTTCATCGCCTCGGTGCGTCCGCACAGCACGCCGACCGGCAGGCCCCCGGCCACCGTTTTTCCGTAGGTCACCATGTCCGCTCGTACGCCGAAATACTCCTGGGCGCCTCCACGGGCCAGCCGAAAGCCAAGGAACACCTCATCGAAAATGAGCAAGATTCCCCGGTCCGAACAGACTTGGCGTAGCTTCCGCAGCCATGCGGTGTAGGCTGCGCGGTCGAAGCCTGCGCCCTTGCTGCTGTCGACCAGAGTCGAGTCGGAAGGTGCGCCGGCGTTCGGGTGCAGTGCCTGCAGCGGGTTTACCAGCACACAGGCGATGTCCTTCCGGCTGCGCAGCACCCCCAGCATTCGCTCATCCATATCCTTCAGCGTCAGCGTGTCGCGCTCGGTCGTTGGGTTGCCCACCCCGGGTTGCACCTCGCCCCACCAACCGTGATAGGCGCCGCAAAAGCGCACCAGGTAGCGCTGCCCGGTGTGGTAACGCGCCAGGCGCACGGCCTGCATCACGGCTTCCGTGCCCGACATGTGAAAGGAGACTTCGTCGAGTCCCGAAAGTGCTCGCAGCCGGTGGACGTTTTCCGCCGTCACTGGGTGGTAGGCACCGAGCACCGGGCCGAGGTCGCGTACGCGCGCGCTGCCCCGTTCAATGCATCCCTTATAAAAGTCGTAACCAAACAGATTGACCCCATAGGAGCCAGTCAGGTCGTAACGCTGATTGCCGTCCAGATCGGTCGTGATGGGGCCACTGGATGAGACGACGAACGATCCGGTGTTTAGGTGCTGGCGGACGAAGCGGCTGAACTGGAAGGGTACCCGGTAGCGCGCCGTGAATTGTAAATCGGAAATCTCGCCCTGAACTTCGTTTGTCTGCCGCACGGTGTTGGCGAATCGTTGGGAATAGAGTGCGGCCAGGCGCCGGAAGGCGGTCCGGCGTTGTTCGCAGACAGACTCCGGGGCGTCGTCGGCTCGAAAGAACTCCGTTTCGTCATACTCGTAAAAAGGTATGAGCCGGGCTAGGCGGCGCCCGATCCGCGGGTGGCCGGCGAGCGACCCATGCTTGGCTCGCGACAGTTGCAGCCGTAGCTGCAGCCGACGGCCAATCACCAGCAGTGCGCCGAGTCCCAGCAGCCATAGAAGAATAGTGATAGTCACAAAGTTCCCCCACACTACGCTATAGCAGCCAAATGACAGCAGGATGACACGGCAGGCCGAGCCTTGTTTTGCTCTAGCGCCCGTGGCCGGCGCACGCCCAGTAGGCGGCTCCGAAAACAACCATCAGGATGCCGAAAATCAGTACAGCGCGCGGCGAGGGCAACCAGTTCATAGCCCCACAGCATACTCGTCTCCGCCACGTTGTCGTGGCGATAACAAGATTTCAGGAATTCTCCTAGCCACGAACTCGGGTGCCCCAGACCCCGGATTTCCTGTGGAGCTTGGTGGAGTTGGCGACCTTCTTGCGGCTTTCCCTAAGAGAAAGCCGCACACGCTGCACCGGATGGAATCGCGTACAGGAAATCCGGGTATCTCGCTCGTTTTTCGCGAGATGTGGGATTCCGCAGCTCTATCCCCCAGAATCTGGCTAACCCGATAGGCCTGAAGTTAAGGTTTGCGGAATCCCGACATCTCGCGAAAAACGAGCGAGACACCCGGATTTCCTGTATTCAGTCTCCGCCGATGGTCCCCGGCCCGCTATTTTTCTTTGTTTTTTCTTCGCCTATCCCTGGGCAATTTCTCGTATGCTTATCACGCAGCAAATCACGCAGCAAATTTTGGAGGTAGCCGATGGACATGCAAAAGGAATTGATCGCCGAGTACGATCGTGAGCTTGTGTCAACCCGTAAAATGCTGGATTCCGTTCCCGCCGATGCCGATCTGAATTGGAAGGCGAGCCCAAAATCCATGACGCTCGGCCGTCTTTCCGCTCATGTGGCGGAAACGGCGGGGGCATGGGGTGTGGACACGCTCTCCAAAGACGGCCTGGTATTCGATATGGGGACCTACAAACCCTGGCAACCGGAAAGCAAAGCGGAAATCTTGCAGAAGTTCGATCAGGATACGGCGAAGGTGAAGAAGATGCTCGCCAGCCTTGATCCCGCCAAATGGAACGACAACTGGAAGATGACGGCCGGGGACCAGACCTGGATTGATGATTCGCGCTATGGTGTCTTTCGCACCTGGGTACTGAACCATCTCATCCATCATCGCGCGCAGCTAGGCCGCGACCTTCGCACACTCGGCGCTCCCATCCCCGGCATGTACGGTCCCTCGGCCGACGAAAGTTGAGCGAAAAACTGGCCGGGCAAAATGTGCGCATCTCGACCGCTACGGCACGGGGTTCAGCCGTGCCGTAGCGGTCTCGTCTGTCATCCACCAACAAATGCCACCTGAAAGCGCCGCTCTCAGACTTGTCATCCCGACCTTAGTGGACCTGCGGTTCTGTCATCCACTAACGAATGCCGCCTGAAGCGCCGCCCTCAGACTTGTCATCCCGACCGAAGTGGAGGGATCTGCGGTGCGCCTCATCTACTAACGAATGCCACCTGAAAAGCGCCGCCCTCAGATTTGTCATCCCGTTCCACCGTAGGAGTGGCCCACGGCCGCGTCGCGGCTTAAGTCCATAATCTGTGCAACAGGAAGCGTCTTCCTCTCAAGCTCACTGAGAACGAAGCGAACATCCTCCGCGCCTATCTATAGAGAGCCAGGGTACGAGCCGTAAAACACTGGGGCCCACAAAAGAGCGAGTCCAATGCCCGCGGAGCTTCATCTCTAGCGGTGAGGTAATTTCACATGGCAAAAGAAACGAAAATCGCACTTGTAACCGGGGCGAACCGGGGGATCGGTTTGGAAACGGCCCGGCAGCTGGGAAAGAATGGCATTACAGTCGTTGTTGGGGCAAGGTCCTTGGCCGCAGCGCAGAAGACGGCAACCGCGCTGCAAGGGGAGGGAATCGACGCCTTCCCGGTACAGCTAGACGTCACGAATGCAGCCGATCGTAAGTCCGCCGCGAAGGCGGTTGCTGACAGGTATGGCAAACTCGACATCCTCATCAACAACGCGGGTGTGGGTCCGGAAGGCGGGCTGCTCAATCCCAGGACAAGTGAGACCACGGAAGACGAACTGCAGACCATTTTTGGCACCAACGTCTTCGCGACCATTGCCGTCACCAGGGAATTCCTGCCGTTGCTCAGGAAAAGTCCTGCGGGACGCATCGTAAATCTCTCCAGCATCTTGGGATCGCTTACCTTGCAGGCTGACCCGAACAGTCCCATTGCGGGCTTTAAGCCATTTGCCTATGACGCCTCCAAGGCCGCCCTGAACGCCTTCACCGTGCATCTTGCATCGGAATTGAAGGGTACCAACATCAAGGTGAACTCAGCGCATCCGGGGTGGGTAAAAACCGACATGGGCACGGACCAGGCAACGATGGAAATCGAAGACGGCGCCAAGACCAGCGTGGAGTTGGCTCTTCTTGGTGCGGACGGCCCGAATGGCCGCTTCATCCATATGGGGCAAGAACTGCCCTGGTAAGTCGATCTTTTTGCACGCTTGGCGGGTGAAAAGCTCGAACCTTTTCAAGTCCCTTGAATCGGTTCGCTCTTTGCCGCACCCGTCCCACGCCACAACAGCTAAGGAAAAGCGCCCCACCACAAATTTGTCATCCCGACCGAAGCGTAGCGAAGTGGTGGGACCTGCTTTGCGCCCGTCTCAAGTCACAACAGCTAAGGAAAAGCGCCCACCACAAATTTGTCATCCCGACCGAAGCGTAGCGAAGTGGAGGGACCTGCGGTGCGCCCGTCCCAAGCCACAACAGCTAAAGAAAAGCGCCCACTACAAATTTGTCATCCCGACCGAAGCGTAGCGAAGTGGAGGGACCTGCGGTGCGCCCGTCCCAGGTCACAACAGCTAAGGAAAAGCGCCACTACAAATTTGTCATACCGAAGGCTCGAACCTTTTCAAGTCCCTTGAATCGGTTCGCTCTTCGCCGCGCTCTCTTTCCTGGGAAAGATGCAACTCTGAATCCATTTCCAAAGTCCCGGGATGAGCACCGCTGCAAGAAAGAAGCTGAGCACCGGATTCTTCTGAATGCTCTCCATGAGGTCGAACACAGGGAACTTTTTTCCGTTGGCCCACGCATCGGCCACCTCCTTATCCTCCCCTACCGAAAGGTTCGCCTCCTCTGCGCCCAGCTTTAGATCGTGCAGGGTGATGCCGTCAGCAGCCTTGTGGGCCACTACGTGGAGCAACGGCGTCTTTGGCGTGCTGCTGGAGATTACATCGAAGCCGTCGGCTGTTAGATCGCCATCGCCCGGTGAGAGACCATCGAACGTGTCCTTTTTCCCTGCGAACAGTGTCTGTGTGGGATCGATGGCACTGAACAACAGCGTGATCGGCTCGTTTGCCGGAACCAGCAGCTCCACCGGTCCGGCCGGTATCGGGATCGCGGTGTTGCCCATCGTTAGTACCCGCGGACAGGGCGCCTGCCCCGGCGGAGGTGCGTTCGTGCTCACTGCCACGTGCTGGGCTGTTTGCGGGGAAGAGACGATCACTTGTCGAAAGTGCTGATCGTCGCGGCTCGTCCCGTGCTGCCACAAGTTCAACATCTGCGGCACGCTGCTGTTGTCGGCTCGGCTGATCGTCAGCGATGTACGGCATGTCTTGCTGGTTGCTTTCGCCTCCGCATCCCCCGCGGCGTACACGGCGGAGGCCGGCCCCTGCGGAGCAAGCGCTGCAAAGCGTACCGAGCTACCGGTCAGGGTGGCGTGCTGCACCCACACTTCCGCGCCCACGTTCGCTGCTCCTTCAAACGAGAGCGCCGCATCCCCAACATCGATCCGTGGTTTGTAAATACGCAGCTCTTCATTGGCGTGTGCCACCGCCAGCTTGTCAATGTCTTCGTTCGGCAGAGACGCGGTTTGCGGGATGTTGGACGCCAGATAGACAGCCAGCGCCGCCAAAGCCAGCGATGCTGCGGCGACGATCCTTCGAAACGTAAGCGACTCACGCCATAGTTTTCGCAACGCTTGATCTGCCCTTCTGATTTATTTTGAGAGCATCACTACATCGGGCGACCAGGCCACCACCCAATCGCCGCTGTTTCCACGCCACGCCCTGATCTGTAACAGGTGTTGTCCCGGTGTTCCCCGGCTTTCCAGCGAGCCTTGCGCGTGCTCATCCGGAGTCGCCGGGCTCAGCAGTGTTTCGTTGTCCTGCTTCATCACGATGTGGTTGTCTTTGAGGCCGGTAAACATGAAGTCTGCGCGAACATCGCTGAAATCCGAGTGCGAGTGAAATCCATACTCCGCCGCTTGCTTCATCTTGATTGCCGAAGGCCCGAACGTCACTTCATCAATCGCGATCGAGCCCACCGCCTTCGGTCCCGCGGCGATTCCATATATACGCAGATTCGGTGGAGCACTGTTGCTTCCGGCCGGCGCCACTGCCTCCACGTCAAAGGTCGCGGATTGTAGCTTGTCCGGCAGACCATCGGGGTAGGTAATCGTTATGCCCCGGCCGTTCAGGTCATTGGTCAGCACCTGGTGGTACTGCACTTTGCCGGCGGTCGTGATATCCAGGGTTACGCTACCCGGGCCCGTGAGTTGAAAGTCGAGGCCGACCGGCCACTTCGGCCCGATCACCCCATCCACAATGAGGTGATTCATCAGGACATTCTGCGGCACCCGCGGGCCGTTCTTCACCAGGTCTTCTGAACTGGGCTGTCGATGTTCATAATGATGCACACCCCATGCGGTCAACACGCCCGCCGCGACAATACCACCGACGATGCCTGCTTTCTCACCGCCGCCCATCCCGGAAACATTCTGGCCGGAATTTCTGTCCGGACCGTGGCCGCCGATGCTCGTCGGGTTCTGGGCCGCCGCCGCCGGCGGCAGACGATGGATGTATGTGGTTGTCGGGGGCGTTTGGCTAAAGACGCAAGCGGGCAGCAAGAGCAGGGAGCTGATCGCGGCACTCGAAGTGACGCGCATCACCACCGATCGCGCATACGGTTTATTCCGAGAAACCATGACAGACCTCCGGAATTCATGAAGGGTTGTTCACCGTCGAGATTGCCAGGACACACTTCGGCCCTTGTTTGCGGGCCTTGTTTGCGGGCCTTGTTTGCGGGCATCGTTCGCCCTGAGCTCATCCGATGCCGAGCCTCACTACGCGGAATCAATCGCCTCAGCGTATGTCTCCGGCGCACTCCCACGATGAATTGTGCCCATCGTTATCGGGTAGTGACGACTCGACCCTTTCCGTTTCATGTGCAGATGAGATTTATCGGGATCTTGCGGAATGGTGGCGCTTTTGCCGCGGCTTTCACGTCAGCGATGTGCGCCACGCCTCGTGAAGCGACACCTTCGAGGGCAACACCAAGGTAACGTTGCCCGTTTTAAATTCTCGTAAATCTCCTGCCTGGCAGCAGCGGTAACCCGTCTGTTCCTCGCCGATTGCTGTTCGTCTGCCGCTTTTTGGCAATCGACTCACAGAAAAGGCGTATGGCGTCTATGTCGCGGTAGCCGTGAGTATAGCGCCTGGCAGGAAAGCCGGGTCCCCGTTGAATACGTCCTGCGTCAACGCAAGCTTTCGGAAGCAGCACTGAGGGTTTGAGCGACAAATGCAGTTCGGGTTTCACTGCAAGAAACTTTATGGAGGAAAGTATGAAACGCAAACTTACCGCATTCTCGCTGATGGTGTTCTCGCTTGTGCTCAGCAAGAATGCATTTTCGCAATCGTCAGACCTGGTGAACGTGCCCTTCGCGTTCCAGGTGGGTTCCGTTCAACTACCGGCCGGCAACTATGTGATCCAGCAAAAGTCTGAGAGTCACTTCGTGACCATCTGTGACGTCAAGACTGGCAAAGCCGTGTTCGTGCTCGCCGGGGATCCGGTAGCGCTCCCTATCGACGCACCCGCCAAATTGGTCTTTCATCAGTACGGCGGCCAGCACTTCCTGGCAGCGGTCTACGAAGGCGGGGGCCGCATGGCCAGGACCTTCTCTCCGACCGCCACGGAAAAGCAACTGCGCGGCCATCAGACGGCAGCCAGCAAAGAAGAGATGATCGCACTCAACTAACCCGCAACGAAACCAGCAGGGAGCCGAACCATCGGCTCCCCACGCTCTTCGAACCAATCCAGCTTCGCACCACTCTTCCTTCGAACCTCTGTGAACCGCTCAGAGTAGCCCGGCTTTGCGCTAGCGTATTCGCTCGCGCCGATTCCCCAAACCAGCTGCTCCGCCAAAGTTTTCCCGCGTATCCCACAATAAAACTCCTAGGGCGGCGAGCAGGGAAGCAGGCGCTGCGCAGCGCCTGCTTTTATCCGTCATCGTCGGAGCCTGGCCCGCTTCCCGCACTGACAAATATCGCCTGAAAGCGCCGCCCCGACTTGTCATCCCGTCGAAGCGTACCCGGATTTCCTGCCTCGCGAAACATAACGATGTCCACGTATGCGGCTTTCCTTAAAGAAAGCCGCGCAAACTTCGCTAACGCCACTAAGTTCAACAGGAAATCCGGGGCAGCGCAGTGGAGGGATCTGCGGTTACGCTTCCGAGTTTGGCCCGTCCACGTATCGACGTGCGTTCCGCTCAACAGCGGTGTCATACTCCGTGTATGCCGGTGGAGCGCAAGGTTCTCTTCATCTTTCTCGGAGTCACCGTTGCTGAGGGCTGTTGGTTCTTCTCATTCTGGGGGGCTAAGCCCAGCCAGGTGGTCCACTGGTTTGGCCTGCATCGGCTGGGGGCAGTGACCGTCGCGGCCTGGGTGTGCGCCGCCGTCGTAACTTTTGCCTACTCCTACTACGCAAGACGCCGACCGTCGGTGCGCCAGACGATGTTCCATCTCAACCTGCTCAAGTGGGCGGCGATTTGTCTCGCCATCGCTGCCGCCCTTTGTGAAGAGGGTGTCTTTCGGAAGACCATCATGAATGTCCTCCAGGCTCACGGCACGGGGGCCCTGCTCCAGGTGATTGTCTCTGGACTCTCCTTTGGCTTGGCGCACGCGGTGTGGGGGCTGGCAAAAGGGAGTTTTCGCGCCGCTTTGGCGGCCATGGTCGCAACCAGCATAATGGGAACGGCTCTCGCCGTTGTCTACCTCTTGGCCGGCCGTAACGTATGGCCTTGTGTCGTTTCTCACTTTCTCATCACGGCAACGATCGAGCCAGGGCTCGTGCTCTCCGCGCTTCGCGGCGAGATGGGTGGAGTTTCGTCGAAGCCCGCCTGATCCGGACGCGATCGGTCCCCAGCAGCCGTGGAAGTTTGTGCAGCCTTGCCGAGCTCATGAGTCCGGCGGTTTCGTAAGCCTGCAGGGTGCACTCGCAGAGGAGTTGTGATTTCTGGGATATGAATGAACGCCTCGCGTCACTATTGGTTAGATCAATTCTTTGCAGCGACGCTGTCCCGGAGGCTTCTGTATGCCGATGTTTGCAATACTCGACGTATTCTCGGGTACGCCCAACCCCGCGTGGCCCATTGATGATGATCTGGCGCAAAGAATGGCTGCGTTGGGCAGCACGGAATCCACCCCGCCCGCGCTTGGCTATCGCGGTATCCAGGTCGTCTCAACCGCAAGTGCTCCCGCCGCAGAGGCGGCCACCGTGGACGCGCTGGGCGCATTTACCCAAAGCGTGGTTATTTTCGGCAGTGCGGATGCTGAGAAGGAGCTGCTTGGCGTAGGCGTCGCAGCAGGCGCCGTCAATGCCGATCTGGCCGCCTATGTGACACAGAGTCTTGGCAGCGGCCCTCTCGTCGCCTCCCGCGGGGTCACGGTGTCCAGCGCGTGCCCACCGTGCGGAGGGAACAATGCGCCCACCTACGACCCTGCGTACTGGAATGATTCGTCGCGCCAGCTGGTCAACAACTGCTACGCGTACACCAACAATAATGCTACGGGAACGTTTGCGCAGCCCGGACGCGGTAGTGGTCAGGAGTACACTTCGCTCGATTGTGCCGGGGTTGGCGCAGCTTCGGTACGCGATGGCCTGGTAACCACCGATACCTTTGCTGCATGCCGCGACGGCTGGTACGCCGCGCTCGTGATTTGGCCCGGTCAGGACTATCATTGGTATCGTCAGGATACGACTGGTTGCTGGTCGCACAAGCCAGGACAGACACCGGCGCGGAATGTAGACAACTCCGGTGCGGCGATTGCGGATCCGCAGCAATGCGATCGTGGCCCTTACACGGTGTTCTGCACATACATGGTGACCAACGCAAGCGTAACGATCGCATGATGGGTGTGGTCATGGTGGCGACGGTGCTTCTCTACTCGGGAAGAGAGAATCCGGGTTGGCGGATACCGGCCGGCCGCGCTGCCGACGTAGTCAGAGCAATGGACGCGATGCCCGAGATCGTTTGTCCACCGCCGACGATTGGCGGCCTGGGTTACACAGGCGTTCGGCTCAGCGTCAAAGCGCCAGAGAGCGTCGAGCGTATCTGGACGTTCGCCGGCAGCATCGCCATGTCTGACCAACGTTGCTTTGCCGATGCCGGTCGAAAAGTCGAACGAATGGTATTGAGAACGGGTCGCAGCCACATCGATCCGGCCGTCTTCGCCAGTATCCTGCCAGAGTGATCGGTCGAACGGATCCGCGCACCTTTTTAGGGGATAGTGATCCGGCGCTCCGCGGATCTTCAGCAGCTGTCCCCGGGCTTCCCAGGAATTTCGAACCAGGTGTTTATCTTCCCGATGCAGGGCGTGGTTCGACGGGTTTCCAACCCTCGTTGCGACCTGCTCTTAACTCCCGCGCCGCGTTGCCGGTGTATTATTTGCCCTGAGAGAGGTTCAGCATCGCTGACGACAAGAACAAGGAAGCGATGGGGTGGCAAAGCGATCGCCGCAAAGAGCCGCATGCACTGTCGTTGTAGACGAGGTACTTGCTGTGACCAGGGAAGAACTCACGAAACTGGCAGGTGAAGTTGGTCACTCACCGCACATCCGGCAAGGCATGATGTCTGTCATCTAAAGGAAGCGTCACTCAACTACCTCTATTTGGGGAGAAGCCGTGAAATCCATCGACTTCGCAGCCGCATTGCTGCTTGTGCCATCAATTGGCTTCGCCGGCACGATCACCGCCGCGCAAGCCAGGGAACATGACGGTGAGACCGCCACGGTATGTGGGACAGTAACCAACGAACACGTCGCCCAGGGTAGCCGAGGCAAGCCAACGTTCATGGATCTGGATTCTAAGTTTCCCGATCAGGTCTTCGCGATCCTGGTGTGGGATGACGATCGAACGAACGTAGGCCCACTCCCTGTCACAGGAATACATGTGTGCGCCACGGGGTTGATTCAGTATTACCATGGCGTGCCGCAGATGGTTGTACGGAGCAGCAAACAGCTAAGCCGGTAAACGGGGCGCCATCGCCATTCCTGCCGCGCTTGAGGAACCGACGTCTATGGAACGCCGGTCGGCGTTATCGGAGACCGGCGAGCGCGGGTACGCATGAGCGCGCCGCGCCCGGCGCTTGTGTTGCTGAGCATAATTCGTCACTATTACAGTTCCGTAGGTTGCGTATGGGGGTCTTTTAGTCACGCGCGATAAGTGACTAAAGTGGGTTGGTGCGGGAAATCAGTGGAACTATTTCTGAAAAGTGGATTTTGAGGCGGCTGAGGCGTACCCTGATAAAAAGCAGAGCGTAGAGCAGTGGAGGGATCTGCGGCTACACATCCCGCACTGACAGATATCGCCTGAAAGCGCGGTCCTCAGACTTGTCATCCCGACCGGAGCGAAGCGTAGTGGAGGGATCTGCGGTTACACTTCCTCCGCTGAAAGATATCGCCTGAAAGCGCTGCCTTAAGATTTGTCATCCCGACCGGGTGCTGGTTGAGGGAAAGCCGTTCCTCAGCGGCTTTCAGAGTGTACGGGCTGTAAAGCCGCGTCGTGCATCGAACTTTATGGCACGGCTTCAGCTAAAGCCGTGCCCTTCCTGAGAAAGTTGCGCTACTCCTCTGCGCGTCTCTCTGCGCACGCGCGTTGCGGTAGTCCGTCACATCTTTGTGCCGGAGGTTTTTCCCGAGTCTCCGCCGCCGCTCCATGTGCCGCTCAGCTTATCCGCAGCGGCCTTCAGTTCGATGTCGTAATCAACGTCCTGGTAGGGCGCCTTGAATTTCAGAACGCCATCGGCGTAGCTTAGGTTTTTCGCGGGCTGTTCTCCTTCGCCGGTATCCAGGGAGGCGGTCAACTTTCCCTCGGTTTCCTTGAGCGTCAGGGTCCACTGAACGGGGTCCCCGTTCGTCTCCGACGTCATGTTCCATTTGCCGATCAAGGGCTTGTAATCTTGTGCGGGGGCGGAAACCACAAGCACCATTGCGGCCAGCGAGAGCGCGAAAAGCCGGCGGCTGATTTGTTGAACCATAACACTCCTTCGTGGCGACCCGGCGCCACGCAAGCAGTGTACCCCTGGTTTTATGGTTTCGTCGTTCCTGTTGCGGGACGGGATTCTCACGAGCTTTATGGTTTCCCACCGGAGAGCATAACTCGATGGTCTGGAATCCAGCCATCCGCAGGGCATGATCGAGGTACGGCTTGCCCAGGACCGAGCTGGGCTTAAGCGTCTGCGTGAGAAACAGAAAACCGTGCGATTCGTGGTGGCAGCCCCCGCATTTATGCGGGGGAAGGAGCGCTTGAGCGCTCCGGGAAAGAGTCTCGACTTTGATCGTGCGCTTTAGCGCTGGCAATGCCAGGGGCTTAAGGGAGCATTACGCTGCCTGCGGGCCTTGAGGGGAGGTTTGTCTGGCAGGGAAACGGAGCAGGTGTTGCGCAGCGGGCTTAACCCGATCGATTAGGGCGCGGCGCCCTACCACCCAGTACCTCGGCATCCGTTTCGGCCTCAATCCGTGACCTATTTAGAAGATTTCTGATAATTGCAGTCACTCGATACGCGAAGCGCATGATCCACCACTCCTAGACCGATTGCAGCGCGGCAGCAATCGTTTGAGCAATCGTCGTCCACTCCTTAGCCTCAACTTCCACCTGGCAATGTCCCGCTTTGGTGAGGCGACTTCGCACGCCTGTTGTTTTCCGCGAACAGAGCCCGGCTTCACTTGAAGTCGTTTCTCGAGTGATTCGTTCTATGCGGCGCGAAACGCCGAGTGCATGTAATTCGGTCTGGCCAATAGCCTTGAGAATCAAAAGATCAAGAGTGCCTTGAAGCAAATTAATTGGGCACCTCGCGGCACTTTTGATCTCCTGTCGAATGACTGCAGGAATAACATCGATTCATATCGAATGTCAACAGGAAGGTTACCCCCAAAGGGAAGGCCCCATGAACAGAATGACTAAGTACGCCTTCTCCGCATCCTTCTATTGTTGTGAGAAACCCCAGATCCACTCCATACCAGGATGGCAGTCACCAGGTGTATGAAGAACCACAGGTCGAACCCCTGATGCGCATGAATAAATATCAGGACCAGCACCCTTGGAAGACAAGCCCACAACACAGCAGCCCAGGGCTGAGGGACAAAGAACCACCACATGTGGATCCATCCGATAAACAGGGAAAGCCTGGGCAGAAACAAACTTAAAACCAGGAACCAGAGAGGGATCCCGTGCGTCAGCGTCCATATTGGCATTGGCATGTTATTGGCTCCCGCCCGGAGTGTGCCGAAGCGCTGGACCTCTCCCTGTCACGGCTACCACATCCGAGTAAACAAAATATCAGAGAATTGCAATAAGTGCGCGACGCGACTCGGGGCGCAGTCCACACCATCCCCAAAACTTCGAGGTCGAATGAATTAGCGGACCTGCATGGATCCGAGTGTGGCGATCGCCTGTTTGTTGTGGCGGCCGGGATCGATCCTCAGTTCGAGTACCGTGACACCTGGCAGATCAAATGCCAAATCTTCAACTTCCGAAGTCGAACCGCCAGGACTAAAGGTCCATTGTTGGCGAAAGACTTCTTTCTTGGCAGCGGTGGCTGAGGTAATAAAAACAGCAAATTCCTGTGCCCTTTCCATCTCCTCTTCTCGAAAAGTAAGGCGGATGCCTCGAACGTGTTGGGGACTGTCGAAGCTCAGGAGAATGACCTGGGGTCCCGGCTCAGCCGCCTTCCATCCGATACCTTTCTCGACGCGGAGTGCATCTTCAAAGGGATGTTCAGGATCCTCCGAAGTGATCTGAACGCTGGCAATCGTTTCCAGGTCGAGCCATTTTCCGAGAGAGGCCCGGGTAGTGCTTGCTTCCGAAGAAGAAATAATCGATTTCCGCATAAAGACCTCGCTTCCTTGGATGCTAAAGGAACGCGTCGTAACACAAATTGCGTGGCTCAAGGTCTTTGCGCCTTCGGGCCCGGGGTCTCGGGGGCGGCCAGAGTAACCCCGGTCGATGCCCTAACAGGCAGCGAAGGTCAGCGTTCCCTGGCTTTTCGGCCCCGAGAGTCTGTTCCCGAGGCTCCTCCTCGTCGTGAGAAACTGGGAAGCAGACACGCGTGTGACCCACTCCGGCGTTCCGGCTTGTGGTGTGCGGGTTGCCTGTGTTTTTGGCACACTGTGTCTAGATTAGGGAGGACTGCATGTCGAGCTTCGTCCAGGACCTGCACTTTGCATTGCGGCAGATGCGTCGAGCGCCCGGCTTCGTACTGACGGCTGTGTTAACGCTGGCCCTGGGTGTAGGGGCGAACACGGCAGTCTTTTCGCTGCTCGACCAGGCACTGCTGCGTGCGCTGCCGGTGCGCGCGCCCGAGCAGTTGGTCGTGCTGAGCGCGTCAGGGAAGGCTTGGGAGGGACATATTGGCGACCGCGGCGCAGGAGCGGATAAGTCGTTCTCCTACCCCATGTACCGGGACTTGCGCGATCAGGCCAAGGTGTTCGATGGGCTGATCGCGACGTCGGCGGCTTCCGTGGGGATCACGCACGATCGCACATCTGAAATTGGCGATGCGGAGCTGGTGGGCGGAAATTACTTTTCTGTGCTTGGCATAAGGCCTGCTCTGGGACGGTTGCTGACGCCCGCCGATGATGGCGCACCGGGCGCCAACCCGGCGGCGGTGCTGAGTTACCACTACTGGGTGGCTCATCTGGGCGCGGACCCGCGCCTGGTGGGACAGACGATCGCCCTGAACGGACATGCTTTCGAGGTGATTGGCATTGCACCGCGAGACTTCCAAAGCGCGGTGTGGGGCGAGATGCCGGATGTGTTTGTGCCCATGTCCATGCTGGACGTAGTGATCCCGGGCAAAGGCAAGCGGTTAGCGGACCACACCGACCGCTGGATGAACGTTATCGGACGGCTGCCTGAGGGGGAGACAACTGCGCAGGCGGAGGTAGGTTTGGCGCCGCTATGGCATGCGCTGCGCGCCGAGGAATTGAAGGCGCTGGGGCAGAAGTCACCGCGCTTCGTGGATGACTTCCTAACCCACAGCCGGCTGCACCTGGAGCCAGGCGCGCGTGGACTCTCCTACAGCCGCGGCGACCTCGAGACGCCATTGCTGGCGGTGATGGCGATGGCGATGCTGGTGCTGTTGCTGGCCGCGGCGAACGTGGCCAGCCTGCTGTTGGTGCGTGCCGCTGCGCGGGTGCAGGAGTTCGCGGTGCGCTGTGCGATGGGCGCTCGGTCTGGACGCATCCTGCAGCAGTTGCTGATGGAGGGCGCTCTCATCGGCCTTCTGGGCGGCGCCGTGGGCGTGCTGCTGGCGCCGGCCGCAATGCGGCTGCTGGTGCAACAGCTCGCCGGACCGGACCAGACGAGCGCCTTCCACACCACGCTCGATCCGCGCCTCCTGGGCTTCGGACTGGTGATTGCGCTGGCTGTGAGCCTGCTCTTCAGCCTGGTGCCGGCGATCCAACTGCTGCGGCCCGACCTGACGCAGGCACTCAAGCAGAAGGCGGCGAGCGCGAGCCGCGGAGTGCTGAACCTGCGGCGCGCGGTGGTCGTGTTGCAAATTGGACTAAGCGTGCTGCTGCTCATTGGCGCGGGGCTGTTCGTGCGCACCCTCGAGAACCTTCGCCATGTAGACGCAGGCTTCAACACCACGCACCTGGTGACCTTTCACATCAACCCCTTGCAGGCGGGCTACAAGCAGCCACAGATCGCCTCGCTCGAAGGGCGGGTGATTGACGGGATGCGCGGTGAGCCGGGCGTGAAGGCGGTGGCGGCGAGCGATGACGGGGAACTGGCGGGCAACAGCCAGGGCGGCAATGTGACCGTGGAAGGCTACACGCCGCCGGTGAATGAAGACTTTGATATAGAAGAGACTGCGGTGAACTCGGACTACTTCCATGCCATGCAGGTCCCGATAGCCGTGGGCAGGACATTCAGTGACGCGGACGGCGCCAAGGCGCAGCCGGTTGCCATCGTGAATGAGACGTTCGTGCGCCACTACTTCAAGGATGCGGCTTCGGCCATTGGACGGCGTGTGGCGAAGGGTTCCGGCAACGACCTGCACTACATGATCATCGTGGGTGTGGCGCGCGATACACGGCACACCAACCTTCGCGATCCGAGTCTGCCCACGCTCTTCATGCCGCTCGAACAGGGAGATGCGCCGGGCCAACTCTTCCTTTACCTACGCACGGCAACGCCGCCCGAGCAGATGTTTGCGACGGTGCGGAGTGCGGTGCGCTCGATGGATCCGGTGTTGACGATTGCCGGCCTGCGCTCGATGGACGATCAGATCGAAGAGAGCATCAGCAACGAACGGATGATTGAGTTACTAGCGCTGGTCTTCGGCGGACTGGCCGCGCTGCTGGCGGGTGTAGGGATCTATGGTGTGCTGGCCTACACAACGATGCAACGCACGCGCGAGATCGGCATCCGTATCGCCCTGGGTTCGACCCGGCTGGCCATCTCCGGCCTGGTGCTTAAGGAGATGCTGCGGCTGGGAGCAGTAGGCGTGCTCGTGGCGGTGCCGTGCGCCGTGTTGCTGGGTCGCGCACTGCATAGTCAGCTCTTCGGAGTATCTGCGGCGGACCCGTTGACGTTGGCAGGCGGGGTACTGCTGATGGGACTCGTTGGACTAGCCGCGACACTGCTGCCGGCGCGACGGGCCGCGAACGTGCAACCGACAGAGGCGCTCCGAGCCGAATAGCCAAGCCATGAATGCCACACTTCTATGCTTGGGTTTCACCCATTTCTACTCTCTCTGTGGCGAATGCTACGACAAACTTGCGGCTGCTGCTCTTGACGCGTCGTCTTCTTTGGTTCCATCCTTCAAGTTAAGGCGGTGATCCGATGGATGCTGAACAGAATCTCGAACCTGGGAGATAAAGGTGCAGCACACCTATTGCAGTCGAGCAGCTCTAGAAGGTTCGTGCCAGCATCATCTTGGGCTTAAAGGAACAGACTGAGCTCTCCCCTCGATGGTCTATTGTGCGCTTTGATTCGGGAGATAGAGATCGCCTGGCAAACTTCAAGGCCATACGAATCAGGAACAAAGTGCGCAGGCGTTTGGGTGTATAGTGCTCAGAAGCTGAACTAGAATCTTAGCTTAAATGGGTTACTGCTCATGTTTAGTCTGAAGACAAAATTGCATAACCTTGCACCTCACCTTCCGCAGGGTTTCAAGGCTGAGAACGGCATTCGATCATTGTTCCCCAAAAGCTATTCTGGCAGCATCACAATGTTGAATAACTACGTGTTCATGTATTCGTATACGGGGAGCCAGAACAGCAGTGCCTGGGTTGGGGCAGACGGCGCGGGACGATGGTTCTTTGCCTGGTGGAATGCTAACGGCGAATGGGGAATCAATGACAGGAACCAGGCCGGCTTTGTTTTCCGCTTTTCCAACGACGGTTTTGGGCATGGCTACGTCGATACCAGCAGGCCGGCTGATGGCGCAACAAGCTGCAATTTGGGAATTGATCCGTGGATCGCTGAGAACTGGCCACAGGCATTCGCGGCCGGCGTGGGGACAGATGTCCAGGAAGCGGAAGGGTTCGAGTCATTGCCGGACGCGTCCAACATATGGACCGATTACGGCTTTGCTGCAGCGAAGTTTGTCGCATTGAACGGAGCAAACGGTAGCTGCGCCCCTGCCTCTGCCGGGTCACTGTTTCCGTTCAGCAATTTTTTTTCCGGGCACACAGCTCCTTCAGGGTGGGTTCCATGGGGTTACTTTGATGTTGCGGCCGGGGGAGGGGGAAACCCATTCTCCTAGGACTTCGACGGAACGAGACAAGAGATATCGAGTAAGAGCATTCCATCTCTGACGCGGAGGCCTTCCTGCGCAGAACGGAAGAGCCACGCCGAAATGCTTCTTATGCAGGACGGCACCCGATCGCGCCATCGTTCCTATTGCAACGCCACAAGAATGGGGATCAGGTCTCGTCCATCCTTTATGGATGCCAAAGCTTTTCCGATCACGGCGCCGAACGCCCGCGCCGGGTCCGACGCTTTCATGGCACAACCGGAAGTCGGCGATGTGGTCAACATATCTCCAACCTCTATCCCGGAATAGGACGCGTCCACCTTGCAATAGACTCGGCCCACCAAAGCAACAGGCGCCTTGCCTTCGCCGGATGACCCATTGCGGCCCAGGATAAGGGCGGAGCGGAATTTGCCTGCACCCGAAATCACACCTGCGACTCGTTTGTTGTAGGGCTCACTCGTTTCGCCAATCGAACCTTCATCATTAATTACGACAACCGTTCCCGGTTCGATCGACACCGAATTGGCTATTTCGAATTCCTCGGCGCAATCTTTTCCGGAGAGCAACACATCGGCAGCCGTAAGGCTGCCGCTTATTGTCACATCACCGTTACCCGTGAGCTTGCCTGTGATTGTGACATTGCCCTGGAACTCCCCCGCTTTGCCAGAAGCACTTTGGCCAACTACACCCGTCCCGGTATTGCTACTGCCATATACGCCATTGCCGTTGTCACTCAGACCCCATACACCGAGCCCACCCGTGCTGTTTGAACCAAGAACGCCTGGAATCAAGCCATCCGTGCTGCTTCCTGATATAGGATCGCTCATCGTGTATACCTCCCTACCGCGCTAGCATCATGCCATGTCGCTCTTTCAGTTTGCAACCTCATTTGTAGAGTTAAGGAGTTCGAGATCATGGCTGCGGAAATGCATCGGACGCCTCCTGTTTTAAATCGGGACGATCCCGCATAAGAGTAGCTAAATGGAACAGGCGTCGTGTCGCACAACGTTTCCCGCTTGAACCCCTCCAGAAGTTGTCGGTACTTTGGGTTTGTGGTCAACAAGGTCGGTGACGAGTCGCCGGCTGCTAGAAACTGCAAACTACTGCTAAGGGGAGAACGCATCATGTTTGATTTCGTTGTGAGTCTCTTTTTGTTTTTCTGCGAGCACAAGCACAGTACCGTCGCGGTGCTTGATTGAGAATGTCCACGAAACTCTCACATCGGAAACTTGTAAAATTAGTGGAGGAAATGCAGCGACAGGAGGAAATGCACCGACATGATCCCCATTCACCCTCAAGCGTGCTCCTTTCCTACAATCACCTTTCCTCAATGAATAGGTATGCTGTCATATGCCGTCACCGCATTTTCAACCGTTGGCTTTCATCGAACTCAAATCCAGGCAGATCGGCGATTAACTGGCGTCCTAAATGAAAACCCGCTCGCGCGTTCAGTCCATTTGCCTCGCCGTGCTTTCGCGAAGCTGGAGAAGCTGTTTCAGATGATGTTGCCCATGCACTAGATGAAGCTTTCTCCACTGCGCTGCACTCAACGGGCCCAGAATCGGATGGTCGAGCAGCGGGACCCGGCGCCCGAAGCGCGCTTCGCACTGCCCGATGATCGCATCCATCGCCAACATCTTTGCCCCGATCTCGTTTCGCACTTCCTCCGCCGGTAAGCCTTTCGGCACCACCATCGCAGGTGCTTTGCGTCCGCCAGGCATGTGACCCAATCGCACGACGACCAAAGTCAGCGCGCGCTGCGCCACCGAGGCCCGCGACGCCAGGGGTTTTCCTTTGCTCACTACTCTCTCGAACCCCTTGATCGTTCCGGTGTAGGTGAGATACAGGTGTTCTAACAACTCTACTGCGCACCACTTGCCTGGGGGATGCCAGCTCAGTTGCTCGCTGGACATGCCTTCCACCGCCGACTGCAGAGATTCTTTAAGCTTGTCCAGGCGGAGATCCATTGAACTACTCTCGCATTTCGAGCCGTCTTTTCGGCAGCAAAGCCGAGACCTGGGCAACTTCATCACCGCGCTGGATTCGAATCGCCTGACGAAGCATATGGACAGCCGTATCGCTCTTGTCACCTGGGAGTTCTTCATCCGCCTGCTCAAACACCTGCGTTATGACGTGTTTGACGTGTGGCTGCACGAAGGCCTGAAGCTGATGAAGCGCGTTACCGAATGTTCTGGCCACAACAAAGATTGTAGTCGGCAAAGCCGCCGCCGCAACCGGCCGGCTTTGCACCGGTACCCGTTAGGCTACCATTCCCCGCCTCCGGCAACGCGGCCGCCACGTATGTTGTTGCAAACAGACGAGCGCCGAATCGCCAGGAAACAACGTTACTGTTTGGTCCGCGAAGTTAAAGGGGACGGGACGGAGCTGTCGCCGACGAAAATGGTCGTCGATGAAAAGCGGAGGGCATTGACAAACAGACGTCGAAATCAGCCACTCCTCTCTTAAGACGAGATGCTCATATTGAATTTCGACGTCTAAACCCTTCTCGAATAGAGTTCATCCGTCCCCTCCACGCCACCCAAGCTATACTGCTCCGGAACCGCGCTGGGATAGAGGGCTCAATATGAATCTTCGACGTTTGGTAGACCGTGGTGTTGGCAACCAGGCAAGTCGGTATCCGGGGCCTTGACGCGAAGAAGAAGGTGCGTCCGGACGGAAATGGACCTGCTAGCGTCCACCCCACTCCGTTCGGTCCAGCAGAGGTATCGTCCCGTGCGTCGCCGGGTTTACGCTGAAAAGCACATAGGTGGAGGCATTGCAGAGGAGGAGTCGACGGCTATGGCGCTTAACTTTGAAGACGTGGCCGATACAATCGGCAACTCACCGGAGATTGCCAGGGAATCCTTCGGCGCGCCCACATCGTAACTCGGACTGGCCGTTGACTACATCTATTGGTAGACTCTGACCAAACAATGGCCGCCCCGCCCGTAATCGATTCTGCTAAGCCGGAAGACGCTCTGGTTGTTGTCAAGGCGCTCACGGAGGTGTCAACAGTACTCCTTGTCCTCACGTTCGTTGGCGGCTGGTCGTATCTTGCTGCGTACTACCGGACTTTCGGCCTGAACCCGCTGGAACTGGACTTCGAGACTTCCGTGGTCAACACTCTCGCAATCTATGTTTTATATAAATCCTTATGGCCACTCATAATTTTCGCTGCGGTCATCGCGATTCTGGCCGTGGTAGTGCGGCGCTGGCACCGTTTGGAACGAGGATGGGTAGCGGCTGCGTTGAGCGTCTTCTTGTTCGTCGTTGTCGTCGCCGGGGCTAACCGTGGACGCCACGTGGCCGACCAGGACATGTTGGTGGAGTCGAGTTCGCTACCCAACGTTGCGTTCGCCGCAAAAACCAACGTTGGCGAGCTTCCCTGCGTAGAAGTTGGGACCTTTGGCAGCTTCGACTGCAAGCTTTTGCTGCATACAAAGAGCGCGTACTATTTCTTTCTGCCCGTACCCGTCGTTGGTGAGGGCAGCCTGAACCTATATATGCTTCCGGATGACCAGGTGGTGGCCAGTCATGTGCTCCGAGGACTCGACCGGAATATGAGGTGAAATCATATGAGCGCAACCAAATGGATACCTGCAAGTTGGGGCTGGTTCGCCATTATGCCTCTATTCGCCACTGCCTTGGCATATTGCGATACCGTCACAACCACCGACAACTTAAGCGTTTACGGAACCATTCAGGAGGTAACGGCGACCACTATCACCCTGGAGGGCACGTTCAAACTGGGAACGAAGTCCTACACTATCCCGCGAGCCAAAGTAACGCGGATCGACCTGAATTCCACCGTATTCAACCCTGGTGCGCCACCCAAGACCCTTGGATTGGGTCCCGGCGATGATGAAAAGGGTCCGCCGCTTCAGGCTCAACAGCCTTCTCAAGGAGACACGATCGTTCTCAGGGGCAACACGGCAAAACCCTGCAAGTTGATGGCGATCGACGCGAGCACAGTTCACTGTGAGGGAAGCGATTACCCGCGCAGCCGGGCGTTGTACATTCTGATAGGACGTGGCCAGTAGGTATGGGGCCAAGACGGATGTTCTGTCTGTGTCTCGCGACAGCGGCGGCTTGGAGCGTGTGCGGGGGCCAGGAAAAACCTTTTGACGTTTGTGGCGTGAGCGTCCATGCTGCCGACCCTTCGGCCCAGACACTGGTGGAACAGATTCTCCAGAAACTGGTACAAAGGCCTGACACTATCCTCGTGTTCGCCTCGACCGATCCGGGAGTGGCCGATCGAAGCGGGGCTGTTTCCGCCGAGTGCCCAATGGGGAATGGCCTTCAACGGTGGATTGTCTATGACCCGGAGCTGATTCCCGTGGGTCCGGAACTCAACTTCGCTCTAGCGCATGAGACAGCCCACCACATGAATCTCCATCTGGTGAATGGAGATACCCGCACCAAGCAGCAAGAGCTTGAGGCCGACGAGTACGGCGCCCGCTATTTGACCATGTTGGGCTGGGACGATAAGCGCTTGCTAGGAGCGTTGGAAGGACTTAAGCTTCCGCTGCCAGCCAAAGGTGGCTACCCGTCTTTCGACGAACGGAAAGCAGCTGTGATTGCTGGATATAAAAAAGAGGCGGCCGACGTAATTTCGGACCAGGATAAGGCCGATATCGGGCAGACCCTGAACCGCTACGCTGACATACTCACGAAACGCAAAGCCAAGGCCCTAAAGGACGTGTGGCCCACCGTTCCGCCCGGAACGGTGAATACCTTTCAAAGCTTCATCGACAGCTCGAGGAATCTAAGCCTTTCCATTGCTCCTAACAAATGGGAACACTACGGAACCGGAATACTCGTGACTTGCCAACAAACCCAATCGTTCGAAAGAAATGGCAAGCAGACGATCCAGGATAGCCCAATCAACTTCTACATGGTGAAGAGCCAGGGAACCTGGATCATCAGCGACATTCCAGTCTCTTCGAATTGATTCATCCACGCTGCCCTTTAGCAATCTGTAACTGTCATAAAACGGAGATACTTCCCGCAGCTCTTTTCAAGCTTGACGGCGTCCCTTGAATCCGCCTATACTCCGATCTTTCTGGTGGGCCACACTTTTCCGGCGTTTCCTTAAGTTAACGTCTGCGGGCGCTACATCCTGCGCGAAAAGGAGCGATATGGCGAAACTAGCCCACGTCGTCCTGTTTGGCCTCGCTTTGTCTCTTGCGGTACCGTCTGTACCGGCCCCGGCGCAGACCATTCAAACCGTGGTAGGCGGCGGCTTTACTGCGCCCACCCAACCGTACATCGCTCAGCTTAATTTCTCTGTGGGCTTAACTGAAGCTGTTGCGGCTGACACTTCAGGAAACGTCTATGTCGCTGATGTAACCCACGGCTCAGTCTATCGCGTAGCTGGGAACTCAGTTTCCGTTGTTGCAGGGAACGGGACACCCGGCAACACTCCAGTGCTTCAAAATCCTACCGGCTTGGCGGTTGATGGTAACGGGAACCTCTTCATCGCGGACCGAGACGCCGGCATGGTTTATAAGGTCGCAAAGTCCAGCGGGGCTGTCCAGGTGGTCGCTGGATGCGGCTCAATCAACAATCCCTCATGCCCTATCCAGCCAAATTATGGCGACGGAGGCAAAGCGACGTCCGCCTTCATGGAGCCAGCATCTGTTTCTGTCGATAGCAGTGGCAACATTTTCATCGCGGACTTCGGCACATGCCGAATCAGAGAGGTGGACGCAACCCACGGGATCATTACCACCGTCGCGGGTTCCACCTGTCCGACGGATGCCCCGGCTACCAGCGGGCAACTCTACCCCCCCCAGGGCGTCACGGTAGATAGCAGCGGCGACATCTTCTTCGCAGATACGGACCGATTGGTACGTGAAGTGTGCGGCTCCGGAGGGGCTTGCGGAACGCCCGGAACTATACGGACCGTTGCGGGCGGCGGAATGACAGCTATAACGTCGGGACTTACCGGCGTTCGGGCCACGGATGTACAGTTTGTGTCGCCGCAAGGGTTAGCGGTCGATCTCAGTGGGAACCTGTACATAGCTGATTTTGACCAAGATGTCGTAGTTGTTGTGAATACCAGTACGTCACCGACTACGGTCGAAGGTCAAACTGTCCAACCTGGCTACATAATGGTCGTCGCCGGAACCGTCTCTTCGCCCGGCTCTTCGCCCATCAATAATGTCAACGACGAATACAACTTGAATGGACCCGCCGGACTTGCTCTCACCGACTTTGGTGACTTATATATCGCCGATTCTTTGAATTATGCCGTTCGATCTGTAGACACGACTACCGTGGGCGGCTATCTGGAAGCCGTGGCTGGAAATAACACCGCAGATTCTTTCGTTGGCGGACAAAATCCTCTATCTATCCAGCTAGCAACCCCTGTGGCGGTGTCTGAAGATGCGTCCGCCAACATCTACTTGAGCCAGTCATCATTCGCCAACATCGATTATTTTATATCCCAGGGCGGCGCCACCTCGCGTCTTTTTGAGGCGATACCATCTACACCGGCAATTAAACTCATAGCCACGCCATCGCTCCCTCCAATTGGCCTGTTTCTCGACAATGCGGATAACGTGTTTTTTGCCGATGGCGGTCTCGAGAAACTATCTCAAGCGTACGGCGTCGTTCCAATTCCTGTAAATTTCCTGGCAAACCAGGACGACTCGTCTTTTCTGGACTTGACTGGCGACAACGCCAACAATCTGTACTTTACGGGGTATGCTCGACACCCGGGTGTAGTCGATTTCATTGCGGATTATTCCTCGTCCGCCTTTCTGGTCAATCCAGGCGTAGCATTACAACCCGGAGGTTATCCCTACTCTCCCGAGGCACTGGGAGACGGTAAGCCTGCCCAGGATGCTCAATTCCTTAATATCTCCGGTCTTTGCACGGATAGCCACAACAATATTTATGTCACTGACAACGTTACCAATCTTGTTCGGGTTATCAATACCGGCCAACAAGCAACCACAATCGCCGGTGTAACTGTACCTGGTAGCTCTATCGAAACCATTGCAGGCGGTGGCGGCACGCTCCCGATGGACCAAACAACTCACTTCGACTATGGAGCTGAGCAGATTGGAGACGGCGGTCAAGCAACCAACGCGCTTTTATCGCCGCAGGACTGTTTCGTAGACAATGTTGGGAATGTCTTCATCGCGGATGGTTACAACGACCGGATCAGGCGTGTTGACTCGAACACAGACGAAATAACCACTGTTGCTGGATCGCAGTTCCCGGGATTTAGTGGAGATAAGGGACCGCCAACAAGCGCCACCTTGAACTTCCCGAATTCGGTCTGGGGAGATCAAGCGGGCAACTTATTGATTTCAGATTCGGGAAATCACCGGATCCGTGAGGTCAGTGGGATTTTGCCAGTCCCAAACGCATCTCTATCGTGCCAAAACTGCAGCTTAAGTAATGCCACCGGTTCGAATCCAACGGCGACGATCGTGCTTACCAACGTGGGCGCGGCGCCGTTGGTCATGTCAACGGCGCCGTCTTTGACAGACGCAAAAGACTTCAACATCTCTGGGTCGACCTGCCCGCTTCACCTTCCAGGGTTGGCACCCAGTACATCCTGTAAGGTCACTGTGGTGGCAACAGGGACAGTAGCCGCAACGACAAATCTGGCCTTCGACGACAACGCTTTCCAAAACGAAAACGCTTCAAAGGCTGGCCCCGACGCGGCCAATATGGGCCAGTGGTCGGGGTATCTACAGTATTCCGATCCGATTACCAGCAAGTATTTTAGCGCGACGGGGAATTTCGATCCGCTGAGCCTGCTATTCACAGCGGAAAATGTACCGCAATCGATTCAAGTGACAAACACAAGCTCAGTGCCCCTGACAGTAAGTAGCGTGACAATACCGGCACCGTTTGCCCCAGAGATCAACCCACCCTCAGACAGTTGCGGAAAAGTTCCGTTCTCTGTGTCCCCAATGGGTTGCAGAATTTATATCGTCTTCGGTCCTCCCACTTCAGCCGGCGCGGGGAACACTCCGGCGGTTACTATCAGCGATAACACTACCGCCGGTGAAGAGAGCATTCCCCTTTTAGGCTACGCTTTAGTGCCCTCGGGTAGCACTTCGTTCAACATTTCAAGCAGTGCCGCTCAACCAGTGACTGCGACGTTCAACTTGGTGGGCATACCGTCGTCAGCGAGCGTCAGTCCCCTCTGCTCCGTTTCTCCCGCGGGATTGGACGTGACGTGTGCTTACGATTCCACGAATCAGAACATCACGGCGACCGCTTCCATTCCGTCCTGTGTGCAGACGGGGAGCGCAGACTCACCCGTTCAGGGCGCGGGGGCACGCTATGTTTCTCTGGCAATCGCCGGCATCGCCTTACTTCTGCCATGGAGACGCGTCAGGGGAAAGCGGCTGCTTGCTCTCATCGCGATGGCTGTACTTGCTTATGCCGCAGGTGGGCTGTCCGCCTGTTCCAGTACCAATCACGTCTCTTCGTCCTGCGTGGCTTCCGTTCCTTCCGGCACCACCTTTCAACTCGACGTTACCGCGAATGCGGGGACCGCCGGTCAATTTCCATCGCTCACCCTGACCACGCCTGACGTAATCAGCGTGACGAAATGATGGAAACCCCGGCTCCTGAAGGTGGGCGATCCTGGCGCCTCTGCCGGATTAGCATGCTCGCAAACATACCGCCCCTGCTTCTGCTGATCGGTTTTGCGGCAGTCTGCAATCTGGCTGAAGCCCAGACGGCCTGCTCTCCGCCGTCGAAGCTCTACTGTATTGTTCCCAATCAACTTGGCACGCCAAGCAGCGAGTTTAGCGCATTGAATGAAGCGGTCGGGACAGTTGTCAGCGATCTTCCACTCGCTTCTCCCGCATCGGGTGTCATTTACAAGATCGACCCCCGATTCAAGGTGTCTGTTCCGGTAGAAGATACAACGTTGGGGCCAGTCTTAACACAGCGTCCTGAAACCATAGGTAGACACAAGACATACGTGAGTATCGTGTATCAATACTTCAGCTTTTCGGAGGTCGATGGCCGGGACCTGAGATACGTGCCGTCGGTGACCAAAACCTCGGACTTGGCGTTTGTGACTACAAACGACCTGGGCCTATGGGTACATCAATTTTCAGGCTATCTCACTTACGGCCTGGCTAACCGTATCGACATCTCAGCGGCGGTGCCAATCCTCGATGTTCACGAATCATTCACTTCCCGCGGAAGTAAGATCATCTTGAGTGGGAGCAGCACGCCAGCAACCTCCATTTACGTTCTGAGCAGCGGCAGCGCCACCGGCATCGGGGATGTAGTTCTCGCAATTAAGGGAACGATCTGGAAATCTGCGAACGGCAGTCTTGCCGAGGGACTGGAAGTCAGGCTGCCTACGGGCGATGCCGAGAATTTTCTGGGTTCAGGAACGTTGGGAGTCAAACCCTACGTATCCGCCGCTTACGGGAAACAGCTTACCTTTCACGGAAATTTCGGATACCAGGTGAATGGGGATACCAAGCTTGTCACAAACAGTAGTGGTGGCCGAGGACAACTGCCGAATCGCATGTTCGAATCTGTGGGCATTGACTGGGGCGCACGAAAGTGGATCACCTTCGTGGCAGACATCCTGGCGGAAAGGGTCTTCAATGCTGACCGGATTGCGATCGGAACATCTGCTGTCAATGCAGATTACTTTTCCACGATTGTCGCTCCTTCTCCGCTCAATTCTTATAACCGAACCGATGGCGCGCTTGGCGCCAAGCTAAAGTTTCGTAATTTCCTGGCCACAATAAACGTCACCGAAAGACTCGATCAAGGTGGTTTGCGATCGCGCCTCATACCGCTGGGTGGAATCTCCTACACGTTTTAATGGCCGTTCGTGCGCTATCCATCAGCATATCGTGGACTAACCCGGGGGCTGTCCCCAGAACTTTTCGGGGTGCCAGACGAGGGGGCGCGTGGTAAGATTTCCTTGTTTCCGTGAAAGAAGGATGCAATGCTTGCCAAGAAAACGACCAAGAACCAGATCACTCTTCCCAAGAAAGTGGTCGACCGTTTCGCCGGCGTGGAGTATTTCGAGGTAAGCACTGACGGTACCTGCATCATTCTGCATCCACTGCAAAAGAGCCGCGCCACGGAGGTGCGAACCCGGTTGGCAGAGCTTCAGATTGACGAGGGCGATGTGAAGGCCGCGGTGGCCTGGGCGCGTAAAAAAGCGTGAGGGCCCGGTTGGTCTTTGATACGACAACGGTTGTGTCGGCGGTGGTCTTTGCGGCTGGCCGGCTGGCCTCGCTTCGCTCGCATTGGCAGGGAGGAGGCTGCGTGCCGTTGATTTCCACGCCGACCGTCGCGGAACTAACGCGTGTTCTTGCCTATCCGAAGTTTCATCTTTCCGTGGACGACCGTAGAGAATTGCTGGCGGAGTATCTCCCTTTTTGCGAGGTGATCACCGTTACGCGGAAGTGCAGGATTGTATGCCGGGACATAAAGGACCAGCCGTTTCTTGATCTGGCACAGAGCGGCAGGGCTGAGCTTCTGATCAGCGGCGATCGCGATCTGCTGGCGCTCGCTGGCAAGACACCGTTCGGGATCGAAGCGCCGGAGGCGTATCGTGTCCGGCTGTTTGGATAAACGCTGTTTCCGCGGTGGGGTTTCGTGGATTGCGTTGGTCTTGTTAAGGGATCGAGGACAGTTCGCAACACTCACTATCTGCCCGCTCGGAGAACCTATTCCGCCGAGTCAATGGGAATCTCCGTTTCCCATTGACTTTTACCTATCATGGATGTCCCCGAGACCCCTCATCTCTGGACCTGGAGTGTGCCAGCGCGCTAGCTGGACCGCGAGTGTTAAATTCATTACGCCATAAATTGGCACCATATGCCGCATGTATAAGAAGACGGCAAAATAGGGAAGGAGGTAAGCAAACGTGAGCAATACGGCCAGGATCTCGGCTTGGCTCACCCGGCGGCGCAATACGTTGGCGATCACCAGAAGGAACACGCAGGCCAATGTGAGATGACTGACCGCGTTACTTAGAACGATAGCGATCCTGGTGTGGCCTTCCGTCTTTTCCGGAGATTCTTTTACATCGCAACAAGCTACGAACAGTTTCTTTAAATCCATTTGTAATATCGCACCGGGATGCTCCCGAATGAATGTTCGCGCCAGTCCAAATTGGGCATGATTTAGCTCCCACTCACTATGGATGGGCACGAACGGCAAAAGTCCGTGCGCTCTATCTTCTGAATCGAGCGTATCCAGACTCACACGAGGATATAGGGAGTAGGCATACGGATTATTTCCTTTGTAGAAATTCCATCCGTTCCAGGATGACGCATCGGCCCCAAAGGCAAAGACTCCAGACACAGCGTGAACGTAAATACCCCAACCAAACATCGCCAATGCCATACTCAGAATCGGGATTGCGACGACCTTGGGATTCCGCCAATATCGAATCACAATCCAAATAGACACAACTATGCACAGCGGGAGCATGGAACTCTTTGTCAAATAGATAGCGGCGATTGATAGTCCCAACGCCAGTGCGCTGAGTGTTCCCTCCAGCGTCAAAAGAAGAGAGAATGACAAGGCTATGAGAGCGAATAGAAATCCTTCTTCAACGTCCACCCAACCGGCGATGTTGAGGTTGTATGGGGCGAGGAGCAATAGCAATACTGTTACCGATGCCCACTTGTCAGGGATACGGTAGTGGCGCTTCAGCCGAAAGAAAGCAAACGCCCACAAGGGCCAAAAAAGCAAATTCTTCAGCACCAAAAAAGTCGCCATCTTTGGTGAGAGCCGGGAGCTGGCCGCCTCCAGGACGGGAATGACGGGCATCCGGCATGCATAACACCACAAGCCATACGTCTTGTCGACGAATCCCCATCGGTGCTGCTGCACGATACTCTGGGCCGCTTCGCCAAAACCATTTTCCCCGCCGAATACAGATGCGTTGGGCGGCAAATGTTGGCTTGCCGCGTACGTACTTAAAAGTAATAGTATCGGCAAAGAACAGTACAAAAGCGCAGCATAGGCGCGTGAGTGTCTGGCCGCGCGAGTCTCTATCCGAGACTTAAGGACTGTCATGGCATAACCCCGTGCTCCATTTTACGACGCCAATTTGCGGCTTCAGAAGATACAGGAAAGCAGAGGAAGTTAAGGGGTTATTTGTCTATATGGGACGAGTCGGCCTTTAGCCTTGCGCTGTCCCGAACCTCACTCGCGGCTCAGCGACCGCCCATCAATAATCGAACGAACATCAATGGCTGAAGTGTTCCCAATGAACCGGCTTCGGCGTGTCTCAGATTAGGGGTGCAGTCCAGACGAACTAACCCCCATCAAAAGTTTGTGGTCAGGAATTTTGTTAGTCCTGTCCCAGCATATTTCTCTTTTTCGCCAGCTACTCTCCGGCAACGATCAGTTCCTCCCATGCCAAAGCGTAGCCAACCGCGCGCTTCACTTCGTGGACTCGCTTTTGCGAGAGTTTCGAAATCTTCTTCACCAGGTGAACTTTCGAAATCGTTCGCAGAATGTCGCAGTTAACGACGCACCGCTTAGGCATTCCCTCGATCGAGCCGAGAGGAACTTCGATCGGAATATGGCGAACGGTCGCCGTGATTTCAGCCGCAACAAACTTGTTGAGAACCGGATAAGCGTCATCACGGCTCAGCAGAAGCACGGGCCGGCGGCCGGCCCAGGTTCTCACCTCACCCGATCAGGCCACTGCAGTAGCAAAGAACCTGAAATTTATCGCCAACCGGACCATGGTTACCTCAGCGCACATGCAGGCGACAGACAAAATGGGTTCGACCGAGCAGAACAGCGTGGTCGGCCAGGACTTTCACGCTTGGGGAACGAAGGACCTCTACGTTGTAGACGGCAGCATCTTTCCAACCTCGGTTGGGGCGAACCCCATGCAGAGCATTTACACGATCGCGAAAATATTTGCAGACCACTGAAACTCTGCGAGCGCGACTGAGGATCCAAACGGCTTTCGTAGAACCGATTCTCTTTCCACTCGCTAGTTCTACCAGCCCCCGAAACAACCGGGCCCGGAGAGTCTACTTCCATTTAGGTTCGACGATCTGTAGATCCTTCACCGTTGATGAAAGTAGGTTACGGTTTCGCGTTGGGGTGGGATTTGAGGAAAGCGGTGAGGGCGTCGGGCATGAAGGCGGCTGTGCTGAATGCGTAGGGCAAAGCAGATTCGAACGTGGTGACTTTATAGTCGCCCCGGCCGTCGGTGAGTATCAAAAGGATAGGCGGCTTTCCTTCCGCGTGATTAAAAGTGCTGACTTCGTAGCCATATTGACGGTCGCGGTAACTGACCTCGGGCCATTGACCCGGTTCGCCGGCGACCACGATGGCACGCATCAGGTAGTCGCTTTCTGTGGCGGCCTGCTGCAGCAGCCCGCCGATAGGATACCGGTAGTGAAATGCGGCGTCATCAGCCCCCGCGGCGCGATAGGTTTTTCCCGACCAGGATAGTCCCGCGGCGCCGGTGTTGTGGCCGGGCGTAAACAGCGTAATGCCGGCGCTGCGTGCATCCTGGGCGGACTTGACCAGAGTCGCGAGCTCCTTTGCGCTCAGGGGAAGTTTCGCCGCAGAGACGACCGGGAAATCTCGCTCGCAGACGAGTTGATCCATAAAGCGGTGCACGCGCACCGTGTGGTCGGATGCCTGGCCGCAGGCGACGAGCAAATGCTCGTAGTCGGTGGTCGCAATCTGGTAGTCACGGCAATCGCCGCAACTCCCCGTACCGCCGCACGTTTGACCATAAAAGGCCACGAAGCGAACAGCATGGTGCGTTGCGTCGGAGCCGTATAGCACCATCACGTGATTCAATAGCGATGTTTCGCCGTGGATTCCTTCAGGACGCCCGTATTCCGTGTTGCCGCCTAGCACCACTTCCTCCTTGCCATTCACCTCGAGCACGGTGGCGGCGCGTACCTGGTAATGGGAGATGAATGTATCGGTGTGAACTTTTTCCGCCGCGTCGAGCGCCTTGAAAATCTGATTGCGGAGTTTGGCATCGGGCACAACTGCTTCGGACTCGCTGCTTAACGTCCATTGGGGAGCGCTTTGGGACTGGCGGGATGCGCACCCTGCGAGCACGCCGCACAGCAACAGAAGAACAGCACTGTCGAGCTTCAATCGAGTGGTCTCCCTTCACTCGCGGCCAAGCGCAAGCGATGAACCTGGAACGATGAACCTGGAACGATAGAACGTGTGAGCCCGGGGGAATCGCCGCAACTCCCTCACCCCGAAACTACCAGCGGAGGATGGCAGGGGCAAGCGGAACGTCAGCGGCTCAACGCGGCCATTCGGCAGATGCAGGCCGGCGATGGCTTTGCGCAAAGGATGTTTCGTTTTTATCGGTGCCGAACCCATAAAACGGGTTTGCTTCGATCCTTCAAAGCAGATCGTTCACAGGGTCTTTCGCCAGACGCGGTCATTATCCACGCGGGCGCCCAGCGTGAAAGTGCATTGCCCGACCTCGGAGAAACCATGGCGGGTATAGAAACGCTTCGCACGTGCATTGTGGTCGAACACGGTTAGATAGAGTTCGGGCGCCCCCGCGTCGCGCGCCGTATCAATCGCCCACTGCATGAGTGACTCGGCGACACCTTTGCCTTGCCACGGAGCCAGTACATAGATCTGTTGTAACTCCATCGCCCCTGCCCGGGGAGCGGGGGCAGGCGCTACCAACAGGGAGAGCTTGGCGTAACCGATCGGCCGCTCACCGGCCGTGGCTGCTCGCCACTGGATAGAAGGGTCGGCGAGGCCCTGCTCCATTTTGCCACCCGGGCCATACGCCTCGTCCAGGAACTGTTGGAAGGGCGCCGGTTCGTACAGGTGTTGGCACGTTTCAGAGAACGCCTGACGCGCCAGACGGCCGAGCGAAGAGGCGAAGTCTTTCGTGGGCGTAAAAAAGCGAAGGGGCTCTTCGGTCTGTCCTGCCTTATCAGACTCATGAGTGTTACGGCGAGATCCTGGGAGATGGGTCATTCGTGGTGTACCAGACCGACAAAGAGTCTTCTGATCCCGGGTGGAAGTTCACTACGATGGTACTGTCAGAAACCGTATAGTCAATGCCTCTGCGCTGGGCGGAGCCGTGGTTGTAAAGAGTGGGTGGCGAGGGGGCTACCGGCTTGAAAGGTAACTGATAGCTCCCGCCCGTGAAACCTTGAGGCAGAGGAACCTGAACGCAGATGGGGCGACTGTTCCTGCGGAGAAGAACATTGGTTGGGCCAAGCGGAAAACCTGTTGGGGTGCTACCGGACAGGGCTAATGAATTCAAGCGCACATCGCCCGATTGTCGAAGTTGGAATTGCCGAAGTCGACTTTGATGCGGTTGGTTCCACATCAGCTCGTATCCGAAGACAGCGACGCCGACTGCGAAGATGACGATGAAAACGTCTCGAATCGCGAACATCCACTGACTGCGGATTGCAGCGAGTCTCTTGCCTTCAGGGGCGCGATAGGCACGCCATGCCGCTACCGCACAGAAAACTTCGCCCAAGAGAAGCACAAAAAGGCGCTTCGATCCCAGATAGATCAAGGTCGCCCGAGCAGCAGCGGGAACCAAATGCCACCAGAAATGAATACCGGCCTGCATGTGGACCATATTCTCATGATTTCCGGGTTATGTGGGGCATTTAGAAATCTACTTCCGCACGATCACGTGAGGTCTTAGGTGCGGTTCATCCAGCGACAGATCGATTCCGGAAACATCGTCGCGTTTCTCAAGCCAAGCGGCGAGGGCCGCGATTCCTTTGAGCTGCCGGTGCGCGCTTCCTATACGCCGGTCACGCAGTCCCTGGCGAACCGGCAGAATTGCCAGGGTTCTAAACTCTATCCATTATCTGGTTGTGTCATCGGTGGCGTTCTCGGCGCTCGAGCCAATGATGTCGTATTGGGACTCTTTCCCGCCGCTCCGGACGTGCACATGCTTGCCATCGTTCCAGACGGCCACCGCGGCGCCAGCCGGTTGCTTCCAGAGAGATTCGCGATGAGGCCGGGTGCCGTAAGGGGTCAGCGTGTAGACGGTTTCCCCGGCTTTAAGGGTGTAGACGAGCATTTCTGCATCATGGCAGGTGGTCATGCTGCTACCGTACCCGGACCCAAAGCAATTCATGCGGACAGATTCCGCGTGCGTTTCCTGGAAAATGGCGCCCTGATACGTCGGGGTAGGCCTGTCTTTGGCCGACGCTGCGGAGCAGAGGATGAGCGTGACTACCAGAGTTTTCACGTGGGCGCCTCCTGCCAGTTCTACATTGCCGGAGACATGCCAGGCTTTAGCACTTTTGACTCATTGCTTCTGTATCTTTCGTGGTTGGAAGCGCGGGGACAGGCTCTGAAAAAGGGGCCGGTGAGCACCCGCCACGGTCGCCGGCCGCCGGTATCTAGGGTTTGCAGAACTTCAGCGAAGGGCCCCTTCGAAGAAACTCGTGACTCTGGACTGGTATTCCGGCTGCACGATGGTCTGCGCCTCGGCGTGTCCGGAGCCCGGTACCAGCCAAAGCTGTTTTGGCTGCTGGGCCGCGGCAAAGTTCCTCAAGCTATTCTCCGGCGGTACCACGGGATCTCCTTGCTCATGAATGATGAGCAAGGGCCGGGGGCTGATTTCTGCGATCACGTCTACAGGCCGGACGCGAGTCACATCGATTCCCGCGCGCGCGTCGGCGATGGCGACCGTTATAGGTGCAAATGGGAAGGCAGGAAGGTGAATGAAATGTTCAAAGCCGGCAGCGATGACGCGCGTGGCATCGCTGAAGCCGGAATCATCTACAACTGCGCGGATGCGCTGGTCTTTCGCCGCCGCCAGGATTGCAGAAGCTCCGCCCATAGATATGCCGAGGATGCCAATTCGGTTTGCGTCTACATCTTTTCGGCCGACCGCATAGCTAACCACCGAGACGACATCGTTCTGCTCCAGAGCGCCGAGTGTCACATACTCGCCGCCGCTGGGCAGGCGCGCCCTGGAGTTATAGGTCAAGACGCTGAATCCCGCGCGATGGAGGAATTCGGCGATCGACAGCATCTGATCCTGCGTATCGCCGTATCCACTTAAAAGGATTACCAGGGATGGATGAGCTCCCGGGAAAAAGCGCCCATCGAGGAGCACGTTGTCCGCGCTTCGAACCTGGATGCGCTCAGGATTCAGGTCGGGGAACGTGGCCAGAGACCATTTATACGGGCGATAGGCGGGATGGAGTGCCCGCTCAGATCCAACCCAACCTACAGCTCCGAGAATCGCCAGGAGGAGAACAAGTCCTGCTACACACCACAGCGTGATCTTTCGCAGCATAGAGCGCCGAGCTCCTCCACCCGGAGACGATCATGCCCCATTTCGTTAGGGGGTACAAGTGCGTGCGGAGTTTCCCGGGTGAGAAGAGCGTCGTGCCTGCGCAAGGTCCGCTTCCCGGCGAAGCGCAAACCGCCGCGAAACTTTTGTGCGGCAAGCGAAGGGCAAAGGGCGGTATTCGACGGCAAATCAAGGCAAAGGCGGCAATTCCGCGCCTTGCGGCTTGCGGGGCACGCCCGATTCGTTCTATTGTGTCGGTGCGGCTCAGGATCATCGCTGGCGCCGGAATAAAGTTCGATCGGTAGCGGTGGCACGCGTGGCGTGCGGAGCGGCTGGTCGAATGCACACAATCGGGCCGGAACATCGTAGTTACTCATTGCCATTCATTCATCCATTCATTCAGGAGGTCTCTTTTCCATGTCTACAGCTGCAGATACGATCTATCAGCTCATCAAGTCGAACGAAACCAATTTCCCCATTCCCGCTCCTTATGTGACTCTCAATGTGGGCACCTTCGATGGTGCGTCAGGAGTCTTCAGCGGGCTCGCCACCACTATCTCTCTCGATCCTGAACCCATCGAACATGGCCCGACTCAGCGACCGACCAATCCGGCGCCCGGATTCCGCGGCGCGGAATGGGTCTCCGTCACCACCGATGCCAGGTGGAGGCGTACGACCACGACTTCACCGGCGCCGATTCTGCCGGTGGCTCCTGTCTTACTGGAATTTGCAATCGCAAACGCGACCACCAGCTGGAGCGTAATCGTCAACGGCGCAACCGTTACCGCGCCCCCCACCCAGCAGACAATCACCGTGAGTATCTGGGACGCAACCCTGGTGAGGTGGAGCGTGCAGGCCGGGGCCCAATCACACACGGATACCCTCAGGATTCAGCGTCCGGCGGGTGTTGTGGGTTACGGGGTCGGCGCGTTCACTATTCCGGTGCTGCCGGTGTCCATCCTCTATGCCCCGCCGGTGGACTCTCTCGGAAAGAGCGTTGCATCGTACGTAGCGGGCCAGACCGTCGGGACAACCGTAAGCACTTCCTTCGAAAGCGATTCGACCCACACGGCGCCGGGACAAAGCACCGAATACGGACAAACCGCAGATTTCTCCGCCGTCTTGAACACTCTTTCACAATCTTTGTCTCTTGTGGCAGCGACGGCGGGCGTGGGCAAGGTCATTGGCGATATTTCGACACAAATCGGAAAGTTCTCGGAAAGCGAGCAGACTGGAATTTCGAATTCAACAGAATCGCAGTCGATCCTCATCCAGACGACTACAGACACAATCAGCACTCTGACCAGCGCGGGCGGCCCGGGCGTCGGCGACCTCCTGCACTTCTATACGGATGTACGGATGGCCTGGGCATACGTTGACGGCCAACTCCAGCTGACACCGCTTGGTTGGAACGAAGCGCTGTTCCCCGTTGGAGGCTTTCAGAAGAACCTGCCTACTCTCGGTATTTCCGCGGCAGATGCCCAAATGCTGCTCGCACTTGACCCCTTTGTCGCAGGAGGCGCACAAGCGCAGTTGGACCCGAACCGGTTCACGCTCCAGGAGACGTGGGACTACGGGTTTGGAAGCGTCATGGCGCAGCTGGTTACCGTGACGCGCGACACCAAGGACACCACAACACAGAAGAATCTCGCGACGACGACAACCGAGTGGGACGCTGGCCCTATCTTCGAATTGCTGGGATTTGGAGGGAAGGATAGCACGACAATCACGTTGAGCAACGCCACTGGAACTGATGTCTCAAGCACAGTTTCCATGAACGCGAACCTGGTGTCTGGCCCATCGGATCATTTTCTTGTCGATATTTACTATGACAACCTATTCGGAACATTAGCCTTTCAACCAGGCGTGCCGGCGACGAGTGCCGTAGTGCAAGGTACGGGAGCAACGCCGGCTCAGCAGGTGACTCTGACTTCCGGCGGACAGGTCTTTCGCACGGTCGTGGACCAGAACGGCCAGTACGCGTTCCACAGCCCCACCATTCCCGCTGGCGCTGCAACGATAGCGATTGGGAATCAACCAGGTCAATCCGTGATGATTGCACCGCAATGACCGAGCAGAAAGCCGGCTGCAAGATGGTTGCAGTTGAGACAAAAGGGGGCAAGATACCCATCCCGCAGGATTTGCTGGGAGAGGATGTTGTCCTTTTTTTTCTCTCCCTAGGTGGTGACCGCTTGCGGGTTCAGGAATTCAACTGGGCGGCGCGCATGGAGATGACACGCCATGCGGCCATCGATTGTTTCAGATAGACTCCCGGATCACCTTTCAGTCCATAGCACTGGATGCCGAACGGCCCCCGGTACCCGGCTTTTGTGGTCGTGCGGACCAGGTCTGTGACATCGTAGTCGCCGCGGCCGAGAGGCTGAATCAGCGTGTTCCAATCCCGGCCCTGTGCGTCCGCTCCGTTGATTGTGACCGCGTAGAGGCGTGGAATAGCGCTAGCCAGTAACTGATGGAACTCCGGATCAAACCCGGAGCGCAGTTCATGACAGAGATTGAACGTGACGCCCACATTGCTTTGGCCGACTCGCTCCGCAACCCGCACCACGTCTCGGAAGCGGGCCAGGTAAAAGCCATAGTGTGGATAGAGAGCGACGCGAAGGTTGGATCGAGAGGCGAGAGCGGAAATGCGATCGATCGCCTGGATCGCTCGCTCTTCTGCTCCGGCGCCCACACCCTCCCCCTGCAGCGCGACCCATACTACGGTGCCACGCCCTTGCAACGCCTCGATGGCGGCTTCCATGCCTGGTTCATATTTGATCTGGCCGTTGCTGATGTCTACCGTCAACCAAAGAAAGAACAACTGGAGATGCGCCTCGTCCAGGGCTCGCAACCGCTCAGGGATTTGCAGCGCATGATCGAAGACGGTTCCGGCAAACCCATACTCGCGCGCAAAGCCGGCTTGCTGCTCGGGAGTGATGTCGCCAAACTCGTACGCATAGATGGGGTTTGGCAGGGCGGCGGCTCCGCTGTCGAACCCTCTTGCCTTGATGTTCGCAAGCGCGATGCAAGAGGCTGCAGCACCTTTGACAAACCCACGACGGCTGGTGAGGACCATGCTGCGCATCTCCTTGGTTGTTATTTAAACAGGGAAACCAGGGCCCTTGAAGGGTCAGTCCTCTTGAGGCGGGGCATGGAGAGGGTCGATCGAGAAGTGGTCGAAGGTGACTTCCAGCGGCTCCTTACCGGGTGCGGCAGCCATCATGCCGATTTTGACTGGCACCTGCGGCGGAAAGTAGGCAAGCCGAATCATCGACCACTTCTGGTTGTCGCGGGAATACGAAACCTGCACCGTGTCGTGATAACGCTGCATGCGCAACCAGAGAAACGCCGGGTCGTCCGAACAAGCAAGTACAGACCAATCCGAAAATACTCGGGTGACCACGGCGCTCACGCTTTGCTTGCCGTTCAGGAACTCAATTCCAGCTTTAATCCAGTTCTGGTCGTCGATGCGTATCAGCAAGCCCGCCTGATGATAGAGCTCGTGATATCTGCCCGCGATGCGCACCTTCGCTGTAAAGTTTCCAGTTTGTTCCTGATAGCGAAAGGGACCGTTGTCGTGAACGAAACCGTAATGGGTCACCTGCCAATAGTCCGTGCCCGGAGACGCAGTTACGGTTAGCGTATCGCCGGTCTCACTCCAGGAGGCCGGCTGATGCAGCCAGGCGCGGGTGGTGGTTTGATCTGTCATGGTAACCGTAAGCATACTGAAAATAGCGGGGATGTGGCCGACGCGGTCCCTCCTCCGCCGCTCCCAGCGAAGATGCGCTTAGTGCTGCCAGGCATGCACTCGGTCACAAATGAGACGGAGCTGGTCTTCGAGATCGCTTGCCTCGCCGTGAATGAGCGGAGCGCCAAGAACAACCAGACGCGCTCCGAA
>Ga0182015_10000432_pt1 | contig 59513 bp, 48 predicted proteins | sample 712P3MmetaG_FD_120478 | JGI IMG/M metagenome (GOLD analysis project Ga0182015, IMG submission 120478) | Permafrost microbial communities from Stordalen Mire, Sweden - 712P3M metaG | ecosystem: Environmental > Terrestrial > Soil > Wetlands > Permafrost | place: Sweden: Stordalen | collected...
GGCAACAAACGGGTAGACGCACATGTACTTTATTGCTACTATTGCTTGCCGTGACAGGGCTTTTTCTATGTGTGTCTGTTGTATGCGTCCGGGCCGCCCAAGCGGAATCCCTCAAAACCGTCAGTATTGTCCGCCGGATGCCAGATGTAACAGACTCGCGTTTCATGTTTGCGCTTGAACATATCCGTATACCAGAGACAAACGTAGCAGCAATAGGTCAGTTCTCCGTTTCTAACTCTGCTTCTTTCCTCCTCCGTAAGCATGAAGCCTCGCGGGCCTCTGTAAATCTGGCGCAAGATAAGGGGCGGGTCATTCTCGGTCGCGGGCGGCATGAATCTTCCGTCTGGAGGAATTTCTTCGAGACGATTTTCTTTATTGATTTCTCCGAAGTACGGCTCATCGGGCAACTTTTCAGAAATCGTGAAGTACATTTTGCCGTCAGTGATTCGGGCAGGAGTCCTTCCACGATTTTCAAATTCGTAAATGAAATTTACGTAAGTGCCCGGTTTGCCACTCGCCAAAATATCTACAGTAGAGATCAGTGCATCCGGGCCGTGCCATTTCCTGACGATAACCCACGGACGTTCGAGTCGGTGAGTTGTAGTGACCTGATACCGCAAGACGATTGCGGTAACAACGGTAAAGATGGCGATTATCACAGTAGACCAAGCGTTTATAGTGCTTCTCCAGTCATTCGGTACGGCGGCGGTCTTGTTTGTATCGGCCTTGCTTTCTTCTTTTGTTGGTTCGCAGTTCAAGGTGTTGGAGATACTGACTGGCGATTGTGGGCTGCCTTCGCTGGAGGGTCGATTCTGGGAGTCGTCTCGCTTTACGGAGCTGTTAGGTTGCTGTTGTGGAAGTAAGGCAGCGAGTGCGACAAAAAGGACTATTAGCGGGAGGCGCATAGATGTACCCTGATGGCATGAAGCAACGCGAATATACAGAGGGCCCGGAAGCGCTGGCAAACTTTGAACGGTTTGCGACCGCGATTCTACAGGCTAATCCGAAAAAGAAAAAGAAGCAGGCTAAGAAGCCTGCTTCTGGGCGGAAGGCGAAGAAAGCCGACAGAGACTAGAACGGGACTTGCGTTTCCCGCGTCCCTGTCGCTTCGTGGTGGAGCGAGTCGGTTCCCTTGCCTGTCAGTTCGGCATAGGTCAGCCGCTTGCCGAACACTTGGCTCATGGCTAACTCGAAGCGCTGCGAGTCATTCATGTTCTTGCGATTGTTGTAACGGAAAGTTTGTTCATCAAGGTAACGGTGAAGATGAAACGGTTCCACCGAAACATACGTGCCAGAGATACCGCGCTTGAGCAGCGACCAGAAGTTTTCAAGGCCATTTGTGTGTACGCGACCATCTACGTATTGAACGGCGTGATCTACAACCTGATGCGCGTAATCGCTTGCGAGTCCGTTGTAGGACAGGAGCGCATCAGAGTACAGCGCCGAGCCAGCCTCTACATGCTTGCGGACTTCTGCTTGCAGTGCATGTTTCTTGCGGTTCGGTACAACCGTGGTGCGAATTTTACCGCCACGTTCCAAAATCCCCATGACGGCGGTTTTGTCTTTGGTGCCAGTTCCGGTAATGCGGCGCTTGCGCTCCGAGATGTGCATGTTCCGCGCCTTACCGCCGATGAACGATTCATCGACTTCGATTTCCCCGCCACCACCGCCGAGCTTGGACCCAAAGAAATCGTCCTGCATGACCTTGCGGATGCGCTGAAGCATAAACCATGCCGATTCCTGATGCAGCCCCAAGGCTTTGCCGAGTTCATAGCTACTGATTCCGTTCTTGCAATTACAGAGCATCCAAAATGCCGTCATCCACTTGTCAAGCGTGATCGGCGAATCTTCCATGACGGTTCCAACCTTCAAGGTGAATTGCTTCTTGCAGGTGTAGCAAAACCAGATGCGCCGCGTCTTGATAAACGAGTGCTTTGCGGTATTGCAGCGCGGACACGAAACCTTTCCATCAGGCCAGCGCAATTTCGTCGCGTAAGCAAAGCAGCGGTCAGGATCGGAGAAGTAAACGATGGCATCTTGTAGCGTTTTCGGGTTTTTGGTCGCGTCCATGCACAAATACTACATTAAGCGCACATGTGTGTCAAGCCGTTTCTTGCCCAAAAGAAGCACGCCCAGCGTGCGCGCGCCAAGGCACCCAAAATTAGGATGCCACGTGCCATGCCTGATTCAGTTAAGTGCAACTTCCCAAACGACCCCATTGCCATCGGCTCCGCCCTGCTTAGTCGTGCCGTAAAGATGGCCGGCATCGAGTAACGGGTTGCTGAACGAATAAAGGCCGTCCGACCCGCCCTTAAAAACGTAAAGCGAGGTGTAGGTCCAGGAACCGCTTGCCGGTGTCAATTTGTAAACTGTCCCGGCGTCATTGGCGCCGTCGCAGTGCGTCGTGCCGTAAAGATTCCCTGAGGCATCCAGGGTCAGGTTGCGGAAGCTTCCAGAGATTCCCCACCCGGGATTGCTGTAAAGCACATTAAAAGTCCAACCGCCGTTTGCGGGGATCAACTCGAAAATTGTGCCGCCGCCGCCCGCGCCGCCCTCGGTAGCCGCGCCGTACAAGTTGCCAGACTTGTCCGGGATCAGACCCGCGTATGGAATCGCTCCATCATCCCCATCCTGGAAATTTTGCAGAATCTTCTCGGTCCAAGCTGATCCCGACGGTGTCAACTGGAAGATGGTGCCGTATCCGTAAACTCCCCCTGCAGAGGTCGTGCCGTAGATACTACCCTCCAAAAGAGTGACGCCCGCGACGGGAATCGCCCCGTCGGTGCCGTTCCCGAAGCTGTAAAGCAACGTCTCCGTCCACGTCCCGCCGGACTTCGGCGCGGTCAGTCTGAAGACTGTGCCATTACCGTTCGCGCCCCCTGCAGTCGTAGTGCCGTAAAGATTTCCTTCCGCGTCCATGGCCAAACCCGCTTCGGGAGTTGCCCCATTCTTCCCGGCGGGGAAGGTATATAGCACCTGCTCCGCGCCGCTCACAGTAACCATGAAAACCGTTCCCGCATTTTCAACGCCGCCGCCGGCGGTGGTGGTGCCGTAGAGATTGCCGGCCTTGTCCGTGATCAAACCTCCCTCGGGATTTGCTCCGTCCGTCCCACCTGCGAAGCTGTACAGCACGCTCTCCCCGTTTTTATTCACCTCGAACACCGCTCCGTATCCAAACGCGCCACCGGTATTGGCAGTGGAGTAAAGCTTTCCCGCGCCATCGACCGTGAGGCCGTCAAGGGGATTTCCTCCATCGCTGCCGCCAGTAAAGCTGTGAATTACCTTAAAAGTCTGCGCGTGCGCCCGCGGGATCGCGACCGCAACCAGCCCAAACACAAAAACGAATGCAAGCAGGAGCTTGCCAGTGGCCGATATCGATTCAGATTTCATGGTGCGTACCCGGAGTCCTTTCGATTCTCAATTTGCGGGGCTCACCTGGCTGGCGCGTACCGGGAAACCTTGCAGCAGTGTACAAGCGTTCTACACTGGCGAAGAGTTGTCAAGAATACTTAGTTCTCCTACTCCTTCGGAAACCGTGACCGTACTGCGCGGGCGATCTCCGGTAACTTCGGCAGAATCGCAGAATACTTCAGCCACAATTTGTGATCGACCGCAGGCGCCCCGCTGACCAGAGCGCCGGCGGGAATATCATGAGCCACTCCGCTCTGCGGAGTGACGATGGCGGCCTCGCCGATTTTGCAGTGGCCAACCACTCCGACCTGGCCGGTCAAAATTACTCGATTGCCAATTTCCGTGGAACCGGCCAGGCCGACTTGCGAGCATAGCAACGCATCTTCGCCGACCTGGGAGCCGTGTCCGACCTGCACGAGATTGTCGATCTTAACGCCGCGCCGGATGCGAGTTTCGCCGACACTGGCGCGGTCGATGCAGGAGTTCGCCTGGACTTCCACGTCATCTTCGATGACGACCGGAGCCGACTGGGGAATCTTGTGCCAATGTCCGTCGTGAGTCTTGGCAAAGCCAAAGCCATCGGCTCCGATCACGACTCCGTTCTGCAGTAGAACGTTGTTGCCCAGGCGGCAGTTTTCGCGAACCACGGCGTGGGCATGGGCAAAGAAGTTGTCGCCGATCTTCACTCCGCGATAGATCACTACATGCGCCAGCAACACGGCATGCTCGCCAATCTCAACATCCTCGTCGACAACCACGTAAGGGCCGAGGTGGGTGCCGCGTCCTATCTTTGCCGAGGCATGAACGACCGCCGTCGGATGCACTCCCGGGGCATAGCGTTGCGGCTCGTGAAAGAATTCGAGAGCGCGAGCAAAGCTGAGATAGGGATCCTCCACGCGCAGTGTCGCCGCCGGGATGACAGGGAAATTCTCGGCAACGATCACAGCCGAGGCCTTAGTATGCCGGGCGGCGGCGACATATTTTGGGTTGGCGACAAATGTGATTTCTCCCGGCCCAGCTTGCTCAATGCCATTGAGGCCGGTGATCTCGGTATCGGGTGAGCCATTTTCCAGGCGTGCGTGAAGGGCGGATGCAATCTGTGAAAGTTTCATGGTCGGTGGTAAGACGCGAGTAAATCGTACACCACAGACCGATGTGCCTTCGTGGAATCCCGCGCCTGAGGGTATCCCCTACTGGCGTAGCGGAATGGCCACTGCGCATGCCCTATTGCATAACAAGTGTGAAACCCGTCGTCGATGTGGTTGAGCCGCTGTTGGCGTTGACCACTACGTTGTAAGTCCCAGCCGGGGTGCCGGAATTCGGCGGCGGACCCGGGTTGCTGCTTCCTCCTCCTCCGCCACCTCCGCAGCCGGGGAGCAACATGATCAGCGCCAACAGCACCAAAAGGAACAGCGGACGACGCCGTCTCACGCCCATCAGAACAATGGAAAAGAACATGAAACTTCCCGTAGCCAGCCAATGGGCCAAATAAGTTTGGCGTGGGGATCGCAACATAGCCGTAGCCGCGGTAGTCGTTACGGTGATTGCGGAAGTAGTGGTTGCCAGCGTACCGGCGGCGGTAATGTTTGCAGGGCTGAATTGACACGCAGCACTGGTAGGAAGTCCGGAGCAGGAAAGAGAAATGGTCCCGCTAAATCCCGTCGAGGATGAGACCGAGACTGAGGTCGATCCCGACGCTCCCGGCGCGGAGATGGTCACAGCCGATTGATTCGAAGGCACCGCCGCGAAGAAACCGGGCTGGATGGTGAAACTGAGTCCTTGCGTGCTGTTGCTGGGGTTGAAGCTGCCGTCGCCGTTGTAGCTGGCGGAGATGGTGTGGGCGCCGGTGTCGAACGTGACTCCATTGGGTGTGGCCGTGTTGCCTTGGCTATTCAAAGCGAAGAGACCATTGTTCGTTCCGGGGATTGTCCCAAACGTGTCGGAAAAGGTGACGCTTCCAGTGGGGACGCCGAATCCCGATTTTCCCGCAACATCGGCGCGCAGGTAGACGAAACTGCCGAACGGTCCGCCCGCAAAGTTCAACTGATTGCCGTTGGCGGCGAAGGTAAGCACGGAAAGAGTTGTCATGCTCGGCTCGGGAGAAACCGTGATATAGGTGGTCTCTGCCGATATGCTAGGCGCAAAAGTCGCGTCTCCGCCATACTGGGCCTGGAGAAAATAAAAGCCGCCCGGCAGTGAACTGGTAGTCGAAGAGGCAGAGCCTCCCGCGAGAGTGAAGAATCCCACACTGGTCGGGCCTCCTTGACCGCTTAGCAAGGCAACGTCGCCCGTGGCGGTTCCGCTGCCATTAGTTGGAGCAACCTTGATGTTCACATTAACAGGTGAGCCATGAACGATATTGGCGGGGTTGAAAGATAGAGTCGTTGTCGTCGGATTGTACGTCACTGTATTCCACTGACTGACCAGGTTTGCCACATTAACAGAGCCGAGGCCGGTCGTCATGTCGTATCCCGCTCCGGCCTGGTAGTCGGCGTTGGGTGATCCATAATCCAGTTCGCCGGGTACCGCGTTGTTGCCTACAGTTATGTCGTTGAAGATGCAAGTGGTGGCAGGCAGGGTTGTGGTGTTGGAGGCGTTACATTCCGACAAGGTGGCATTCTGGGCGGCGGCCAGACGATAAAGTACGTAATTCGCTTGCCCCTGGCGTGGACCCTGGTTCGGGTAGAGGTTCAACATCTGTTGGTCGACAAGAGCCATAATGCCGGCAAAAGAGGGGGCTGAGGCCGATGTGCCCCAAACGAAGTAAATGTAGATGTCGCCTTGACTGTTGGGGACGCAGGAACCCTCGAGGCATAGCAGGTAAGGGTCGTGTCCCGCAGCGGTTAGAGAAACGTCCGGCAGGTCCCGGGCCCCGTTGTTGGGAACGCCGGTGACGCCCGACTGCCAGGTGGGCTGGGCAAATCCCGGGAATGTGCCTCCGTTGCCGATGTTTCCCGAGCTCGCGCCTCCGCTGCCAGCCCAGATACCAGCATCGGAACCGCAAGCGGAAGCCAGACAACTTGCATTCCACACGTCTTCCGGGATATAGGAAATTGCACTTTCCGAGATCGGGGCCGAGCTAGTCCAGTACTTAGTGTCCTCTCCATCCTCGTTAAAAACTGTTCCGCCGACGGCTACGGTAAAGGGCGTGGACGCAAACAGATTGACCGATACAGGTCCAGTCGCAACTGTTTCAACATCCTGATCGTCGCAGCCTTCGGCCCCGTCATCTCCGGTCGATACTAAATAAGTGATACCTTGTGCCGCTGCCTGCTCGGCCAGTGTGGTGACTCCGGCAATTTGGGCATCCGTAGCGTAGTACTCGCAGGTACTAAAGCTTTCGGTCATTATGTCCGCAAGGTTGTTTTCGACAATGTACAACTCGGAAAGATCGATTCCGTCGGTGGTGTTGGTTGTGGCAGAGACCACCAAGTCCACCGTTCCTCCCGGGGCAACGGCACCCGCCCAGGTGGTATCCAGAGTGGCCTCGGCTTCTTCGCTTCCACCTAAATCCCCCGGATCAGGGCCATCGAGAATGATGTTGTAATTTCCGCAGCAAAGGCCGAATGCGTAGTTGCGGAAATCCTGCACGTCTTCGCCGCCTCCAAAGAGGTTGCTTCGCCCGACAACCGCGATCGTCGATTCATTGCCATTGTTATTGTTGCTGTTGCCGTTTTGGCCGTTGTAAACCGGATTGATGTTATAGATGGTGGCGTAGTCCTGCGGCCCCAGGGCGTAGGTGGTCGGCTGGCCGTTCTGTGCCGGGAAGGTAACTTGCGGCCGCTGCCCGTGTCTGGGCAATGTAATTTTCGCTGCAACGGGCTGCGGCGAAAAGTGAATCTGCGGTTTACTAATGAAATTATGCAGCGTCAGTACCCCCGCGACCGCCGGCGTCAGTGCCGTTGGGATCGACGGGTCGCTGGCGTTCGCCCAGTGCTGTTCGCCGTTAACCAGATACTTGTGAATCGCGGTGTGAAAGGCTTGCTGCGCCTGGCCGGCGGAGCCAGAAAATTCCAGCTCGGTGCGGCCCTTGGTCGAGCCCACTTGGAATCCGTACGATTGCAATCATGCGGCAATCGTATGCATGTCGGCGTCGGTGGGTCCGAACTGCCCGCCGAACTCGTCAGGAGTAAGCCACTTGTGATAACTGGGCGAGGATTTGTCCTGCTGGTTGTCCAGCAATTGGCGCAGGGCGGATTCCTGCTCCGGGCTGCGCTTGAGCACGAGCAGCATGCGCTGCATGGGGAGTGTCGCCGATGCGGTGCCCAGGTCGAACTGAGGGCGTGCCAAGAAATGCGTGTTGCCCTTGAGAATGGTGAGTTGCGATTCGTCAATCGGCTGCGTGATCAGCGGACGTGACCCCGCCAGCGCGGTCTGCGGCGAAGAGGGCTGCTGGGCACGAGCCGGCTGCGGCAATAGCGCACAGAAGACCGATGTAAGCAAAGTCACGTAGAGCAATCGCTTCGGGGCGGACGAAGGGAAAGGCTTCATGAAATCGACACCTGCACTTGGGACATAGCTACGCATCGAGACCGGCCGGCCCAGGAGGGAAAAGATGGATCCGACAGTTCTCGCCGCGCAGGCGGCTAGGCCTGCGCCTAGAGCAGCCTTTTTATCGCAAGTCGAGCTGGATTGCAACTGTTTCCGCTCCTAGGCATCGGGCGAAATAAAGCAGCAGCTTAGGATTGCTTGAGCTCTGGATCAGTATTCTGAAAGGTTCGGGCAGGGCTCAAGCGAAGCAACCTCTTTAGGTACTAGTGAGTTCTTGACCTCGGCCACACGGTGGCATACTGGCCGGTTCAGATGATGGAGGTGAATATGCTCAAGAAAGTTATGTTTGGTGTGGCGATTTCATTGGCGTTGGGTGCGGGCGCCTGGGCACAAACTTATACGATTACAGATATTGGCGTGCTGAAAAGCGACAACGAGAGCAGCGGGTTCTGGATCAACTCCAGTGGCGCGGTGGTCGGCTGTTCGGATACGGCAAACAGCGATGGGTATCCCTGCACGGGGACAGGTGCCGGACAGCATGCCTTCTATTGGACCAAGAGCGGCGGCTTGAAAGACCTGGGCACGCTGCCGGGTGGCAACATCAGCGGAGCCATCGGGATCAACGATGCCGGACAGGTAGTGGGATACTCCAACACAAGTACCGGCCTGCTCACGCAATACAATTTCATCGCCTTTGAGTGGACGTCCAGCGGCGGAATGGTCAACCTGGGGAAGCTTTCCGGCGGGGAATCGAGCTGTGCCTTTGAAATCAATTCTTCCGGAGTGATTGCGGGCGATTCATTTGCGACTAAGACCGTCGTCTATGCCGCGAGTTGGACCGACAATAAGATCAAGAGCCTCGGTGATCTCCCCGATAGCATTTTCACGGCGGCACTCGACATCAACGATAGCGACGAAATCGTCGGCGAGTCGGTTCTTGCATACAGTCCAATCTTTACCTCCCATGCTTTTAGGTGGACGGCGGCGGCAGGCTTGAAAGATATTGGAATGCTCTCCGGCGGAGACACGAGCATTGCGAACGCCATCAATTCGTCCGGACTTGTTGCTGGACAGTCGAACGCGGGATCGTTCCTGACGGCCTGGCACGCCGTGAAGTGGAACGCGAGCAATGACATCGAGGACCTGGGCACGCTGCCCGGCGGGACTTACAGCATTGGGTTTGGCATCAATGACAGCGGTGAGATTGTGGGCTACGGAAATATCCGGGACAACGCCGCGCACGCTATGGTGTGGACGGCCAGCGAGGGGATGCAGGATTTGAACAATCTGATTCCGGCCGGGTCGGGCTGGGTGCTGATCAATGCCAATGCGGTGAATGCCTCCGGGCAGATTACCGGCTACGGAACGAAGAGCGGGCACAACCACGCGTTTCTGCTGACTCCGGTGGAGTGAAGCGGGCTTACCCGGTCTACATTGATCCCCGGGGTCTAGACCAAAAAAAATTCAGATCGATCCTGGTAAAATCTCTGGAATCAGCCGGTTACGGGGTTCAAGTCTGCGGCAACCTCGCTAAAATATAGGAAACAAAAGACTTGCCGGTAGAATATGGCGGGCAAAGGACTTAGGCCGCCATGCAATTGCGGAGTGCCCAGAAATCAAGGGTCACAACCGTAAAATATTGCATTTATGGTAGTTATCTCATTGCTATTTTATTGTCAAAGAGCTAATGCGTGTAGCAATAGGATTGCAGACTCGGAGAGTGAAGTCAAGGGAATTCAGCGTGGCGTATTGAGGCATTTTGGTAAGGAAGCGAGCCAAACGCGCGATTTTTGTGTCGCAAAGAGCGCGACACGTCCGCGCGGCTCGCCCAGATCCTTCGCTGCGCAAAGAACGCTTGCTCAGGATGACAATCAAACTGACCCACTACTCAGGCGGTTCTTGCAGGTCAATTGCGGGTTAGTTCTCCTTCGTTCTTGCCGGTGATGGTGACGAAGCGAATTACGCGGCGCTATCTTCGAAGACAAGGCCGGTGCCCGTCGGATTCACGACGGCCGCGACGAGATGACCATACGACCTGGGGATGCCGCCATGAGTCGGGGTGTGGTCATAGCGCGCGAGTTCTCCTTCTTTCATGCCGGTCATGCTGACGAAGCGAATAACGCCGTCGGTGTCTTCGAAGATCAGTCCGGTGCCGATCTGGTCGGGGATTGCCGTGACCAGGCGTCCATAGGACTTGGGAACGCTGCCTTGGCCGGGCGGGCCAGCGTAGGCAATGGTCGCGGTCTTGTTTCCTAGTGCGTAGCTGGCGATTGCCAGCAGGGCGGCTTCAATCAAATTTAGCCGAGCGTCAACGACCTATTGGGTGAGGCTGTAAACAACCCCAAGGCCGTACTGCCCACCCAGAAAAGTGCCCCCATAAAGCGTCGCTCCGCGGCGGACTAGATTGCCGTACGACATATTCGAGCCGTCCGCACAATTCGGGAGCGAGCAAAAGGTGTAAAGGATGGTCTCGTGTTCGCCATTCAGCATATAGACGTTGTTTCCGTCGTAGGCGGTTCCGTACACGGTATTGGAGTCTCCCAACAGCACACCGTTCTGCGGGTTCCCGCCTGCCTGACCTCCGTTAAAATAGAAGGCATACTTCTTGCTCCCACCACCGGCTTGTGGAATCAACTTGAACACTCCGCCGCATGTGCCTAAGGAGCAGTTGCCTCCACCTCCCACTAGGAAGGTTCCGTACAAGGTTCCGGACTGATCAATGGTAATCGGAGACACAGGGTACGCGCCCGAAACGCCATTGAACTTGTAAAGAATGGTTTCCTGCCACGTCCCGTTGGAGGCGCTTAGCTCGTAGACCAGCCCGCAGGTGCCGTAAATGCAGTTCGAGGACCCGAGACCACCGTGCTCTGTGGCTCCGTACAGGTTCCCGGCACTGTCGAAGGTGACGCCATACTCGGGACCATAACCGTCATTCGCATCGAAGCTATGCAGAATAGAAAAAGTATACGTGCCGTCGCCCACTGGGGTCAGTTCAAAGACCACACCGCAATTCTTGGCTCCTCCCGCAACGGTGGTGCCGTAGATGTTTCCTGAAGCGTCCATGTTGAGCTTGCCGTACCCCGGCCCGTCGCCATTGCTCGCGGTCTGCGAGAAATTCCACAACACTGTCTCGGTCCAACTGCCGTTTCCGCCTGTTGGCGGACTTAGGCGAAACACGGTGCCAGAAAGAGACTCTGTGCCTCCGAACGACGTAGTTCCGTAGAGGTTACCGGCTCCGTCCATTATCAATCCGGCGTACGGAACGCTGCCATCAAGGCAGGCATTGCCCACCGAGCAGAAGTTATAGAGAATTGTCTCCGACCAGCCACCACCTGCGGTCGGCGTTAATTCATAAACAGTCCCGCAGCCGCCGCTACCCTCGCAATTTTGGCCACCGCCATTAGTCGTACCATAAACGTTGCCCGCTGCGTCGAAAAGCAAGCCGCCCTGCGGGAACGCGCCATCGGTTGGATAAGCACCAAAACTATATAGAACGGTCTCGGTCGACTGACTAGAAGCCAGTCCGCAAAGGCAGATCAAAGCTACCCACGTGCCGATGATGATTCTCATTTCGCCTCCCCAAGAAACTCCGGCGTACAAATCTACGCCTTCCGGGAGTTCTGCGCTAGCAGTTTTCAAGGCTGAAACCAGCGCCTGAAGGCGCATTCACGGCATTTGCGGCTGCGGAAAAATTTGCACTGGACAAGAAGTGCGACCACCAGGGCTAAAGCCTGTGTTGATTCTGGACGCTTTACGCGGCGCTGAAGCGCCGCTCTTCCACGCTACTGCTTGCGTCCATGTTACTGCCCGCGTTCCTGTTGCTGTCCGCGCCCGAGTTTTTCCACGAGTTGTTAGGGCTCGACCAGGATTTTGTGCATCATGCCGAGATCTTCGTGGAGGAGGATATGGCAGTGAAATACAAAGGTGCCTGCGATGGTGGGGTCGCGGAAATCCATGCGTACTTTGATGCTGTGATATGGTCCCGTGCCTGACCAATAGGGAATTTCATAGGTGTCGCGAAGGTCCTGATTGGCGACCGGCTTTCCGTCGACTTCCAACATCATGAAATGAATTTGGTGGATGTGAAAGTCGTGGGTCTCGAGAGCGTGGTTTTCGATGGTCCAGTCTTCCACCGCTCCAACCTTGGTGGTGATCGCGGGCTTTTCGTTGGGTTCGAAAACCTTCTGCTTCTGCCCATCGACGGTGATGTAGAACTGAATGGGACCGTTGGTGCCGCCAAATTCCTCGGAGAAGTAAATCTTCCGCGTGGCGGTTGGCGTGAGAGCGCTCAACCCCGCGAACTTGAGGCTGTCGATCGCAATTCGTGGCGCGGGAGCGGTGGACTTCGCTTCCTGCTTCTTAGCGCTGCCAGCGGTGGTGAGTTCGATGTTGGCGAGAGCCTGTTCGAAATCCTGGTTGCCGGTGGGGCCGGTTGAATACGCCAAAGAAACGAATTGGGCGCTCACTCCTGAGGCTGGCGCCTGCACGATAAACTCGGCGCGGCCGGCCGGAGGAACGAGGATGGTGGTTTCGGAGCGAGGCTCGGCCAGAGGGTAACCGTCGAGAGCGATCAACAGCAGTTTTTGCGGCGTACCGTTGAACCATACCTGCAACGGCATGAAATCCTGGATGGTGGCGTTGGCGACACGCCAGAATTCCTTGTCACCCGGCTGCATCTGGATAATGGGTGCCGGGGCGCCGGGAGAGGCGGCGACCTGGTAGTTCAGCGACAGCTGGTAGGGTCCGGGAACCCAGGGAACCAGATACTGCTGGCGAATCACGAAAACGCGCTCGGTGAGTCCAGTCACCTCGGGGCGAACTTTTTCCATGCCTTCGACAATGAGCGCCCCGGCAGCCCCGCCATTCACCTGAAACTCGGTGAACCCGTGTACGTGGGGGTGGTACCAATACAGGCCGGGAGGTTCGGAGACGGGAATCTGCAGCCTGTATTGAAAGCCGGGAGAACCGGGTTGAATCAACGTAGTGAGCACATCATCCTGATGGCAGACGGGCGGAACGTTGAGACCGTGGAAGTGAACGTTGGTTGACTGCAAGGTCGCGGTGCCGCGATCGCCGCAGGTTGTGCCGGCCGGGGCAGACATATCCATGGCGCTCATTCCCATGGCACTCATGGAATCGGGACTGGGGCTCTTGATGTCGTCTTTGACGCCGAGGACAAGCTCGTCGCCTTGATTGAGGCGCAAGGTTGGAGCTTCAACGACGCCGGTGGGAGTTTGATATTTGTAGCAGTAGTGCGAATAGCCGTAGGTATCGACGGAATAACCCATGTCGAAGGCGGCGTTAAGAACCCCATTCTGCGAGTAGAGGCTCAAGGCATCCTGGACCACGGTACCGGCAGCCGGGCGCGCGGGACATTGCGCCGCCGCGCCTAAAAAAGAAAATCCACACAGGATGATTGCCAGCAAACATCTACAAACCATACGCATTACTCACTCCTGAAATTGCCGCCGAAAACTGGGACGATCTAAACTTCGAACGATCCAAACTGCGAACAACATTGCGCTCACTAGAAAGACTGCGATGGAAAAACTCCAATGGATAGAAGGCCCGGGCTGTTTGCATCCGGAACCGGCGAGCTGGTTAATTCAGTCAGCGTACACTTCCCAGCCGTCGAATTGACCTCGACCATTGCGATGAAGGACGGTGCGCCAAATTCGGCAACATAGATTAGTCCGCCTGTGCCGGTATTTGTGGCCAGCGCCAGAGTTGCGAGATAGGACCAATTCGAGCTGTAGCCTTTTAGCCGGCCGGAGGTACAACCCGCCGAGAGTTTGCCGGTGCTCTTGTTGAACGAAGCGGCGGTGATCGTATCCCCTTGAGAATTGGCGATGTAGAGAAGCGACTCATCGGGGCTCAGAAGAATGTTGCTGGAGTTGATGGACGTTGCCAGGGAATTGACCACCGTCTTGGATAAGGTGCCAGAGGAAATGTCGGAGACTTCGACAACGACCGACGTAGAAGTATCGGCGAAGAGGGCAAAGTGCCCGTCCTGAGTGAGCTGTACGCCGGTTGGGTAGGTGGCGCCTTGCGACTGGAAATAGGCAGTGGAATTCTGTTCGTCGCTGTTAGGCACTGGCGTGCCGGCCGAGATGTTGAAGGACTCGATGGAGCCATCGCCGTAGGTGACGACCATCGTGTTCCCCTGCATCGCCATGCCATCAATGATTCCGGCTTGCAGGCCGACCACGGAGATGTCGTTTACAAAGGTGAGAGTGCAACCGGACTGAAGCTGAAAGGTTGCGATGGTGTTTGAGTCGGTGAAGCTGGCATAGAGATATTGGCTGTTTATCGCGAGACCGATGCCATTGGAGGTTCCGGCGTCGGTTTCAGAACCGGTAGCGCTGCCAGCCACCTCCAGCGTGCTCACGTTGATTCCTACAATGTCGCCGGTGGAAGCGTCCGAGGCGTAGACGCATTCCTGGTTTCCACTGTCGAGCACAGCGACCCGGTTCGATCCAAAATATCCGCCCCCAATACCTGAGCCGACGGTTTGCACTTGCTTCGCCAGGGTAAGCAGACCGTTCGTCCCGACGGTGTAAAAGGTGAGACTGTTGACGAAGGGAGCGTCGTCATTCGTAACCAGGTAATGGGGTTGACCCGCGCTTGCCGCAAAGGTACTGGTCACGCAAACCCAAGCCAGCATGGCCGCACCGCGCGATAACCAGGACTTAGCCAACATCCGCATAATTCTTCCTTGGATTTTTTCTTGATCTTGTTCCTTGAGAATGGCTTCGCAACCCTCGATGAAGTTAACCACAGCGGGCGCGGACGTTCAATCGCAATCGCTTGCTTCATCTAGGGAATAAGGGCTACGGATGAAAGTACTGGAGGTCAAAATGGAAATTAGATCGTACCGAGCGCGAGCCGGTCTCAGCGACGCGCGCGTCTGCCATCACTCCTCGAACATCGGTACCTGACGCTGGTCGCTGGTAGGGCCACGGCGGGGACGGCGTGCGGCGCCGATTACAGCAAGAACTGTCAAAGATTCGAGGGCGGTGCGCGGGACAAAGATGCGCTGGGTGTTGGAGCGCTGGTCGGGGGGATTAACGAGAAAGCCTTCCTGCATGTTCTGCGTGAGGTCGGCGGGCATGAGGCCTTCGAGGATTTCGTTGTCTTTGAAGCGCAGGCGCACCCACAAGCCTTCGGAGCGGGGACGGGAAGTGAAAGTCTTGCGCGTGAGCGACTCGGAGTCGCCGAACTCACGCACGAAGTAAACCCCCTTGATCTCGCGCAGATCCATGGCGACCACGTTGCCGGCGGTGTTCAGCAACTCGAGTTTGCCTTCGCTAACAAATTGCGCGGGCGAGACATAGCCGGAGACGGAATCCCGGTCCATCTTGCGGACGATCACTTTCTTGTGGGTCGAGGGCATGAGCAGGCTTTGGCTGTCGGGCTTCGGCAAAGACTATTCTGCCAAGCTCGACATCTTCTTTTGCTATTCCTTGAAAAGGTTCCGGTTCAGCCGAAGCCCGTTGGCTGAAGCCCGAAGCCCGCCTCATTCTCGCACTATTTCGGGAGAAATCGCGGGAATCCACGTTGGCAGTAGCCAAATTATAAACGTTGTGTTATTCCTTTAAGTTGCCTTGGCGCGACTCAAGTCTGTATAAGTTGCTTGTATTGAACGGCTTGTGTCGCGGGAAGAGCGGAAAATCCGGGGTTGGGCCGGGCCTGGCTGTGGAAATCGTGTGGAAATCGCAATGCGGGCTAAACCGGGCCCGGATGGCGCAGGGAAATGACGGCCCAGGTCCGCTTGACGTAGATAGCTTGAAGACGAATGGCTGATTACATTTACACCATGGAAATCCGGTTGACGCCGGATCAGATGAAGGGCGTCAAGCTGGTTGAAGACATAGCCCGCGCCGCGGGAATCACTCTCTACCTGACTGGCGGCGCGATTCGCGACATAATCAGCGGCTTTACCATCCGCGATCTGGACTTCACGGTTCAGGGCAACCCCCTCAAACTGCAAAAGGACTTTGAGCGTGCGGGCGCGCAACTGGCCGGCCACGACGAGGACGTCCGCACGTTGTTTCTGGTGCTGCCGGGCAATGTGCGGGCCGAGATCGGCATGGCCCACACCGAGCACTACGAGAAGGTGGGCAAACCGCCTGCGATTACGCCGGCGAGCATTCAGGAAGACCTGCGGCGGCGGGATTTTACCGTGAACGCCATGGCTCTCTCGCTGAATGAGGGATCGCGGGGGTTGCTGCTCGATCCCTTCAACGGCGTGGCTGACATCGAAGCGAAGCTGCTGCGAATCCTGCACAACTACTCCTTCGTGGAGGATCCGTCGCGCCTGATCCGAGCCACGCGTTTTGCGGCGCGCTTCCATTGGCCGATGGAGGAGCGCACGCAGCAGCGCTATGACTCGGCCAAGGAAAATAAATACATCGAACACATCTCGCGCAGCGCCGTGGGACATGAGATTGCGCAACTGGCGCATGAAGATGATCCGCTGAATGTGGTACGCGCTCTGGAAAAGGAAGAGTTTTTGAAGGTGCTGCATCCACACTGGACCACGGCCAAGGTAGACACCAACGGACTCAGCCAGTTGATGAAAACACGCCAGCAACTGGTGGACTTGGGTTATACCGTGGATCCCTCGCCCGCGGTGATGCACTTCTTGACGGCGAAACTGGCCGACAAAGACATCTCCGATCTGCGGCGGCAGATTCCGCGTAAAGATTTGATCGAGGCTTGGCGCGACATTGAGGATCACGCCAAAGAATTGGCGAAGCGGCTGACCGGGAAGGAAGCGGCGACTCCGTCGCGCACGTGGAATCTGCTCTCCGCGGCGCGGCCAGAGATGGTTCTGTTCCTGGCGGTGACAGCGCGGCACCAAACCGTGGCAGGGAAGATCAAGAACTTCCTCACCAAATGGCGGCAGGTGCAGCAGCGCATTCCGCTGCCCGAGATGACGGAATTGCTGATCACGCCGCAGTTGCCGGAATATCCTAAGATCGCACGCGACGTGTTTATGCAGCTGCTCGATGGGAAACTGCGTTCGCGGACGGAGACTTTGAAGTTCCTGAAGCCATTTGCGCCACCACCGCCACCGCCGCCACCGCCACCCAGGCGCGGGCGTGGGCCGAAAGCGGCTGCCGCTGCGCCTGCCGCGGCGGTACCGGGAAAGAAGGGTGAAGTAGCGAAAGGCAAAGGGAAGGGTGCGGCTGCGGCATCGGCCGCAGTTGCGGCCCCGGTGGTTAAACCGGAAGCTAAGACGAAACCAGAAGCTAAGGCAAAACCGGAATCTAAGACAAAACCTGGCGCTAAGGCGAAGCCCGCTAAAGCAGCGCCTAAGCCCGCGAAGCGTCCCGCAAAGCCGGCCACGAAACATCCTGCTAAGAAGGCCGCTCCTAAGAAGGCAAAGGCGAAGAAGCGATAGGCCGCCGGTATCTGGCACCGCTAGTCACGGCTTCGATACTGTCCTAATTCGCCAAGCTAGGCGTACCAATTTCTGCATCGCCAGTCTGAATCCGGCATATAATAGGGGTATGCAGCGACCGCTTCTGGTTACGGCGTTCGTGCTCCTGGCAGTCTCTGTGCCGCTTATGGCGCAGCACGGCGGAGGCCACGCCTCTGCCAGCGGGCATGGTGGATTCGCTTCGCACGCATCAGGCGGACATTCGTATTCGGGTGGGACCCACGCTTTCAGTGGGACACGTTCGAGTTCAGGCTTCGCGGCGCGTCCGTTCACGCGCGGTTCAACTTCGCGACAGTCACTCTCCGCACGCGGCTTCAACCGTCCTGGTGGGGTGCGAATTAGAAGCTACGGCTTTAGGAACAATTGCAACGGTTACGGCTGCCGCGGCGCTTACGGGTATCCGTGGGGGTTTGATCCATACTGGTGGTGGGATTCTGGTTCGTCGTACGATCAGGACCAGCAAAACCAGATTGGCTTGGCCGAAGAGATGAACCAGCAGAGCCTCGCTGAACAGCAGATGCGCGAGCAAGGCGATCAGGATGCGTATGCGAACTCGGCGCCTCCGCCGCCGCACCAGGAAGAGCGCACGGAAGCCGCGCCGGCCACGGTGCTGGTGTTCCGCGATCAGCACCAGCAGCAAGTGCAAAATTATGCCATCGTGGGCGAGACTTTGTGGATCTTCGCTCCGCAACGTACGCAAAAGATTCCACTCTCCGATCTCGACCTGCCGGCTACAACGAAAGCCAACGACGACCGTGGCGTGGATTTCCGGCTGCCGGGCGCGCACGAAGGTCAGTAGCTGCGTAGTCCCTGCGTCGAACGCCAGATCTGTGGATAACTAGACGTTTCGCTCCAGCGTTTCCCGTTAGAATGACGCCAACGTAAAATCGAACTGAACCCTATGCCCCAATTCGTCCACCTGCACTTGCATACCGACTACTCCCTGCTCGATGGGGCCTGCGATGTTGAAAAGCTTTGCCAGCGTGTAAAAGAGCTGGGCATGCCCGCCGTGGCCATGACCGATCATGGGAATATTTTTGGCGCCGTGCACTTCGTTAATGCGGCGAATCATGAGGGCGTAAAGCCGATTGTGGGCTGCGAACTCTACATCTGCAAGAAGGACGACCACAACATCGAGCGCACGCCGCCCGAAGGCGACGGCTACAACCATCTGCTGGTGCTGGCCCAGAACGAAGAAGGCTACCGTAACCTGGTGAAGATTACGTCGGAGGCCTCGCTGCACGGTTTCTATTACAAGCCCCGGGTGAGTAAGAGATTTCTGGCGGAGCATGCGCGCGGGCTGATCGGCCTTTCGGGATGCCTGAAAGGTGAAGTAGCGGAGCGCCTGACGGAAGGGAATTACGATGCTGCTCGGGCGGCAGCGGGAAACCTGCGCGACATTTTTGGCAAAGACAATTTTTATCTTGAGATCCAGGATCAGGGCCTGGCGATGGAGCTCAAAATTCACCCCGGCCTGTTCCAGTTGGAAAAAGATCTTGGGTCGCCAATGGTTGCCACCAACGACAGCCATTATCTCTGCGAGGACGATGCGCACGCCCAGGATGTGATGCTGTGCATTCAGACCGGCAAGTCGATTCACGACACACAGCGCATGAAATTCGACGGCAACCAGTTCTTCGTCAAGAGCCACGACGAGATGCATCGCGTGTTCAAGGATTCGCCTGAAGTTTTGTCGCGTACCCTCGACATCGCCGAGCGCTGCAGCCTCCGCCTCGAAAAAGTCGCCACGCCGTTCCCGCAATTCGATGTGCCGCCGGGCTATACCATCGACAGCTATTTTGTGCATGTTTCGCGCGAGGGGTTCGCGCGACGTATGGCGGCGCTGCGGCCACTGCACGATCAGGGCAAGTTGAAGCATCCGATTACAGACTACGAGCAACGGCTGGAGCGGGAGCTGGCGATCATCCAGCAGATGAAGTTCCCGGGATATTTCCTGATCGTGTGGGACTTCATCCGTTACGCCAAGGAACATGATATTCCAGTAGGTCCTGGCCGCGGATCGGCAGCCGGGTCGCTGGTTTCCTACGCCCTCGGCATCACCGATATCGATCCGCTGCAACATGAGCTGCTGTTTGAGCGCTTCCTGAATCCGGAGCGTGTCTCCATGCCGGATATCGACATCGATTTCTGCATGAACCGCCGCGGGGAAGTGATCAATTACGTCACTCAGAAATATGGGCGCGACAACGTGGCCCAGATCATCACGTTCGGCACCATGGCAGCCAAGGCCGCGATCAAGGACGTTGGCCGCGCCATGGACATCCCTTATGCCGATGTCGATCGCATCGCCAAGATGGTGCCCACGCAGCTCAACATCACCCTCGACCAAGCTATCGAAGACTCGCCGCAACTGCGCGAAGCGATGGAGAAAGATGGGCAGATTCGCGAGCTGATGCAAACCGCAAGAAAGCTGGAAGGGATGGTGCGCAACTCCGGTGTTCATGCGGCGGGTGTGGTGATTTCGCCGCGGCCTCTGACGGAGCTGGTTCCTCTGCATCGCACCAAGAACGACGAAATCGTAACCGCCTTCGACATGGTCGCCATCGAGAAGATGGGGCTGTTGAAGATGGATTTTCTCGGCCTGACCACGCTTACGATTTTGACCGATACGCTGAAGCTGATCGCGCAGACGCGGGGAACGCCAATTACGCTGGAAGGGATTCCGCTCGAAGATTCGACGACGTATGAAAAGGTCTTTCACAAGGGACTGACTTCCGGCGTGTTTCAATTTGAATCGCACGGCATGCGCGACGTGTTGCGCAAGTATCAGCCGAATTCGATTGAAGATCTTACCGCGCTGAATGCGCTCTACCGGCCGGGACCGATCCAGGGTGGAATGATCGACGATTTCGTCGACCGCAAGCACGGGCGTAAGAAAGTCGAGTACGAACTGCCGGAGCTGAAAGAGATTCTTCAGGAGACGCTGGGCGTGATCGTGTATCAAGAGCAGGTGATGCAGATCGCGAACCGGCTGGCCGGCTATTCTCTCGGAGAAGCGGATCTGCTGCGGCGTGCCATGGGCAAGAAAAAGGCCGAGGAGATGGCGCAGCAGCGCGAGCGCTTTGTGGAAGGCGCGGCCCAGCGTAAATTTCCGCCGAAGAAGATCGAGAAGATCTTCGATCTCATGGCGCAGTTCGCGGGATATGGCTTCAACAAGTCGCACTCCGCGGCTTACGCACTGCTGGCTTATCACACCGCATATTTGAAGACACACTATCCGGTCGAGTTTATGGCCGCTTTGCTGACGTCGGTCACAGGCAGCACCGACGATGTGGTGAAGTACATCAACGAATGCCGCGAGATGGGCATTGCGGTGGAAGCGCCGGACATCAACGTGTCGGCTGCGAACTTCACGCCGCATGGCGAAGCCATTCGTTTTGGGCTGGCGGCGGTAAAGAATGTCGGAGGCAATGCCATTGAATCGATTGTGACAGCGCGGAAGACATTAGGGTGCTTCAAATCGATTTACGAATTCTGCGAGAACGTCGATCTCCGACTGCTCAACAAGCGCGTGCTGGAGTCGTTGATCAAGAGCGGCGCGATGGATTCGTTGGGCCGGCGCGCCCAATTGATGACTGTGCTCGATCGCGCCATGGATCGTGCCCAGAAGGCGCAGCGCGATGTGGAGTCGGGTCAGCATGGCCTGTTCGGCGTATTTCAGCAGGAAGAATCCGAGGCCAACAACGACAAGCTTCCGAACATTCCTGACTGGGATGAGCAGGCGCGCTTGGCGGCGGAAAAAGAAATCCTCGGTTTTTTCATTACTGGCCATCCGCTGGAGAAATACAAAGACAAGCTGGCCGGCCTGCAGGCGCTGCGAATCGATGAGATCGCGGCGATGACGAGGTCCACAGGAAAAGACGAGACCATCGCGACGGCCGGAATTATCGGCAACGTACGCGTGCTCAAAAGTAAGCGCGGAGATTTTTACGCGCAGGCTACGCTCGAGGATATGTCCGGCTCCATCGACATGATTGTCTTCCCGGAAGCCTACAAGCGCATTCAGGATAAAGTGAAGCTGGAGGTTCCGGTGCTTGTGCGGGCCGGGGTAAGAATAGAAGAGGGGACGAATCCCAAGATCACGGCTGCGGAAATTATGCCGCTTGAGGAAGCCAAAGTTCCGCTGCCACGTGCGATTCGCATTCGCGTGCCACTGGAAACCGCTGCTGAGTCCACGGTGGACGATCTACACGCCCTTTTCCAAGAGCGCAAAGGCGAAGCGCGAGTGTTATTCGATGTGGAACGTACGGGGGATTTCATGGTAGTGATGGAGGCGGAAGGCTATAATGTGCTGCCGGATCGCAACTTCATCGCCCGGGTGGAACAATTGTGCGGGCGCGGCAGTGTACGCGTGATCAGCTAAGCGATTCAGCTAAACCATGGAAGCAACCCAAAAGGCACAGCAGGAGTTAGAGGAGATCGAGCGGCAGGTGGCGCTGATCGAGGCCAGCGCTGGACAAAGTGAGGAGACTCATCGTGAACTCGCGAAGCTTCATGAACGCGTCCACATCCTCAGGCAGGAGATGAAGGCGTTGCAAACCGCGTGGCAGAAAACAGAACTGGCGCGGCATCCGCAGCGTCCGCAAGCCCTCGACTACATCGAGCGGCTATTTACGGACTGGAGTGAAATTCACGGCGACCGCAGCTTTGGGGACGATGCCGCGATTGTCTGCGGCATGGCTCGCTTTCATGGCGAAGAAGTTCTGGTGGTGGGTACCCAGAAGGGTCGGGACATGAAGCAGCGGGTGTACCGCAATTTTGGTACGCCGCACCCCGAGGGCTATCGCAAAGCATTGCGCATCATGCAGGTCGCGGAAAAATTTCGCAGGCCGATTTTTACTTTGGTGGATACCGACGGCGCTTACCCTGGAATTCACGCCGAAGAGCGCGGGCAAGCCGAGGCGATTGCGCACAACTTGCGCGAAATGGCGGGTCTCGAAGTGCCCATCATTGCGACCGTGATCGGGGTTGGGGGCAGCGGCGGGGCATTGGCGATTGCCGTGGCCGACCGCGTGCTCATGATGGAGAACTCGATTTACTCGGTGATTTCTCCAGAAGGCTGCGCCGCCATCATGTGGCGAGATGCTACCAAGAAGGAGTTGGCGGCGGAAGCCATGCGGATTACGGCCACGGATCTCAGCGAACTGGGTTGCATCGACGATATCGTGCCCGAACCCGAAGGCGGCGCGCACCGGGATCACGAAGCTGCAGCGAATCTGCTCGATGTCACTCTGCAGAAGCACTTCGCGGAGTTGAAGAAACTTCCGCCATCCGAATTAGTCGAGTCACGGTATAAGAAATTCCGCAACATTGCCCAGTTCTTCAAGACAGAGTCCTAAAGTTCGTAGTCGTCCTTCCTTTTTGTTTCTCGTTCCCAAACAGGTTCCTCCCGGCACGGGGCGCGTGATTTGATGTGCCGAGCGAGCGCTGCCGCCGTATAATTATCTGTTTCCCCCAAGTTGAAATTCGGGCGGATCACTCCGCCGCTTAATCACAAGGAAGGTGTTGGGATGGCCACTACGGATGTTGCTCCCCAGGGTACGGGCGGGCAGTTGGGACGCAAGCGCATCGTCAATGACATGAGCATTCAGGTTGCAACGGTGAATGGCTCGGGCTCGCAAAGTTCAAACACGGTATTGTTACGCGCCATTTTTCAAATGGGAGTGCCGATCTCGGGTAAGAACCTGTTTCCCTCGAACATTGCCGGCCTTCCGACCTGGTATACGATTCGCGCCAACAAGGACGGCTATATCGGCCGCAAGAAGGAAATCGATTTCCTGGTCGCCATGAATGCTGAAACCGCCCAGGATGACGTGATGTCGCTGGCCGCGGGCGCTTCGGTGCTCTATGACCAACCGCTTGCCCTCGACAGGCTGCGTAACGATTTAGTTTTCTATTCGGTCCCTTACGACAAACTGGTGGCAACGGTTTGCCCTGAGGCCAAGCTGCGCAAGTTGGTCAAGAACATGGTGTACGTGGGCGTGGTTGCGCAACTGCTCGAAATTGAAATGGATGAGGTGGAGAAGGCCATCCGCAAGCAGTTTGCCACCAAGGCGAAAGCCGCCAATCTGAATCTGGCCGCTGCCCAGGCGGGATTCGATTACGCGAAATCCAATCTGCAGAAACGTGGAGCCTTCTACATCGAGCGCATCAATAAGACTGCGGGCAAGATCATCATTGACGGCAACTCGGCTGCGGCTCTGGGCTGCATGTTTGCCGGATGCACGGTGGTCACCTGGTATCCGATTACGCCATCGTCTTCTCTGGTGGAGACGATGATCGAATACATGAAGGAATACCGCATCGGTCCCGACGGCAAAGCCACGTTTGCCATTGTGCAAGCGGAGGATGAACTTGCAGCGATTGGCATGGTGATTGGCGCCGGTTGGGCGGGCGCGCGCAGCATGACCGCGACCGCGGGTCCGGGCATTTCACTGATGTCGGAGTTTGCAGGCCTGGCTTATTACGCGGAAATTCCGGGCGTAATCTGGGATATTCAACGCGTCGGGCCCTCGACCGGGCTGCCCACGCGTACTTCCCAGGGCGACATTCTTGCCACGGCTTTTCTTTCGCACGGTGATACCAAGCACATCATGCTGATTCCGTGCTCCGCCGCGGAGTGCTTCAGCATGGCCTCGGAAGCTTTCAACTTGGCCGAGCAGTTCCAGACGTTGGTTTTCGTCATGTCCGATCTGGATCTCGGAATGAACAACTGGATGTCCGACCCCTTCGAATATCCCACCACGCCGATCAAACGCGGGAAAGTGCTCGATAAAGAAGATCTGGAGAAGCTGGGCGGATTTGCCCGCTACAAAGATTTAGACGGCGACGGCGTGGGATATCGCACGCTGCCGGGAACGGACCATCCCAGCGCCGCTTACTTCACCCGCGGCAGTGGACACAACGATAAATCGAACTACAGCGAGCGTCCCGACGATTACGAAAACAACATGGAGCGGCTCAATCGCAAGTTCGAGTCGGCACGCTCGTTTGTGCCGCGACCGGAGATTCTCAAGGGCGCGAATGCGAAAATCGGAATCATCGCTTACGGAACGTCACATTGGGGAATTATCGAAAGCCGCGACCAACTGCGCGTCGAGTACGGAATTGAAACCGACTATCTGCGGCTGCGCGCTTATCCCTTCACCCGGGAAGTACACGACTTCATCGAGCAGCACGAGCGCATTTATGTGGTCGAACAGAACCGCGACGCACAGATGCTCAGCCTGCTCAAGCTCGACCTGAAACCGGAACTGACCACGCGGCTGCGTAGCATCAGCCATCTCGACGGACTGCCACTTGACGCACGCTCCGTCACCGACGAACTGAGCACCATGGAGGGTAAGTAAATGGCGACTACGCCCGCTGCTGAATCCAGATCTCCAGAACCGAAAACGAACCATATCGGCCTGACGGTAATTGACTACAAAGGCGGCAAGACCACGCTGTGCGCGGGTTGCGGCCACAACGCCATCTCCGAGCGCATTATCGAAGCCATGTATGACATGGGCGTGCAGCCGGAGCGCGTGGCGAAGTTGAGTGGAATCGGATGCTCCTCGAAGAGTCCCGCTTACTTCATGAACCGCTCGCACAGTTTCAACTCCGTGCATGGACGCATGCCGTCGGTGGCCACGGGCGCGGTGCTGGCCAACCGCAATCTGATCGCGCTCGGCGTGAGCGGCGATGGCGATACAGCCTCGATCGGCATCGGGCAGTTCGTGCACCTCATGCGCCGCAATCTTCCCGTCATCTACATCATCGAGGACAACGGCGTCTACGGTCTGACCAAAGGCCAGTTCTCGGCTACTGCCGATCTAGGATCGAAGCTGAAGTCGGGAGTGCTCAACGATCTGCCTCCCATCGATACCTGCGGACTGGCCATCGAACTGGGCGCAACCTTTGTCGGCCGGTCATTCTCCGGCGACAAGCGGCAATTGAGCACCATGCTGAAAGCCGCTATCGCTCATCAAGGTACCGTGATGCTCGATGTAGTCTCCCCGTGCGTGACCTTCAACGATCACGAGGGTTCCACTAAATCCTACAAGTACGTGAAGGATCACGAAGAGACCCTGCAGGAGATGAGCTTTGTGCCCCACTTCGACGAAATCGACGTGGAATACGATCCGGGAACGACGGTCAGCGTCACCATGCACGATGGCTCCCACCTGCAACTGCGCAAGCTGGAAGAAGACTACGACCCGACCAATCGAATCGCCGCGATGACGCGACTCTCGGAAGCGCACGACAAGGGCGAAGTGTTGACGGGAGTGTTTTACGTGAACACCAAGGCGCCCAGCTTCCTTGACATGCTGAATATGGTGGATCAGCCGCTAGCCACTCTGCCGGAATCGGTGACGAGGCCGGGCAGGGAAGTGCTGGAGGCGGCGATGGAGGAATTGCGGTAGGCCGGCGGGCGCTATCGGCCTTCTTACCGTCTACTTTGCGCTTGCGGGCTCAAGCCCGAGCCCGGAACCGTAATATTCCGCCAAAGCGTGTCTCTCGTCCTCAGTAAGCAACGACGCAATGGTGCGCATCGGCATGTTGATGTCGTTAGCGCGAGTGCCGCCAGCAAATGCTTCAAGCTGGTTCAGCATGTAGTCGGCATTCTGCGTCGCAAGCGACGGAACTCCGGGGCGATAGGCAACCGGACCATGACAGGCTTGGCACGGCGGAATGCCACGCTCTCCATCTCCAAACGAAATTAGGTGCAATGCCATCGCAGCGTGAGCCGGATCAGGTTGCGATTGAGGAAAACTGCGGTTGTCTTGTGGATCGGTGAAGACGGGCAGCTTCGAGTAATAAGCGACCACATCCGTCACATCGCGCGACGAAAGCGATTCCGCGATCGGCTCCATAGCTCGCGAGGTCCGTTTGTGAGCGCGAAAATCTTCGAGCTGTTTCCATATGGCAAGCTTGTCCATGCCCGCCAGGTTGGGAGTTGATGCGGCGGAGCTGAAGCCTTCCGCTCCATGACAGTGATCGCAGTGCCTGGCTAGAAGCATTCCGCGAAAAGCATCTCCGTGGGAGGCCGCCGCTATCGTTGCTGGCGTCCACGCCACGTAGGAGGGGATTCGATCCGGAGGATGGTCTCGCGCTTCAAGCAAGAGAGAACTCACCGTTAGCACGACAATCAGTGCAAGCCCAGAAGTGGTGGCGACAACGAGCCACGGCAGCCTTACGCCAAAAGTCGCGAACCTACTATTGCGCCGCACAGTTTCCCCTTTCTTCCGGCCGTAAAGCAGGGAACTGCTCGCGAGGTACCGCCCTCAACTCGGATCGCATGGCGTAATGTCCCGCCCCGCAAAATTCACGGCATACCGTCTTATATTCTCCAGCTCGAGAAAACTGAAGCTGAGCCTCGCTGATCGTCCCCGGCAGAACTTTGACCGCATAGCCCGTGCCGTCGAAGGTCAGCGAGTGCACGGCGTCGGCGCTGGTGATACGAAGATGAACCGGAACCCCAACCGGAACAAGAATGCAGTGCGGGATGAAGAGGTATTGCTGCGCGATCATGCGCACCGTAACCGAACCATCCGGCTCTTGCTCGGTTCCAAGATTGTTCTCGACAAACTCTCCCGCCAGATGAAGCGACAAAGGGTCTACGTGGCGCGAGCCCTTCAGAAAACGCAATAGCGGCACATCGATCTGGTAGTAGCGGGTGGCCGGAATCAGGCACAGAACCAGCACCGTGAGCAGGAACGTGCGTAGCTTTCGCCAGTTCACAATTAGCTTGATCCTTAAACGATCGGGAAGGGCACGAGTTTACTCGTGCCGCTAAACCGCTGAAAATGCAACCGCGCTTTAGCGCCTGAGGCAATCTTCTTGCGCCCGAAACTAGGCCCCGCCGAGTTCCTTCAGCACGGCGCTGCAACGCTCGCAGACTGTGGGGTACGCCTTGTCCTCGCCAACGTGGATTGAGTAATTCCAGCAGCGCTCGCACTTGAGGCCATCCGCCTTCTTCACCTCGACGTGCACCCCCCCGGTGCCATTGCCGGAGGCCTGAGTCAGCGTCACTGCGGAGACGATGAACAAGTAGCGAAGCTGATCGGCATAACGCGCCAAGATCGAATAAACCGGATCGGCGACGGACAAAGTTACTTGCGCTTCGAGTCCGGTGCCAATGATTCCCTGTGTTCGCGCCTCTTCGAGGGCTTTTAGGACGCTCTCGCGAACATGCCGCAGCTGAATCCATCCCTTGTCGCCAGCAATGCCTGACAGGATTTCGCCGCTGATTTTGGTCGCCTGTGGGGTGCGGATTGTGCCACCAGCCGTGAAGTTGTCATCTACGAACCTTGCCAAATGAACACTCTCTTCACGGAACGCAACCTTCGGAAGGTAATGCCAGACTTCCTCAGCAGTAAAGCTCATGATGGGTGCGAGAACACGCACTAGAGTCTCGCCGATACGCCACAACGCAGTTTGTGCGCTTCGCCTCTTCTGCGATTTTGGAGCAGACGTGTATAGGCGATCCTTGAGCACATCAAAATAGAAGGCGCTCAGGTCCACAATGCAGAAATTGTTCGCCCGTTGATAAATCTTGTGAAAGGCGAACTCGTCGTAAGACTTCAAGACGCCGTCGGCGAACAAGATCGTCATCAACAGAGCATACTGGTCAATCGTTTCCATTTGCTCGAACGGGACCTCATCGTTCGGCGGGTCGAAATCCCCTAGATTCCCCAAGATGTACCGGAACGTGTTGCGAATCTTGCGGTAATTTTCCGCCACGGTCAACATCAGCCGCTCGGAGCCGACGACGTCTTCGCGGAAATCAACCGAAGCGACCCAAAGCCGCACCACTTCTCCGCCGAGACGACTGGCGATATCCACCGGGTCTACGTCGTTGCCCCGCGACTTCGACATGGCCTGGCCTTTTTCGTCGAGCGTCCATCCTGGCGTGACTACTCCCTTGTAGGGCGGCGTGGCATGCGTACCCATGGCGCAGAGCAGAGACGATTGGAACCAGCCGCGGTATTGGTCGCCGCCTTCCAGGTAAAGATCGGACGGCCAGGGATAGGAGGGTTCATCGCCAATCAACGCAAGATAGCTCGCGCCGGATTCCAGCCACACGTCGAAGATGTCAGTTTCTTTCTCAAACTTGGTTCCGCCGCAGTACGGACACTTCGTACCTGCAGGAAGAATCGTGTCAGACTCGGATGTAAACCAAGCATCGGCACCGGAGCGCGCAAAGAGCTCAACAACTTTACGATTGATCGCCGCGTCATTCAGCGGCTTGCCGCAGCTCTCGCACAGAAAAACGGCGATTGGGACGCCCCACACCCGCTGCCGCGAGATGCACCAGTCGGGACGCGTGGCGATCATGTTCGAGAGTCGCTCTTCTCCCCACGCCGGATCCCACTTCACATGCTTGATCTCTTCGAGTGTGCGCGTGCGAAGAGTGTCATTTTCCGACTTTCCGTCCGGCATGGGCGTTTCCATGGAGATGAACCACTGTTCGGTCGCGCGAAAGATTACAGGATTATGGCAGCGCCAACAGTGCGGGTAAGAGTGCTCGGTCTTTTCCGCATGCAGCAGGGCGCCACGGCTCTTGAGCAGGTCCATGATCGGCTGATTCGCTTCCCACACGCGCTTGCCGTTGTATTCCGCGAGGCCGTTGCGCAAGATGCCTTTTTCGTCAACGTTGCTGGTGGCGTCGAGTCCGTACTTGACGCCTGTGATGAAGTCCTCTGCGCCGTGCGAAGGCGCAGTGTGGACCACACCGGTTCCCGTGTCCATGGTCACGTAATCGGCCAGCACGCCGAGAATCTTGCGGTCGAGGAAAGGATGCTGGAAGTTCAGGCGTTCCAGCTTTCGCCCAGGGAAGTGGGCGAGTTCACGCGTATCAGAAAGATTGCACTTCTCAGCGACATCTTTCGCGAGCTTCGATGCAACAATGTAAACTTCGCCGCCGGATTCGAGCGCGACGTACTCTTCATCCGGATGAAAAGCCACCGCCATCGACGCAGGCAAAGTCCATGGTGTGGTGGTCCAGATGATGGTTGAAACTTTCTTTCCCGCCAAGGCCGCATCGATCTTCGTAGGATCGTCAAGCAACGCGTACTTCACCCACACGGTAGGACTGGTGTGGTTCTCATACTCCACCTCGGCTTCAGCCAGCGCGGTTTCGTCGTGCATGCACCAGTAGACGGCGCGCAGCCCTTTGTAAACGAATCCATTCTCATAAAACGAAAAGAAAGTTGAAAGCACTACCGATTCATACTGCGGGTTCATCGTGGCGTAAGGACGATCGAAGCGCCCAAAGACGCCGATCCGTTTGAACTGCTGGCGCTGCAGGTCGAGAAACTTCTGCGCGTACTTGCGGCACTCCGCGCGCACGTCGGTGGGACGCATCTGCAATTTCTTGCCGCCGAGTTCTTTGTCTACCTTGATCTCGATCGGCAGGCCGTGGCAATCCCATCCGGGCACGTAGGGCGCATCAAATCCCGCCATGGTCTTCGACTTGACGATAAAATCCTTGAGGCACTTGTTCAGCGCCGTGCCCATGTGGATGGGCCCGCTGGTGTAAGGCGGCCCGTCGTGCAAAATGTAGGTAGGCGAGCCTTTACGAGCCTGGCGGATGCGCTCGTAAATCCCCATCTGCTCCCAGCGAGCCAGCATTTTGGGCTCATTCTGAGGCAAGTTGGCCTTCATGGGGAAGGCCGTTTTAGGCAGATTGATGGTTGATTTCAGTTCGAACGGCACCCTGTGCGCTTCTCCTAAATGTGTGAATCTACTCATTATAGGGAGAGGCGCTGGGAACGTCTACGCGACGGATCTGGTGGGAGCCGAGGAATTAACTCTGTTTACCGGCAGCTTGCCACCAAGCAGTACACTGCCTACCGGCATTTGGAAATACACTACGTAAAAGGGAGGCAGAAGAGGTACAATTTTGCTAGGAACCGAGCTCGGGAGCCTGAGCCGCCTGTGGGCGACCGGACCCGATTTTGAAACTAGAGAAGATATAGAGAGGCAACTTGTTGGAAAGACTGCTCATCTGTGTAAGAGGAGCGTCGCCCAAAATATAGCCCACTCTGCTGTCCCACCAGGGCGAACCAAACCGGGGAACAATGGCATCAGAAGTCAATCCGAACCTCGCTCCTAAATCCAGCAATGAACCCGAGCTTCACTTCTTGCTGGCTCCCGACACCTTTGAGCCGCTGTGGAAGTCGCTGCCTCGCGGCCTGGACGAATTCTTCTTTCCCAAGAAACTTCCCCCGCTGAAGCTGGAATCGAAGCCAATCCCGGTCAAGGAAATTTGGGGCTTCTACAACTACAAAAAGAATGGGGCTCTGACCTCAACTGCATTCCACGTGATTGTGATCGGATTGATCATTGGCGGTACGATTTTCGCGCGGCGTCTGGTAACCAAGGTCGAGGCCAAACCGCAAGTTACCACCCAGTTGATCGACCCGGGCGATTATGCTCTCAAGCCCGCCAAGACCCAAGCCGGTGGTGGTGGGGGCGGTGGTGATCGCGATGTGCTAAAAGCTTCGCAAGGACGTTTGCCCAAGTTCTCGATGCAGCAGATCACCCCCCCAGCTGCGGTCATTCGAAATCTAAACCCCAAGTTGGCGGTTGAGCCAACGGTTGTCGTTCCGCCAGATATCAAGGTGGCCATCAATAACATGCCCAACCTTGGCGACCCGAAATCCTCGGCCATCATTCCATCGAACGGTACGGGATCGGGCAGCGGTATCGGTTCAGGTTCCGGCGGCGGCGTTGGTTCAGGCACCGGGCCTGGCGTAGGACCGGGCGAGGGCGGCGGTATGGGCGGCGGTATTTTCCGCGTGGGAGCGGGCACCAGCGCGCCACGTGTAGTTTACGATCCGGAGCCCGAGTTTTCCGAAGAGGCGCGCAAGGCGAAATACCAGGGAACCTGCGTACTGGGCCTCGTTGTCGATGCCATGGGACGTCCCACGAGTATCCGCGTGGTCACCTCCCTGGGTATGGGGCTGGATGAAAAGGCCATTGAAGCTGTTAAGACCTGGCGCTTTGAACCTGCCATGAAAGATGGTCATCCTGTGGCCGTCGCGATTAATCTGGAAGTGGACTTTCATTTGTACTGAGACGCCGAGTTCTCGGTTATTAACTAAGCCGAATCCTTCCGCAGCACCACGGTGTGCAACAGCGCTCGTCTGGTAAATCCCAGCCTGTGGTACAGTTCAATCGCGCGTACATTAGCTTCCCGGACGTGCAAAAACGGCGTCTCGCCGCGGTCGAGGATGCGTTGCATCACTTCTGTCATCAGCACACGGGCGTAACCACGTCCTGTGTGTTCAGGGTGGGTGCAGACGGCGCTCACTTCCGTGTAGCCCGGAATCTTCAGCCTCTCGCCGGCCATAGCTACAAGCTTTCCCTCGCCGCGAATCCCCAGGTAGGTGCCCAGTTCGTGAGTGCGTTTGTTGAAGGGACCAGGCTCGGTAAGCGCGGTAAGTTCTATCATCTCAGCCGAGTCTGCGGCACCGAGTTCGACGATCTCTACATTTGACTCATGTGGAGACAGCCGCCCTCGGCTGTCCGCCGGGCGCAGCCCTGCGGAGGAGGACTCCGAGATAGGTGCGCTCGCACCCGTGTAAACCATCTCCGGCATTGGGGAGCCGGCCACGAAACTCCAGCCGGCGTGCGTCTGATAAGGCATGTCGAGGAACAGCCGAATCGTCCCACCCGCGCCCACCAACCCGGCCAACGATTCATAACCCTCCCGCGTGGGCTCCACAAACGCCGCCAGAGGCGACACCTCTGGCATAAACCTGCGCGCCTGACCGTAAGACTCGGCAAACTCAGACTGTCGCGTATTAAGCGCCGTCCAGATGACGTTATCGAGGGGATGCATCGTGCTTTAGACCGAACCTACTTTTCTGATTGGAGTGATCACAATGCCGCTCGGACACACTAAATTCTGCGCCTCCCGGGGCGCTATCCGATCCTTGCGCGCAAACCAAAGGTTTGCCCTTAATAAGTGATTTGGGAAGGGCACAGCTTCACAGGCTGCGGAAAATCAATAAATGCCTGTGGTTCCGTGGAAGAGCGGCGCTTCAGCGCCGCGTAAAGTGCCCCGCAATCAATACGGGCTTTAGCCCCTGAGGCTCTCTTATTCTTTCAAATCCACATGCCGAACGTCTTCGATAGGATGGCCGAGGAATCGCTCGCCCAAACGCCGGAATTTCTCCACCGAATCTGTGGCGAAGAATTTGAGACGCGGCAGAGCGCGTCGTTCTTCAGTAGCGGCCGGTGCGGGCGGCAAGAGCTTCTGCAAATGGCCCGCGACGGCACGCGCGGTAGATTCAGCGGAGTCCACAATGCTCACATGCGCCGGCGCCACGCGGCGCAGCAGCGGTTTGAGCAGCGGATAGTGAGTGCAGCCGAGCACCAGAACGTCCGCTTCGCGGAATCCGTCGGCAAAGGCCTCCTCCAGGTAAATGCGAGCGACCTGTTCGGTGACGGGGTGCTCGACCCATCCCTCTTCAACCAGCGGGACCAGCAGTGGACAAGCCTTCTCCCGCGCATCGAGACCCCGCGCCTCAAGCGCTTTGCGATAAGCGTGGCTGCCGACCGTGGCCTCGGTCCCAAGGACAACAACTTTCCTGTTCTTGCTGACGGAATCTGCAGCCTCTGCCCCGGGCTCTACTACGCCCACCACGGGTACATGGGCCGCGCCGGTGATGCGGTCGAGAGCCAGCGCAGTTGCTGTATTGCAGGCAATGACCAGCAACCCGGCTCCATGGGCTTCGAGGTAATGCGCCACCTCCACGGCATAACGCGCAACCGTTTCAACCGACTTGGAGCCGTAAGGAAGCCGGGCAGTATCGCCGAAGTAGAGATAATCGGCGTTGGGGATTAGTTCAAGTAAAGCTTTAAGAACCGTGAGGCCGCCGAAGCCGGAATCAAATACGCCGATGGTGGGACGCCGCGTGGTCATGGTCGATGAACTCGTTCCGATGATAGCAGCGCGGCGCGGTTGGCACCGGTGACCAGAGTTGTTCTTCCGAAGAAATTAGGAGCGTTCTCGGGCGGTCGAACTCGAAACCGTGGACCCGGCAAATTCAGAACTTCTCCCGCAGCAACTTCCCGGCGGGATCGGTGCTCCATGCGGGCAAGTCCGCGGGTGCCCGAGAAACGTGCAGATCTTATCCGTCGCTTCCGGCGAGAGGATGTGCTCGAACTTGCATGCCTGCTGCTCGATTTCGGATTCGCTGTCCATGGCCAGGCTGTCGGTAAACAGGCGCTCAGCCAGCCGGTGACGGCGGATAATGCTGCCCGCGCGTTCCCGGCCGCGCGGCGTGAACTCCACGATTAGCGTGCCGTCTCCGATAGATGCAGCCACCGGCTTAAGCGCATCGTGGCAAGGGTTTACGAACGGTTTGTGATCGTGAGGATGAGGCGGATGCGGCGCCGAAGCCACCAGGCCCATCTGAATCATCTTCTCAATCGCCAGGCTGACCGGCAGCGCGCCGTGGACCTCCATGCGCTCGACTTCAGCAATCTCGCCATGTTCAGCCAGCACCCAGAGCTCTTCGAGCACTTCGTCGAATTGCTCCTCGTCGGCCATGGCAAACACTTCCTGCGACTCGATCCTGCCGTGGTGGAACTCGACGCGGCGATCGGCTAAGCGGGCAACTATGGGATCGTGCGTGACCATCACAATCGTCCGCCCCTGCTGGTGAAATTCGCGCAGCAGGCGCAGCACGATCTCTTCATTTTGCGCGTCAAGATTGCCGGTGGGCTCATCGGCCAGAATAATCTTCGGATCGTTGATCAAAGCCCGCGCAATGCAAACGCGCTGCTGTTCGCCTCCCGAAAGCTGTGACGGCAAGTGGTGCGCGCGGCCGCCCAGTCCGACGCGGGTCAGAGCCTCAATCGCTTCTTTCTCGTCGGTCATGCTGTGGAAGTACTGCGCCAGCATAACGTTCTCAACGGCGGTAAGAAACGGAATGAGATGAAACTGCTGGAAGATGAATCCAATCTTCTCGGCGCGCACACGATTTAATTCGCTGGAGGAGATGCCGGCAACATTCTGACCATCGAGCCAGATTTCCCCGGACGTCGGACGATCAAGGCAGCCGATCAAATTCACGAGCGTCGATTTGCCCGACCCCGACGGCCCCATGATGGAGAGCCACTCGCCCTGCGCCACGTGCAGCGAGATATGGTCGAGCGCATGAATAGCGCCCTTCGGACTTTCCTTGCCACTCGCATTCTCCTGTCCTGCGCCCTGGGAGGGATAGAGTTTGGTGACGTTGTTGATCTGAATCATTTCACTCTCCCCTCAGGATGGCCGCCGGCTGCACCCGCCGCAACCGCGAAATCGGCAGGATCGCCGCAAGCAACGTTACCACCATGCTACCAGCCAAAACAAAGGGTAGAACACTGAAACGCGGTACCACGGGAGCATGGAAGTTAACCCGGCCAATCCAGGCCGCGATGCCGATCCCCAGAATAAATCCGATCACAGCGCCGGCCACCCCCAGGGCTGCCGCTTCGGCGGCGAAGAAGCCATTCAGCAATCGGTCGGAAGCGCCCAGCGCTTTCATGATGGCGAAATCGCGCCGGCGGTCAAAAACCCATCCCATCAGCGTGGAGAGCACGCACAGCGCAGCCGTCAAAATGATGAGCATGGCCGCAGCCAGCAGCGTGGCGCGAGTCTTGCCCAGCACGCGCGCTTCCCCTTCCATGATCTGCCGCACCGGCCGTACATCGGCTGTCGGGATCGCCTGCTCCAACTGGTGCATGATGACGGTCACCTCTTCCGGTGGACCCGTGGCGGCGACCTCGATGATAGAAGGCTGAACTCCCGTCCAGGAAACGAAGTCCGGTAGCGAAAGATAGACGCGGCTGTCTTCGACCGCGCCCGTCTGCACCGTGCCGGTCGGCGTGACGTGAATCGAGTGCCCCTGAAACATTAAATCGAAGGGCTGGTTCTTCGGCGAGATGATAGGCAGAGCGCGCACCCCGATCAGCGCCTGTTGCGGAGCCGAAGGCCAGTTGCTCACCGACCACCAGCGGTCAAGTTGCCGAACCCGGTCGAAATCCGCGCCTGCCACAACAATGGGCTGACCGTCGCTGGTCCGCGCCACCACCAGCGCGAAGGGTGCGACCGTGCCGCGACTGCCGAGCACGGATTCCACGCGAGGAAGAGCGTCAGCGGGAAGGGAAGCGCCGTCTCTGCCAACCAAGATGATGTTCGCGCCGTAGTTACGAAATTCGTGCCGCAACTTGGCCTGTACATCCACATAGAGATTCAGCATCGCGGTGGCCACAGCGGCGGCCACAACCATGGCGAATAGTGCTGACGCAGCGCGTCCGCGACGAAGCACGGCCGCGCGCACCAGCATCCGAAGAAACATGGAGGTATGTGGAGACTGCGCTCGGCTGGCGGCGACTTGCTGCGCAGACTGCGGCTGCACCGAATGCCCCCTTTCCGAATGCCACTGTTCCGAATGAAGGCCGCTTGCGTTCACAGTTCACCTCGCAGCGCAAACACAGGATCGAGACGCACCGCCTTGCGGATGGCGACGGCACTGCCCGCAAATGTAACGATCACCGCGATTGCCAGGATCACCGGCAAGAGTACAGGGGTAATCGTAATCTGCGAATTGAAGATGGAGCGCCCAATCTGGTGGGCGAGCAAACCTCCGGCAGCGAACCCCACAAAGCCGCCTATCAAAGCCAGCAGCGCAGCTTCGGCAAAAAAAACGGACGCGACCACAAACCTCCCCGCCCCCAGCGCCTTCATCAGACCCACTTCCGCGCGGCGCTCGAAGATGGCGGTCGTCATGGCAGCGGAAATGGCCAGCGCCGAGGCAAACAGCGCTGCCAACGTGATCAGAAATATCAGCCCTTCGATACGCGTAAGCACCGCGCCTTCATTCTGCGCGACCTGCCGAATCTGCTCCGCGTGGGAGTGAGGAATCGCCTCCTGCAACTGGAAGGCAATCGACTGCGGATAGGGCGAGCAGTACCAGCGGTCGTAGACAGCGCCGGACATGCTTCTGGGATCCCGCCGCGCGAAAGCATCCTCGGGCTTGGTAAGCGCACTCACGTAGACCCGGCGAACCGCGCCCGGCCTACCCAGAATTTCCTGCGCGAGTGCGATCGGCGTTACGATCTGATCGTCCTCGCTGCCGCCGGTAGAGAGAATTCCGCTGACGTGCAACTCGCGTCCAGACACCGTAATCTGGTCGCCGGGTTTCACAGAGAGCCGTGCTGCCAGCCGCTCTCCAACCAAAACATCCCGAGAGCTGTCGTCAGGCCACGCTCCGGCAACCTTCCACCAGGGATAGATGGAGCGAACACCGGTGGTGAACTCTTCTTTGCCATACGAAACCTGCCTGGCAAAGTAAGTGCCGAGCAAGGTGAGATTATCCGTCTCACCGTCCCGCTGCAGCGTAACGCTCACCGGCAGCATGGGCGCAAACCCGGTGATGTTGTTGTGCCAGAACGTTCCCTTGATCTTAGGCAGGTCCGCTTCGCTCAGGAAAGCGCCGTCGCTCGGCGGCTTCAGGTTGACGCCGCCAATTTCCACGTCCAGCGTATCTTCCTGCGGAGTGACGATCAGGTTGGCGCCGATGGTGCGCAGTTCGCGATTGATCTTATCGCCAATATCGGTCGCAACCCCGATCATCGCCGTGGCGACGGTTACGCCGAGAGTAATGGCTGCGCCCGCCAGCAACTTACGCCGCTTCTGGCGGCGAAAGGATTCGTAGACGAGCCGGGCGAACATCCCTACTGCTTCTCGAACACGTGGCCGCCGGCCGCGATGTCCGCCTCTTGAATAATTACGGAGTCAGCCGTTTCGGTCGCCTTGAGAGGCAGCGGATTGCATCCACCCGTCGTGCCCAATGATTGCGGGTTCACCGGAGCGCCGCAGTTCTTGCAAACCACCCCGTTGCCGGACTTGTAAAAGCCGACCGAGCCGCAGATTTGGCAGGCGTCGAAAACCGTGGCAATCTTGCCGTCCGGTTTTTGATAGAGCCAGAAGCGAATCGACGTGCCATTCTCCTGCGCCTGGTAGCGATGCAGGTCTCCACCGGAAACCTGGGTAAGCGGAATTTTTACCTGCCCATTCGTGAAACTAACTTCAGTCGCAGGCGAAAGCGCGCTCACGCTCTTGGCGTAGATAAACTCCGCCGTCACCAGCACGATGAAGACAAAGGAGAATCCGTAGACCGAAGCCATCCACAGGCGTTCTTTGCGAGCCGTCCAAACAGCTTTGCGCTTCTGGGCCGCTGAAGCGGAATCCGCCACGGGTTCACGCCGCTTGGCGTCGAACAACACCATTAGCGCGGCCAGAGCGATAATCGTGACAAAGAAAAAAAGATCGTTGCGCACGATCGGCCCGATGATTGCCATCTCGCGCTTGGACGAGGGAATTATGCCGCTCTCCGAAAGTTCATGCAGCCCGGCGATCACCAACTGCGCGGCTACTAAGAACAAGATCGCGGTGGTGACCCGGAAGAACTTTTGCAGATTAATCCGCACGCTGCCCTTCACGAACATCACGCCAAAGGCAATGGCGCACAGCACACCCAGAAGCGTGCCTAGGAAGCTCATCAGCTCAGTGGAATTCAGAGACACGGCGGAGAGGATCAGCACGGTCTCCGCGCCTTCGCGCAGCACCATCAGAAACACAAAAAAGAACAAGCCAATCCACGCGTCGTTCCCCGCAAGCAACCCAACCTTGCCCTCGATCTCGCCTTTCAGCTTGCGTCCCGTCTTCATCATGAAAATAACCATGGTGACGACAAAGAACGCCGCAGCCAGCATGATCCAGCCTTCGAAAGCATCTTCGTTCCAGTTCAGCCGGGAAATTACCACCGCTAGCCCGATGCTGCCGACAAAGGCCGCACCCAGCGCGGCATAGACGGCCTTGCGCAGATCATTGCGGCCAATCTTAGCCAGATAGGCGAGCGTAATCCCCACGATGAGGGCAGCCTCAACCCCCTCGCGGAGCGTGATGATGAAAGCCTGAAGCATCTATAAGTCGTCTACGATCTTGAAAATGAATTTCAATTTCAACTTCAAGGATATGCTTGGGGCGGCGGGGGCGTCAATCCGCTAGGCTACAAACGTGCGTGATCGGCATCACATGGGGAAATAGGCGATTAAACGGGCGGTTAGTTAGTGTAATGACGATGTTAACGTCAACCATCGCAAAGGTCGTGTCCCGACGGGCTACTCCGTAGAAGTCCACAAGATCAGCGCACCCGCTCCAGCACACGTCGCCAGGTCTTGCCATCGCCGATCTCCAGTCGGTCGCCTTCCAGTTTGAAGGGACGCGGCTGGTCAGTGTCGGTGAAGTCCGGCGCCAGGCTTCCCTCAACATGATGAGTCACCACATGCTTGTTTGCGTCCACGGTGTAGGTGCCGAAGTATGCGAAATAGGCGGCGTAAGCGGCGAGGGCATGCTCGGCTGAGGGCGGCCTACCTTCGACGGCGTTCGTTTCTGGAAAAGGTACCAGCGGCGGGACCTTCATGATCTGAATGTGCACGTGCCCGGTTGCATCGTAAACGAAGTATCCCCGTGGAGTTTCGCCGAACCGGTACTGCCACTTGCCGTTCTTATCTAGGTCGGCAAGCTCCAGCAATCGCCACGTGCCGATTAGCGCGCCTGCTCCCCGGGCGGAGCGCTGGGCGAGGGCAACGGCTACCAGAAACAGCGAGGAACAGAGCGTGTGAATCATTTCCATGTCGGTGCCTCAAGTGGAGGTGGAATTCACACCGATTCTAAGGGATACGGGACAGTTGGCGTAACCAGGCGAAGCACTCATAACTGCTTCAAAAACGCCTCCGCCTGCTCCAACTGCGGGAACAACTTCTCCTCCGCGTGGAACTCCGCCGAATGCACGCACCTTCGGCTCCCGCGCAGCCTGACCGGATGCTTCAGGTGCAGCATCTCGTGATAGACGATGTATTCCACCACATAGCGCGGAACTAAGAACTGGTCAAAGATCCGGCTGATGACAATCGCATTGTGCGCCGGATCGTAATGCCCGAGAATGCGCCGCGTCTTGGTCGGGCTCCAACTCATGCGCGGGCGTCCCAGCAGTCCATGGAAGAAGCGCTGGTTCAGATCCTCAAAAACAGTATCGAGATCGTAGACGTGGCCTTGCGGAGAATGCAACCGCTTGCGTCCGCGCATCTGCCGCACCAGGTGCGCCTTACTGACTACTTCATGGCTGGCCACATATTTTCGATAACGGGCAGCGTGGCTGCGGTCAATAGGCTTGCGGTACATCTTGGCCAGAAGAATGTGAGCGATAGCCCGCACCACCGCCTCAGGCGCGCCTTCCAGCAGATCGGAAAGCCGCACCAGAAGCCGGCCCTCGCGTAGTCGAATGGTATTGTTGATGTTGGCAAAGGCAAAAAACTCAATCTTCAGCTCAGGCGGCTCGGCGCCCGGACGCAATTGGTGGTGTTCATCCTGAAAGATTTCGAGCAAGCCCTCGCGCACAGTGAGCCTAGATTAGCACGGACTGATTAACACAAAATTGATTAGCGCGGACTGAACCCGCACGAACCGTTCACTCCGACCTGCTGCCGGATTGCTTGGTGTCAGATTTCTTTCTGTGCTTCGCCGCCTCATCTTGCTCAGTCAGCAGCTTGCGGTGGTCGTCCGCCGAGCCATCGACTGTATCGAGGGCGTTGGTAAGAACAAACTCGTACTGCTTTGCTTCTTCCGCGGGCACGCCAGCCGCATCCCGCAAGGCGCGCAGCTTGGCCTCAAATTCGGTATCGGCGTCGATGATCACCTTCAGCGGCTTGCGAATATCGTTCTTGCGATCAACATAAGTATCGATGTTGTCGTTCAATTCGTCATAGATCAGCAGGAAGTCGTCCAGTTTGTCATGGGTTTGTTGCGCCCGGTCTTTCGTCTTGGGATCGTTGCGCATCTGCTCCAGACCAACCAGCCTCGCCCGCGCAAACTTCACATAAAGAGAGAGCCGCTGCTCCGGTTCCCAACTGGCGTCGCGGATCTGGTCAATCTCCGGTTGGGTGAAAGGATCCCGATGGCGCTGGGCTGAAACCGGCGCCGCCGCAACCAGGGATAGCAACCCCACGCAAGCGCACCGTCGCAGCCAGAAGGTTTTCATCACTTGTTACCTTTACGAAGCATGTTTACGAAACATGGCCGCCAGCAGATCGTCGCGCACACGTTCCAGGCGGTCGATGGTGTCCTGAATCTGCTTTTGATCATCGTGCGCAACCGTGTGCTTAAGATCGGCCAATTTGCGGGTCATCTTGCGAACCGCAATCTCGCTCTGTTTCTCGTGCTTGTGCGACTGGACCGCAGCGTCGCGCGCCAGTTCGGCGAAGGCGGCCACGTCAACCAGCGCAGCCTGCGCCTTCTCGACGTCACCGGCAACATAAAATTTGTCCGCGGCTTCAAGTTGCCGCTCGGATATGCGCATGCACAAGGGAGGGCGATCGACGATGCTTGCTTTCGTGACGCGGTCCTTCAGTTCCTCGATGGAAGGCTTCCCGTCGGCGGCCAGCGCGGAAGGCACGACCAGCATGGAGAGCAGCAAGGCCGCCGCCGGAATCCGCCAGAATCGTGAATGCTTCGTCCCGAATGCCATTGGATTCCACAGTAATTATTTCTTCGGCTCGATGGCAATGAGCCGATGTTGCGCCTGCCACTCCTGATTAGGATACTTCCCGTTGGCAATATTGAGGAAGAGATGAAAGTTGGCCGCGGCATCCTTGAAGTCACGCAGATGATCATAAGCCGATGCCCGCAAAAAATATGTCATCGGAGTTTCCGGCAGCAAAAGTTTGGCCCGGGCATCCAGCGCACGGATGATGAGCGGGTAATCCTTGTTATCATTGGCGGCGAATGCCAGATCGTAATATGCCCCTCCCAGGTCCGGTTTAAGCTTTATCGTCGTGATGAACTCCTGCTGCGCCTCCGGAGATTTCTTTTGCCACAGCAGAGCCTTGCCAAGCCCATCATGAAGTTCCGCTTCGTTGGGATGAGTTGCCAGCAATCCACGGAAAGCGGCCTCCGCCAGATCATTTTTTCCGGCGGTCAAATACAGGCCTGCAAGATCGCGCTGGGCCGCGTCGTCTCCCGGCGCAAGTTTGATTCCCGCCTGCAGTTCGGCGATGGCCGCATCCGCCTTGCCCTCGGCCGCGAGCACACGCCCCAACTGGATATGAACCGCTGCAGAATCCGCGTGCGTCGCAAGCAACTTGCGCAGATAATCTTCCGCCTCCGGAAAACGGCGTCCGCGCATGTAGATGTTGGCTAACCCGGTGACCGCATCGACGGATTCGGGGTCGAGCGCCAGCGCCTGCTTGTACTCCTGCTCGGCATCGGCAAACTTGTTTTCCTGTTCGAGAAGCATTCCACTAGAAAGATGCGGCTCGGCTTCTTTGGGTTGGAGCGCTGCCGCGCGCTGGTAGTCAGTAAGCGCTTTTTCCGGCTTCGACTTTTCGACCGCATGGGCCAGAGCAAGCCAAGCCCGGTATTGCCCCTCGGCAGCATGAGCGGTAGGTTTCAACTGGGTCGCAGCCCGCAGAAACTCCTCCGCGCCGGGCTGGCCGGTCTTGGCCAGTTGCAGCCCCAGATTCAAGTTCGATTCGAAGACATCCGGCTTCGCCGCCACCGACTTGCGATACGACGCAATGGATGCGTCCACGTGACCCAGAGCGTTTTCCACAAAGCCCAGATCAAACCATCCCTCGTAGCTCGAGGGAACACGCTCAACCAACTTTCGCAGCAGAGGCTCGGCAGAAGCGTAGTCCCGCTTTTCAATCGCGGCCTCCGCCTGCGTAAGCTCCACCGGCTGAGCATCCTCCACCGGAACCTGAACGTGATGAACCGATCGGTGAGGCTGGGACTCTGAAGAAGATTGTGATGACGACTGTCCCGTCGGTGCGTTGGCATCCTGCGCGGCCGCGCACATGCCCGCCGTCAGAGCCAGCATCACGCCCGCGACAAGTTTACTTGCTCCCATTGGAACGCCGCGCTCCGTTGCTATTGCTATTGCGCATGCTGTCGCCATTCAACAGGCGCGCTAGATACTTGCCGGTGTAAGATCCCGGCAGCTTGGCAATTGCCTCTGGCGGCCCCACGCCCACGATCTTTCCGCCACGCGCTCCACCTTCCGGCCCCAGGTCTATCACCCAGTCGGCGGTCTTAATCACTTCCAGATTGTGTTCAATCACAAGGATGGAGCCCCCTGCATCAATTAGACGGCGGAAGGCAGCCAGTAGTTTGCTGACGTCGTCGAAATGCAATCCGGTCGTAGGCTCGTCAAAAATATAGAGTAGACGCCGCCTCCGGCGCCCCTCATCCGCCCGCCCTGCACTGGGCCGCCCAATCTCACGCGTGGCCGGTTGCAGATGTGCCGCCAGTTTCATGCGCTGCGCTTCTCCCCCTGACAAAGTGGTCGCCGATTGTCCCAGCCGCAAATACCCCAACCCGACTTCATCAAGCACCCTCAGCTTATCGGTCAACTTGGGCACTTCCGCAAAAAACTTGAGCGCCTCTTTCACGGTGAGGTTCAACACCTCGTGGATATTCTTGCCGCGGTAGCGAACCTCGAGCACTTGCGCCTTATAGCGCGTACCTTTGCACTCTTCGCAGATGAGTTCCACGTCCGCCAGGAACTGCATTTCCACCGTAACCGTGCCATCGCCCTGGCAAGTCTCGCACCGCCCACCGGGAATGTTGAAAGAAAAGTGCCCCGACGCGAAGCCGCGCTTCTTAGCCTCGGGCAACGAGGCAAAAAGATCGCGGATCGCATCGAACGCCTTGATGTAAGTCACCGGATTCGAGCGCGGCGTCCGCCCGATCGGCGACTGATCGACCAGCACGACTTCATCAATGAACTGGTCGCCTTCCAGCCTCTCCCATGTAGCGGAACCCCGCTCCGGCCCGCTGATCTGTTGCTTCTTGGCTTCTCCCAGAGCTAGATAAAGCACTTGATGCAGCAACGTGGACTTGCCCGAGCCCGACACTCCCGTGATCGCCACCAGCATCCCCAGCGGAATGCAAATGTCGATGCCCTTCAGATTGTTGGCCCGGACGCCGCCAATCCTGATCTGCTGCGCTCCCGGCTGCCGCCGCACCGCCGGAATCTGAATGCGCAAGTCTTCCGCCAAATACCGCCCTGTAAGCGAAGCGGGATTCCGCAGAATCTCTTCGTACGTTCCCGCCGCCACCAGCTTGCCGCCGTTCTCTCCCGCCCCCGGACCGAGGTCGAGAATCCGGTCCGCCGTGCGCATAATGTCAGGATCGTGCTCCACCACCAGAATCGTGTTCCCCAAATCACGCAGGTCTTGCAAAATCTTGATCAGCCGGTGCGTGTCGCGGCTGTGCAACCCGATCGAAGGCTCGTCGAGCACATACAGCGTACCCACCAGCCGCGATCCCAGCGAAGTAGCCAGCTGAATCCGCTGCGCCTCGCCTCCCGAAAGCGTGGAGGCCAACCGGTCCAGCGTCAGATATTCCAAACCAACGTCGTTGAGAAAGCGCAGCCGCTCGCGGATTTCCTGCAGCAGCCGGTCCGCAATCTCAGCTTCTTCGGCACTCAATTGGATCCCGGCAAAGAATTTCGCAACCTCCTCAACCGTCATGGCGCAAACTTCACAAATATTGCGCCCACCAATCTTGACCTGGCGAGCCTCCAGACGCAGCCGCGTTCCCAGGCAAGCCGAGCAAGTCGAATAGCCGCGATAGCGGCTCAAGAACACCCGGATGTGCAGCTTGTACTTCTTCCGCTCCAGATACTGAAAGAATCCGCGCACCCCCAGGAACTGACCCTCCCCGTTCAGCACAAGCTCTTGCTGTTCCGGTTCCAGTTCCGTCCAGGCCACGTCGAGCGGAACCCCAGCCTGCTTGGCGAAACGCTTCATCTCCGTGAACAGCGGCCGGTATTTGGGCTTGTTCCACGGATCGATCGCGCCTTCGCCGAGCGACTTCGTTTTGTTCGGAATCACCAGGTCAAGATCGAAATCAATGGTGTTGCCGAATCCCTGGCACCGCGGGCAAGCGCCGTAAGGATTGTTGAAAGAAAACAACCGCGGCTCCGGCTCCTCGTAGCGCAGATTACAGTTCTTGCACTCGAAACGCTGCGAGAACCGTAATTGCCGCGCCGGCTGATCGTCGTGCGGCGGCAGGTCGAAAATCACTTCGCCCGCTTCCCGATACGCCGTCTCTACCGCATCCACAATGCGCGAGCGCGCTTCCGCGGAGACCGCAAGCCGGTCCACCAGCATAAACACTGGCTGGCCGAAGCGAATATCCAGCAGCGATTCCGGCGTGGAAAACTCAAACACCTGCCCCGCTTGATACAGTCGATTAAACCCCGCCTTGCGCAACTCAAACAGACGCGCCTTAAGCTGGTCCGTCAATCCTGAGTCTGGCGCTGAGGTTTTCTTGCTCGACTTGCGCGTGCGCGCAGCCTTCTTCTCCGGTTCCTGCGCCGCGGCAACCGCCGGCTGCAAAGGAAAAACCACTTGCACCCGCGTTCCCGGCTCCAGCGCCAACACCGCGTCGGCAACTTCGTCAACCGTGTCCTTCTTCACCTCGCGGCCGCAGGTCACGCAGTAAGTGCGGCCAACACGCGCAAACAACAATCGCAAATAGTCGTAAATCTCGGTCGCCGTTGCCACCGTCGACCTCGGATTGCGCGTCGTGTTCTTCTGCCGGATCGCCACCGCCGGCGCGATGCCATCGATCGAGTCCACGTCCGGCTTCTCGATCCGCTCCAGAAACTGCCGGGCATACGCCGAGAGCGACTCCACATACCGTCGTTGACCTTCCGCATAAATGGTGTCGAAGGCCAGGGAAGACTTGCCCGAGCCCGAGACCCCGGTCACCACCGTCAGGGTGTTGTGCGGCACCTCAAAATCAATGTTTTTGAGGTTGTGCACGCGGGCACCGCGCACAATAATGCTTTCCGTGGGTATCGGGTCAGACATCGGGTAAGTGACGGCAGCACGCACGTCGCACGCTGGGAGCGCTCCCAGCAGGCTCCGCGGACGCTGCCGAATCTTCCATTATAAATCAGGTTTATTGTGGCGAGCTTCAACCGCAGCGACCATGAAATTCACAGCGCCATAAACACTCTCTTCCAGGTTGAAGCCCCAAGAACATTCCACCCCTACATGATTCACCCGAGTTGCAAAGACTCCCGAAAGGAGTAACTTTCGGTTAATCGAGTGGACTAAGGCAGCGGACTGCACTAACCCAAGTCCCTCCTGCCCGTCACAAGGCACGCGCAAAATCCTCGACGTGGAGACTTCAACATGGCAGCAAACGCAGCGGCCGCCTACGGAATGTATTCTCAGGATGCAGCTTTGAACGACATCGTGCATACCCTGAACCAGGCCGGTTTCGACAACGAAAATATCTGCATGATGCTATCGCCCACGCACCCGATCGCCTCTCTGGTTCGCGACGCCAACCTCTTCAACACCGAGCGCGACTCCAGCGCCGTAACGGCCGGGCTGATTGGATGGCTTTCGGAATTCGGTGCGGTCATGATTCCCACCGTTGGCTTCTTCATTCGCTCTCAGGCTTTCTTTCACGCTCTTATGGTGTCGAGAGGAGATCCGGCTCTCTTTGGGAACGCCAGGACGCTGGTAGGGCTTGGTTTTTCAGAGCGCGAAGCGGAGAGGTACGAAAATCACGTTCGCCACATCGGCGTGCTGGTCTATGTCTCCTGCGCGGAGAGCGCAAAAAGCCTCTGGGCGCGCGAGGTGTTGCAGAGCACGGGCGCACAGGAGGCTGCTACGCTGGCCGAGAGCATGACTGAGCCGGCTGCAGCCTAAGTAGTCAATCTAAAACTTTCTGGTTAGAGACTGCTGGCTAGCGGGAAGTGCGGTCCTGAGCGTTATCTTGCTCCCGATCGTCCTGCTCCTGATCGCGTTGCTTTCCATAGCGGAAAGCCAATCCAAAACCGAACACCATGATTCCAATCGGCGGGACCAGCATCACCAGAATCGCCCGGTTCAGAGCCCGCTGACCCTCCTTGGGCGTGCTCCGCGCGACCGCGTTGCACATCGCACAGCCCTGCGCCAAGGCTGGGACTGTGAACAGCCCAAGCAACACCGTCAAGGCTAAGGAGCGAATTTTGGTTTGGAAATATTTCATTGCGACTCTTGAACGCTAGTGAACGCCCAAGCGCAGGATGCGATCCGCGTCCGGGAAAAAGAAAAGGTACATGATCACAAACAACCCTACCACGGATAGCATCAGCATCCAACGCATCAGCGCCGTTTCAAACTTCAGGTGCATGAAGTAGGCGATGATCAGCGCCGACTTGATCACCGAGAGCACCAGCAGCACTTCCAGCATGCGCACCGGCTCAAACACCTGCTTGTATCCCAGCCAGACTTCCACTCCTGTCAGAAACAGCAACGCACCCCAAACCCAGAAATACTGCCCTTTGCTATCGTCGTGCTTCGCCACATCGTGCATCGTGTTTCCCTCACTCGGCTTTTGTCATCCTGAGCGCGCTCTTTACGCGCAGGACGTATGCAACTCGCCCGCACCACTCCAAACTCCGAACCAGCCCTAAACCTTGGTGGACATCAAATAAACCAGGGGGAAAATAAACATCCACACCAGGTCTACAAAGTGCCAGTACAATCCCGAAACCTCGACATCGTGCGCGTCATAATCCTTCGGCTTGAGGAAAAGAATAATGCTGGTGACAATCAGTCCGATCAGCAGCACATGAATGCCATAATGAAAAACGTTGTCGGAAGGAATCATAAAATACCCTGCCAGCCAGAGCACTCCTAAAATTGGCAGGAACCATTTGCGCAGCGCCACCGCGCCCAGGTAGATCACACCAATCGTGACGTGCAGCATGTGCATGGCAGTCAAGGTGAAGAACGTCGCGGCAAACTGCGGCACGCCCACCGTGATTCGGGCGTACTCTCCTACACCCTGCCCGGCCGGTTTCGGAAATCCCGGCAAACTCAACCCCATATTGATCAGCCTGGTCCACTCCATACCGTGGAGGACGATAAATGCCGTACCGAACGCCATGGTGGCCAGTATCCAATTGCGCGTCCATGACCGGTCATGTCGCCGCGCCGCAAACACTGCCATCACCATGGTCAGCGAACTCGAAAGCAGGCACGCCGTCATTACAGTCGCGTTGATAATGCTGTCCTTGCCAAACGGCGTCGGCCACGCCGTATAGATCCGGTTGTAACTGAAGGCAAACAGCAATGCCCCAAACGTGAGCGAGTCAGAGGCCAGAAACAGCCACATGCCCACCTTCTTGGAATACGCCCCAAACAGCGGAGCCTCGTACTCGCCCGCAAGTCCATGCCCGGCAGCGGCGCTATGTTGCAGCGTGGCGTCAGCCATCCCCGAGTTTCCCCTTTCCAATTTGTCATCCTGAGGCGGGCGCGCTTTGCCCGCCGAAGGACCTGGGCGAGCCGCGCGGAGCAGCCTGCCCTGAGCAAGCGAAGCGCGCCGAACGGGTCGCGTTTTTTGCGGCGCAACAATCGCGCGTCTGGCTCGCTTCCTTATTGCTCGCTACCTTGCAAACGCTAAAAGAGCAAAAACATAAACCCACAACACGGCCATGAAATGCCAGTACCACGCCGTAACATCAACCACGATGCGCCGTCCCTCGATGGGCCGGTGCAGCAGGGAAGTCATCACCGCCGCCCACAGTAAAGCGATAATCCCTCCCGCCAGATGCACCGCATGTGCCGCCGTCAACAAATAAACGAAAGAACTGTTCGGATTAGTGTCGACAAAAAATCCGCGGGCCTTCAACTCGCCCCAGGCCATCCACTGCCCCGCCAGAAATCCCAAACCCAGAATCACCGTCACGCCCAGCCACGGGAAGTTTTTTTCTTTCCCGAGCGAAACCCCGGGAATCGACTTCAGCGGAGCCAGCGCCGCCCACCGTGCCATACCGCGCCGCGCAAATTCCATGCTCAAGCTGCTGAGCAGCAGCAATGCCGTATTAACGGCCAGCAGCAGCCAGGGCAGTTGCACTTCGCCCCAATCGCGAACATAGGTGTTCGTCGCGCCGTCGAACGTCGGCAATCCCTTCCGCACCACATACGCACTCGTCAGCGAGACGAATACCATGCTGACAGTCGCAATCCCGCAAATCAGCCCCAGCCGCGCTCTCCGCAAGCGTGCGCCATAATCCGGCCCGCTCGATCCGAAGCCGCCGTCGTCGCCACCCCCGGTCGGAGGCACAGGCGTGTTTCCGCCACGGCCCAACTGGTTTACCGGACTGCTTGGACTATACGTCGCCATAAATTCTCAATGCGTCGAACTTGTCGGTGGATCCGTCTGCATCACATAATCCCGCGCCGCGCCCGGAACTCCGTACTCATACGGCCCATGATTCACCACCGGAGGTACCCCTCCAAAATTGTCGTGCGGCGGAGGCGTTGCCGTTGTCCACTCCAGCGTGGTCGATTCCCACGGATTGTCGCTCGCCTTCGGCCCTTTGAACATGCTCCAAAACAGGTTGATCACAAAAATGAACTGCGCCGAAATCGTGATGATGGCCGCGTAGGTCATGAACTGATGAATCGGCATCAGCTTCTGCAGGTACGCGACTTCGGTGTACTGTGAGTACCGCCGCGTCCCGCCGGCAATCCCCAAGTAATGCATCGGCATAAAAATCGCGTAGGTTCCGGCCAGCGTAATGAAGAAATGTACCCTCCCCCACGTTTCATTCATCATCCGCCCGAACATCTTCGGGAACCAGTAATACGTCGCCGCAAACATTCCGAAGATCGCTGCCACGCCCATGATCAGGTGGAAGTGACCGACCACGAAATACGTGTCGTGCAATTGAATGTCGAGCACCGGCTGCGCCAGGAACGGCCCGCTCAATCCGCCGGAGACGAAAAGGGAAACGAAGCCGATGGCATACAGCATCGGCGCATGGAAACGAATACGCGCCTTATACATCGTGCCCAGCCAGTTAAACGTCTTGATGGCCGAGGGTACGCCGATGCACATGGTCAGAATCGAGAAGGCAAACGCCGAGTAGGGACTCATGCCGCTCATGAACATGTGGTGGCCCCACACCATGAATCCCAGGAAGCCAATCGAGAGCATGGCGTAAACCATGGCCTTGTAACCGAAAATCGGCTTGCGCGAGAAGGTCGACAGAATTTGCGAGGTCACGCCCATGCCCGGCAGAATCGCAATGTAAACCTCAGGATGCCCGAAGAACCAGAATAGATGCTGCCACAGCAGCGGCGAGCCGCCCTTGTGCCCCATGATCTGCCCGTTCACCACCACCAACGGCACATAAAAACTGGTGCCCAGGTTGCGATCCATCAGCAGCAGAATGCCCGCCGAGAGCAGCACGCCAAACGCCAGCAAACCAAGAATCGCCGTGATGAACCACGACCAGACGGTCAACGGCATGCGCATCATGGTCATGCCTTTGGCCCGCATATCGAGCGTGGTCGTCAGAAAATTCAGCGCGCCCATCAGCGATGCGATGCAAAAGATCGCAATACTCGTGATCCACAGATCAGCGCCCAGCCCTTCACCCGGCCCGGCGGACGGCAGCGCGCTCAGCGGCGCATATCCCGTCCAGCCATGCAGTGGCGCCCCGCCGGTCACGAAGAATGCCGCAATGATCGTCACGAACGCGACGAACGTCGTCCAAAACGAAAGCATATTCAGCACTGGAAACGCCATATCCGGCGCCCCAATCTGAATCGGCAGAAAATAGTTTCCAAACCCGCCCTGCGGCGCCGTCGTCAGCACGAAGAACACCATGATCGTGCCATGCATCGTCAGCAGGCTAAGATAGGTCTCCGGCTTGATCTCGCCCACCAGCGGCAGAACAGCCGTCGGGAAGATCAAATGGATGCGCATCAGCAGCGACAGGAACATCCCCACCCACACCGCCGTGAGCGCCAGAAAGAAATATTGAATGCCAATGACTTTGTGATCCAGGCTGAAAATATATTTCCGAATGAATCCCTGAGGAGCGTGCGCGTGAACCGAAGCCGCGGTTGCCATTTATTGTTTCTCCGCCTCCCGTGCCGCCAGCCACTTGTCGAAATCTTCCTGGCTGACCACGTGTACCATGCCATGCATCTTGTAATGGCCTAAGCCGCAGAGTTCGGCGCAGACGATCTCATACTCGCCGATCGCCGTCGGCTTGAAGTGCATATGAATATCCAGCCCCGGCACCGCATCCTGCTTGAAGCGCAGCGACGGCACAAAGAAACTGTGAATCACGTCGACCGCCCGCAAGCTCACATCCACCTCGCGATCCACCGGCAAATACATTGTGCCCGTGACCACGTCATCTTTGGACGCCGGATCCGAAGTGTTGAGCCCCACCGCAGCCTCGCCCCCGGCCGAGGGATCCATCAGTTTAGGGCTGGTGGGCCCGTATTTCCCATCCGGCCCCGGGTAGCGGAAGTACCAGGCAAACTGCATCCCGGTAACCTCAACCTGCACCGCGCCCGGCCCCGCCTGGTCAAAGCGCTGACTGGCCCACACGCTGCTGCCCATCAGATTCAAACCGACAAACAGAATCGTGGTCAACACCGTCCATACGATTTCAAGTTTTATATTGCCGTGCGAATAATCCACCGGCGGCGAGGAAGGTTGCTCCCGGTATCTCCATACGATGTAGCCCAGCGAGAGCTGTGCCGCCAGAAAAACAATCCCCATCAATACAAAAGTGAGTGCCAATTGATGGTCAATAAATCCCGCGGCTTCGGCGGCTCCAACCGGTAGCCACCAGGTCTTGGCGACAAAAAAGTAAGTGCTGGCTAAAGTGATCAGCCAGATCACGGCCATTAACGCGAGGCCCATTCCTCAGTCCTCCCCGGCACGAAACGACACAAAAGAATTTCCCACGGCGAGTTGCCACGCCGCAAGGCATAAGCAACAGTCGGCGGGAGTGTACCACAGCCGATTGAGGATAATGCAATCAAGTTGTTCAAGAAAGAAAAATTCACCACAGATTTTCCGGATTTCCGCAAATAGAACCAAACCAAGCAATGAAAAATGTTAGCTCGACACCAGATCCGCAAAAACAAACTGATCCCGAACCACCGTCTCGCCCACCGAAACCGATAGCTCTGCATTCAGCATGGGCCCCGCATATACAAAGGAGTGGAATTCTCCCTTTTCCCCGCAAGGGACTACGTCCTCAGGCAAAGCCGCAAGCAACGCTTCATCGAACTCGCGCCCCACGAACGATCGATCAAGCTTCTCCGTGTCGACGCAAGTCAACTTCGCTCGCGTGCCGCGCGCAATCATCTCTCGCGCCAAAGCACGCGTCGGCAGCCCCCATACCGGAAATACCGGCTCCAGACCGGTGTCTTTCAACTGCCGTTCCCGGTAGGCGCGCACATCCTCGAGAAATAAATCACCAAACGCAACTCCTTCAATCCCTTCCGCGACCGCCTTCGCGCAAGTTTGAGCCATCAGCAACTCATACTGTTCATTCGAGCATGGCCACGGCAACGGAACCGCCCACAGCGGCAGTCCCGCAGCCGCAGCCTGCCGCTCAACCAATTCTCGCCGCACCGCGTGCATGGCAACCCGGTCCGCCACTTCATTAAAAGTCGTCAGCAGCCCCACCACTTCGTACTCGGCACGCTGGCGCAAAACATGCAAACTCCACGCGCTGTCCTTCCCGCTGCTCCACGACAAAAGAATCCGCTTCATGGTTGAATGCCGCCTGTCCGCGTCGCCTTCCCATCAGTACTTTGTCATCCCGAGCGAAGCGAGGAACCTTGGTCTCTGCTTGCGGCACCACAAAAACTTCGCAAGAGGGAAGCCGTCGTAGCCGTCTTCCCGTCCTCGGGTTTCACCCGTGCAAATCCGCGAAGATCCGTGGAAACTCTTATTTTTCGCTCCACTCCGGCACCCGCCCCGGAGTCCACGGCGCTCCCGCGGCCTCCATATCTTTCTCCAGCTTAGCCAGATCAACCTCAACCAGCGCATGAAGCTTGCCCAGCTGCTCGGTAAATTCCGCCGCGGCAATGTTGTAATCGTCCATATGACTCTGCGTTGGCTTGGCCAGCGAGAATCTCTCCCCCTCCATGATGGCCTCAACCCGATCGTTGATCGATGACGCCACCGGCTCATTCCGCTTCTGCATTTCCGCGTCGCCTCGCAGTGCGCGTTCGATCAATCGATTCTTCTGCTCAATCGCTTCCGCCACCGCATCCAACTGCCTCTCTGCCGCCGGCGTATCCCGCAGAGCCTCGCGAATCGACTTCAGCCGGTCGTCCACTTCATGAGCCGTATGCGTAGCTCCCGAGACCGCCCGGTAAAGCCGCGCCACCTTGCGATGAAACTCCTCCCGCGCTGCAAGATCCGCCGTATTCATCGACCCCTGCCCGTCAGTCACTAACTTGAAACTCTGCGCCGCGCCGAGTTCCGTCACCGCTCCATCCACTTTCTGGAAGCATCGCACCGAGTACGACCCGGGCAGCACCAGCGTTCCCTGTGCTGAAGCTGGCGGAAAATCCTCCTCATCCTCTTCATGCTCGCGCAGAGCGACCACCGGATACCTCAGATCCCACGCTGCCCGCTGAAATCCTGCCTCAATGCTGCCCTCCACCCGCCGAATCGGCGCACCCGATTCGTCATAAACCATAAAGTAAACCTCTGGCTTTGCCTCTTCATCTTCGGCCCGCAACTCATCGATCGTCGGATAAGGCAAAGTCTGGTTCTTCTTAGCCGCCTCCTTTTCCGCTTCCTGACGTTTTTCCTTTTTCGTCTTCCGCTTCTCTTTCAAGTAAGCCGTGAACACCGCCCCATACGGCGGATTGTCCGCCGTAAAAAACGCCTCGCCCTGAAACCCCTTCTTCGGACCACCCAGCGGATGCCGCTCGATATACAGCAGCGAACCCTTCACCGGAAACAACACCGCGGCCTGCTCCAAAGATTCCGCTTTCGTCTGCCGCAGCGCCGAAACATCGTCCAGCACATAGAAGCCACGCCCGAACGTCGCAATCACCAGATCGCCTTCGCGCGCCTGCATCACCATGTCGCGCACCGCGATGGTTGGCAGCCCGCCTTTAAGCTGCACCCAGTGCTGCCCGCCATCGACCGTAAAGAACGCCCCGAACTCGGTCCCCGCAAACAGCAGGTTGGCATTCACCGTGTCTTCCGCAAAAGCCAGCACCGGTCCATTTTCTGGTAAGCCGCCCGCAATCGAAGTCCACGTCCTCCCCGCATCCGTCGATCGCAGCAGATAGGGCTTAAAGTCTTCGTTCTTGTGATTGTCAAACGCGGCGTAAACGGTATTCGCATCATGCTGCGAAGCCGCCAGCCGGCTCACATAAGTCGAGTCCGGAACCCCGGCAAACTTCTCGTACTTTGTCCAATTCTGCCCGCCATCGGCCGTGATCTGAATCAGCCCGTCATCAGTACCCACATAGATCAGCCCTTCTTTTTTCGGCGACTCCGCCAGCGCCACAATATTTCCATAGAGTGACGTCGACTGATTCTTCGCCACCGCATCCGGCTCCCACACCTTCCCCATCACCGGCAGCTTGTTGCGATCGATCTGCCGCGTTAGGTCGCCGCTGATCGCCTTCCAGGTATCGCCGCGGTCATCGCTGCGAAACAATTTATCGGCCGCAAAGTAAAGCCGGGTATGCGCATGTGGGCTGATAATCACCGGCGAATCCCAATTCCAGCGCAGCGGAGGCTCTCCCTTACCCTCCTGCGGCTGCAGCGTTAGCTCCTGCCCGGTAGTCTTGTCGTAGCGCACCAGCACACCGTACTGCGATTCCGAATAAATCGTATTCGCGTCAACCGGATCAACCTGCGAGCGGAACCCGTCCCCGCCGGTAGTCACGAACCAGTCGGAATTCATAATCCCGTTGATGTTGCGCGTGCGCTCCGGCCCGCACCATGAAAAATTATCCTGTGTTCCGCCGCATACGTCGTAGAAGGGAAGCGCGTTGTCCACGGCCACGTCGTAGAACTGCACCGTCGGCAGATTCGCCTTGAACTCCCAATTCTTCGCATCATCCCAGGTTTCATACATGCCGCCATCCGACCCCAGCAGCCAATGCTTCGTATTGTCCGGATCGATCCAGATCGCGTGATTGTCTCCGTGGTGGTTGTTCTCCTCGACCTTGTGCAAAGTCTTCCCACCGTCAAGCGATTCCCGCAAGCTTACGTTCATCACAAAGATGCGGTCCACATTCTTCGGGTCTGCAATAGGCCGCGCGTAATACATCGCTCCCACGTCAAATTCATTCCGCCGCTCCCACGTCGCACCCCGGTCGTTCGACCGAAAAATTCCTCCCTTGCCATCCGCCGCCTCAACCGTGGCATACACCACATTCGGATCAACCGGAGAAACCGCCAGCCCGATCCGTCCCAAATCAACCGTGGGCAGCCCAGACTTAAGCTTGTTCCAGGTAGCTCCAGCGTCCGTAGATTTATAAATCGCACTCTCCGGGCCGCCATCGATCAAAGTAAAAACATGCCGCCGCCGCTGGTAAGCCGCCGCATAAATAATGTCCGGATTCGAGGGATCAATCGCCACATCCACCACGCCCGTGTTCTCGCTGATCGTCAGCACAGCCTTCCATGTCTTTCCTCCGTCCGCCGACTTATATAAGCCGCGATCGCCGCCCGCTCCCCACAGCGGCCCCTCCGCCGCCACATACACCACCTTCGAATCCCGCGGATCAACCACCACCCGCCCGATGTGGTCGGATTTTTTCAGCCCCAAATTCTGCCAATTCTTCCCGCCATCATCCGACCGATAAATCCCATCCCCATAACCCACGCTGCGCTGGCTGTTGCTCTCGCCCGCCCCCACCCACACCACCGCCGGATCATTGGGATCGAGCGTGACCCATCCGATGGAATACGATCCCTCTTTGTCGAACACCGGAGTCCACGAGGTCCCATCGTTCACCGTCTTCCACACTCCACCCGAGGCCACGCCCACGTAGTACTCAAACTTGTTCTTGGGATTGACCGCAATCGCCGCCACCCGCCCCGAAGCCACCGCCGGCCCAATCGAGCGAAACTTCAGCCCGGAAAAAGTGTCAGCCGTCATCCCGCCCTTCTTCTCTTCGTCTTTTTTCTCTGCGGCAGGCGCGTTATTCTTCTCATCCTTCTTCTGATTTTTCTTAGCAGCAGCAGCCGGCACCGCCGTCTTATCCGCATCCTTATCCTGCGGAGCTGCCATCAAGTTCGAAAATGCAAGAAAGAAAATCCCTACTGCGATAGCGATACGAGATTTCACGGGTGCTCCAATCCAAAAGTTTTCCGAAACTGACATGTATACAGCATTCCCCCGCAACTGAGAAGCACCTCTATCATCCTGAGGCAGCGAAGATCTGCGCCCCAAGCGCAGATCTTCCAATGAAGGACCCATGCACCCTGCCAGCGCCAGCACAGGCTCTAGCAGGGTCAATGTCGGAGCAAGAGCACCAACTCCACTCAGGTTAAAATCATCCTCATGCCACCGAAGCCCAAACCCCAAGGCCACGACACCCGCTACATGAAAATGCAGAAGAACAACTGCTTCGTCTGCGGCATGAACAATCCCGCCGGCATGCGCCTCAAGTTCATCCTCGACGAAGAACGCCAAACCTTTGTCTGCCGCTTCCGCCTCGGCAAGCGCTATACCGGACCGCCCGGCCACACCCACGGCGGCATCATCGCCTCCATCCTCGACGACGCCATGGGCAAGGTAAACAAACTCCACCACGTCGTCGCTCTAACCCGCGAGATGACGGTGGAATACCTCAAGCCCGTGCCTCTGCACAAACCGCTCCGTGTCGAAGGCCGCGAAGTCGAGGTCCGCGGACGCACCCACATCAACGCCGCCGAAATCCTCAACGAAAACAACGAAGTCCTCGCCCGCAGCCGCGGCATCTTCATCGCCATCGACCCCGAAAAAATGTTCGCGAAATATGTAGAGAGGTGATTTTTCGCAGGATCGTGTCAACCGTTTCTTACTCTGTCATCTTGAGCGAGGATTTTGCTTTGCGATAGCACAGCAAAACCGCAGTCGAAGGCCTGCCCTGAGCGAAGTCGAAGGGGATCCCTATTCTTCTCAACCGACGACGGCCCCGCGAGCAGTTCTCTCCCCGAACCTTCAATCTGCGCCGCGCAAACAGCACAGTACCGCGAATGATGAATGCCCTGTAAAATAGATCACGGCGGATCAATATGCGTCATCCGCCCATTCTTCGCGCTTGCGAAAAGGTACCCACGGTATCCATAACATGTCGAATAACAACGGTAGCAACACCAGTCTCCGCCTAAAGACCGGCCTAGCCGAAATGCTAAAAGGCGGCGTAATTATGGACGTGACCAATGCCGAGCAGGCTTCCATTGCCGAAAAGGCTGGAGCCGTTGCCGTCATGGCCCTCGAGCGCGTGCCTGCGCAGATCCGCGCCGAAGGCGGCGTGGCGCGCATGGCATCGCCCAAAAAGATTCGCGAGATCATGGCCACGGTGTCTATTCCAGTGATGGCCAAGTGCCGCATCGGACATTTTGCCGAAGCGCAAATTTTGCAGGAACTCGGCGTCGACTACATTGACGAATCCGAAGTGCTTACGCCTGCGGACGAAGCTCATCACGTCGATAAGCACGCCTTCAAGGTTCCATTCGTCTGCGGCGCGCGCAATCTCGGCGAAGCCCTGCGCCGCATCGCCGAAGGCGCAGCCATGATCCGCACCAAAGGCGAGGCCGGCACCGGCGACGTAGTTCACGCCGTCAAGCACATCCGCCAGATCGTGCAGGAGATGAAAATCCTCACCGTCCTCGGCGAAGAAGAACTCTACGCCAAAGCCAAAGAACACGGCGCACCCTACGAACTCATCAAGCTGGTCGCCAAAACCGGCAAGCTCCCCGTCCCAAATTTCTCCGCCGGAGGCATCGCCACCCCCGCCGACGCCTCGCTCGTCATGCAGCTCGGCGCCGAAGCCGTCTTCGTCGGCAGCGGCATCTTCATGAAAGATTCCACCACCTTCGCCGACCCCGTCGAAGCCGAAAAGCGAGCCCGCGCCATCGTCAAAGCCGCCACGCACTTCAACGACCCTAAAGTGTTACTTGAAGTCAGCGAAGACCTGACGGGAGCGATGAAGGGGCTCGCTATTGCGGGGATGGATGAGGCGCAGATGCTGCAGACTAGAGGATGGTGAGGTCTGCCGAGCGACGGTCAGGCTGTTTCCAGCTCGGCACTCAAATGGTAGGCTTCCCAGTCTGCGATCACGGCGGCGACATGGCGAGAGAAGGATTCCTGCCACACAGACCAGTCGACATCTGGAAACTGTTCCTTTAGTAGGGGTCGCATAGCAAATTCCGAGGAGTCCTGCATTGTTTGGAACCGCCGCGCGGAGCGTTCGTCCTGAAGAGGCATGTGCCAAGCGGTCAGTCCGCCGATTCGCTGGCAATAGGATTCGAAATCTCCGCCTCTCGGCGAGCGGGACTTCGCTTGCCGGAAGAACGAGCGAGACGCGTCCATGTGTTCAAGGATGCGAAGGTACCCGGCAAGCAACGAGGTACTGTCCAACGGGGCCTCATGCGGAGCACCGATCCTCTCGGCTAAAACTTTGTGATCGATCGCGGCCAGTTCCTGTTCGCACTTATCCCATTCCTTGTCGCTAAGGGAGTGGATAGAGTACGTGAACATCTCCGCTAGGGGATCCGCCATTAGGCGGTTAGAAATGAGTAGGGCGTATGGAAAAAGCGGCAATTCAAATTTCTTCTGCGTTCCTTCCTGCATCTGGAGCGACTGCCGAAATGGCTCGTTCGATCCGTATAGTTTTCGAAGTTCTGTGCCCAAGGGTTCCGTGACCAGAGGCCGTGACGGCGTGCCATACGAAGTCACTATTTCACTCAGCCGAACCCAGATGATATCAGCCTCGTGCGAATCGAAAAAACCACAGAAGACTCCCTCATTAAGCCAACCGATTGCTTCGAAGAAACGGCCCCTAGAGGTTAACGTCGCGCCGTTTTGCGTTTTGAAGCAAAGGCTTGAGTCTAAGATTCCAGAATTGCGCCAAGCGTAGTGACCTGAGGTGATTCATTTTGACTGAACCCTTTCCGACAATCTAACCAAGGGGTTGCAATACGATGAGCGCGGCTTACAGACCTCAACATGATTGCAGTCCTCGAAATCTTCGCTATCTTGGTCATACTTCCTCGGCTTAACGACCCGATCTTTTCTACCCCAGACAATGTACGCCCCGAGCGCCGGTTTTGATTTGTCTTTCGCCTTCGACGCTTCCCGATCCTTTCTTTCAGTCTTCCGACGTATCTCCTTCAATAGGTCATTGTCCCGCAAGTCTTGGTAGGCTGGGGCGGCTTGCAGCACAGCATCGAGGACCGTACCAAGAAAAGGCCAGTTAGCCAGCGTTCCCAAAAAACCTGCAGGAGCGTACCCTCCGATTGCCGGGGCAAACAGTACAAGCTGACATCTAAGGATTGGGGAATTGCCATTCAGCCTATCCTTGACGCCGTTACGTATGACTACGCCGCCTTCTGAGTGCCCAACCAGAAATACTTGGTGGTATTGTCTTACGGCGGGAAGGGCTGAGATTGTATTAAGGGGCTCCTCTTGGTCCGCCTGAACGGCATCTTCAACGCGGAGAGCGTCAATCGATACGGTAAAGTTGCTCATATCCGGCTGGAAGATCACCTTATCAAGAAACCTTAATAGGCGATCGGTTGACGACTGTATTCTCTCCCACACGCTCCTATATTGAAAAAAGAACAGGTCACTTTCGGAAAAGCGAGAAGTCCAATCAATATCGTCAACCATCATGTGGAACTCATTCCACGTTCCGAGGGCGTCACCACCAAAACCATGCACGAAGATGATAGCTGTTTGTACGGTTTCCAAAGAAGAGAGCAGAGCGAAGCTGCCCTCGAACTGCTCGAAGTAGTGATAGTGATGTCCGAAGTCCTCAACATCAAACTGCTCTGGTGATACCATGGCAGTACCTCCCAAACGTTCTTATATCCGAGGGCTACGGATGCGCGTTACAAACTATTTAGTAGAGTAAAAAATGCTACTCCAGCCATACGCAGATGGCAATCGGCGAGTGGCCTACTGACGTGACCGATCTTTTGTACCAAGCGGAATGTTAGTGTAACGCTTCGTTGGACAATTGTCCGTAGTCGTCGTCGGGGGCGTGGAGATGTGGGAAACGCGGAGCGTTTTCCACATCTCCA
>Ga0182015_10000433_pt1 | contig 59502 bp, 56 predicted proteins | sample 712P3MmetaG_FD_120478 | JGI IMG/M metagenome (GOLD analysis project Ga0182015, IMG submission 120478) | Permafrost microbial communities from Stordalen Mire, Sweden - 712P3M metaG | ecosystem: Environmental > Terrestrial > Soil > Wetlands > Permafrost | place: Sweden: Stordalen | collected...
AACGGCGTACTCGAAGGCACGGTCAGAATCGGAGAAATAAACTATGGCTTCTTGTAGAGTTCGTGGCGGCTTCATAGAAAAACTATACGCTCTATGTTCGCGTGTGTCAAGTATATATTTGCCAGCCTAAATCTATGATTCCAATATATCGACCAAGGGGGGAGGGGGGAAGGGTAGGGAAAATTTAAGATTTTTTGATTGCGGCCGCGACCGGGGGTCCTGCACCACTCTGACACTCATTCCGAAACTGGTCGAAATTGTGTGCTGCCCTGGGTCTTGCAGATGCTCTTATAATAGGGACGACGTTGCTGGAAGGGCGCTATGACGACTATCGCCGGGACGACAAGGTTAGGAAATCTGTCTGATACAACGAGCTTACCCGCTGTCGGCCTGCACGACTACGAGGCGGCAATCATAGCGGAACTGAGATCCGGATCCGAAGAAGCGTACACCGCTCTAATCCGGGAATTTCACCAGCCGATTTACAGCCTGGTGCACCGGGTTGTGAGCGATCCTTGCGATGCCGCCGACGCGACGCAGGAAGTTTTTTTGAAAGTCTTCCGCGGAATAAAACACTTTCACGGGGAGTCCAGTCTCAAGACTTGGATTTATCGCATTGCGATTTACGAGGCCTCCAATCGCAGGCGCTGGTGGTTCCGTCACAAGGCGCGGGAAGTTCCGATCAACGATGACGACCCGAATCTTGCATTACACGCGATCAGCACTCTTGGACTTGTGGATAAAAGAGAATCGCCATTCGATAACGCTGCGCATGAGGAAGTGCGAACGCGAGTGGAGCGGGAATTGCGGAAGGTCGCGGAACCGTATCGTACCACTGTCATTTTGCGCGATCTGGAAGGCATGTCCTATGAGGACATTGCCGAGGTGACGCGAGTTTCGTTGGGCACAGTGAAATCGCGTCTTACCCGCGGGCGCGATGCCTTGCGGCGGCGGCTCGTGCCTTACATCCGCGAAGCTGGGAAGGAATTGGGACTGGAGATGCCGTGCGAGCCACAATCCGCACAGATATCCCGCGCGCGATCGAAGGCTTCGCTCGAACTTCCAAGCATTGCTGCTGGGATGCAAGTAGAGGTGCTGCGATGAGATGCGCACAGGCCCGGTCTCTCTGCTCCGAATATCTTGACAATATCCTTGCCGCCAATAAAGCAAGGGCTTTTGAGCAGCACGTGGCGGCGTGTGCAGCTTGCCGGTTGTTGTACGTAGGAATGCATCAGACGCAGCAATTGCTCTCGCAGGCCAGCCGCCGGAAGGCTCCCGAAGATCTTCCATTGAAGCTCCGCCTTGCGATATCGCGCGAAATGGCCCAGGGCCAACATCGTTTAAAGGATTATTTAGAGCTGCGGTTGGAAAATACCCTTCGCGCCTTCCTGATACCTGCGGTTGCCGGTTTAGGCGCGGCGGTTCTCCTTTTCGGTTTATTCATGGGATTTTCCGCTTTGCCGCTTCAGGCCGGCAATGCCGACGTTCCGCTTATGATGAACACCGCGCCGCAATTGGAGCAATCGGCATTTGGAACGCCAATGACGTCGGTTGACGATGATTCACTGGTGATAGAAGCCTATGTGGATTCGAAAGGGCGCGTCGATGACTATCGAATTCTTTCGGACTCGGACAGTTCAGAGGATTTGACTCCGCAGGTGAAAAGTATGCTTATCAATTTCATGACGTTCACCACATTCCGCCCCGCGACCTCAATGGGCAGACCGACTCCGGGCCGGGCAATCCTGTCATTTTCGAGGGTGAACGTAAAGGGATAAGGGTTTTAGTCGACGCCGGCGATTGCGGTTTGGATCGCATCAACATCGGCTCCGATGTCTTCGCCGTCGGTGCCTTTATTTTTGTACGGGCTTGATGAAAGCAATTCGTAGTCGCCGCTCTGGTAATCGGAAAAACCAACAGTTTCGGAATCGGCTGCAAAATAATTTGCGCCTGGCCAGTTCGAAGTCTTAGTCCCACCCGGAAGTCCAACGATGACATTGGAATCGAAAGTGTAAGCGCTAAAGCAATGGGTTAATTCGGTGATTGGCACAACAGAATTAGCGCAATTGGTGGCGCCCCCACCCGCCGTCCAAACCGGATATTTGCCGGCGCCCACGATGTTGTTGGTAAAGACAAACCCGGGTATTTTCGGGTTGTTGATGCTATCCGCCATTGTGAGTATATGAATGTCAGGCCAGCCGGTAATGTGATTCACCGTAAAATTGTTTAGCCCATTTAGCGACCAGCCATTGGAAACGTTCAGTAGAGCGCCAGCGCCCGCATACTGGATGGAATTGATATCTTGCAATACGACATCGTGAATGCTGTAGCGGCCGCCCGCCATGGCGGGCACTCCCAATCCATTGTTAGTGAGGTCGGTTGCGATCAGAAATCCTCCGCCAACATGGCTGATCGTGTTATAGCGAATCGTAACGTCGGTCACCTGGCAGATTGGACATAGGTTGACCATGCTCTGCCGGGAAACGGTGTAGCCTTTCGGAGTGAGGAGAATCGCGAATCCGTGTTGCGAAAATCCCCCCCAATTGTTCTCCAGTACATTTCCTTCGAACAAAACTCTTTGTGCATTCTTCAATTCAAAGTGATTTTTTACCGTGAAGGGATTGCCGTCCGCTCCACCGACAAATCCGGCACGCCCCAGTTGCCAAATCAGTGGCTTGAAAAAATGGTTGTGAGTCACCTCGATGTCGGTGGGGGTGGTGGTGGACGGATCACCGCCAAATAAAATGCATTCGCCGGCTGCTTCAAGGAAATTATTATCGATCTTGTAGGGACCTCCGGGAAGCGTGCTGCTACCGCCGCTGATGGACTGGGAATCGGCGCACGTTCCCGTCACAGAGATGCAATGGAAGTCAGTGAAGAAAGAGTCCACAACAGCGGCGTTGGTGGTTCCACTCAAAAGGATTCCGCGCCGCGTCTCGTCTTGAGCCGTGCCGTGCACCCATACTCGATCGAGAATGATGTGGTCGGCGCTTCCCATCGTCTCGATCAAATTGACCACGGGACCGCTGCGCAACAGGCGCGTAATTTCCAGTCCAATAAGACGGTAGTGATTGGCGCCATCAGCCAGAAGAAACGGTCCCGATGGCTGCTTCTGGGCGAGAACAATCCGCGCCATAACATTGTGGGTCGATGCGCAGTGAAATGCCGGCCTTCCCGGCAGGGCGGCAATCCCCGCATAGCATGGAGTGATGCGAGTGCCTTCGGGGGGCAGGAGACTGTCGTCAGCACTTGTGCGAATAATGATCCAATGATCATCGTCACACGGATTAGCGGGCAGCGTGAAAACGCCTGCGAACGAGGCTCCGGATTGCAATTCAATCGTGTCCCCGCAACTTGCGTTTTCGAGGGCGAGAGCCAAATCTCCCCCGACGTTTACATGAATGATGTGGCCTGGAGCAGGCGTATCCGCCAGGTCCGATTGCACGATAGTTCTGGGAAGTTCCGCGGGACCGTCGAACTCCGCGCCCAGCGCTCGCAGTGAGTTGCCAAAGAATACGAGAAGGAATAAAAAACAAACAGCGAAGCGGATCTTAATGGACTGGGAGCAACGCGCTAACGGTGTGAGGGGGGAGGACATAAATTAAGTCAAAACATCTGCTGAACGCTATCCACACCCTAGTTCGCTCCTGTCAAGCCGCAGAGATGCCGGGAGTACGTTGCCCTAAACGCACATCGAAGTGCACTTAGGAGTTTGATAGCGCGCCTAAACACCCTTTGTTTTCACAGCCTGGTTTTGAACTTCCGGCGCGAGCGAATCCGCGCGGTTGCGGTTTAAATATCTCTTAGAGTGCTTGGGTTTTCAACGCAGAATGTCTGGTTTGGGCCTAACTCGTGTGGTCTAGCCTTAGAGGCTACTTATTTAGGACAGCATCGCGAAGACGATCGTACACAGTATTTCCCAGCATTCGCTTGCCGAGTTGTTGAAAAGATTCGCGGATACGCAAGCTCCATAATCCATGGCCATGGCTGCGAGCGTCGAAAGTGCGCAATGTTGTTTCCCGCATTACAGGGATGCGCCCCAATGCGAAGACATCTGTGCCCGCGAAATTAGCGACGCAGTGGCTGGTTGACATTGTCCGGTATCCTGCCGTTTTTACTATCTGAACCGAGCGCACGTTGTAGCGGCCCCCCGGACAGGAAAAATGTTCAACTCGTTTTCCGACTATCTGTTCCAATTGCATTTTAGAATCGACAATTTCCCGCCGCAAACCCTCGTCGTCCAAGTCAGACAAATAGGCGTGCGTCATGGAATGGCAGCCGATCTGGAAACCCATGGAAGCGAGTCCTTGAAGTTGGGCTACGGTTAAGTATCCGGGCCGTCCGAGAAAGCCCGTGGTGACGTAAAAAGTCGCGCCGAAGCCAAACTCGCGCAAAACGGGCGCTGCGATTAACAAGTCCGTTTCACTACCGTCGTCGAAAGTAATGGCAACTGTGGAGGAGTCGAACAGCAATGCGTGATCTACATCAGCACCGCGCCAGCCCTGGCTGTTCAGGGAATTCATTTGCGCGCGGAAATTAGTTTCGGGCACAACGTAACGCAGGTATCCGGGAGCGTTCTGGCAAAGTGGCCGTCCTTTACTTTCGAGCTCGTGATACATCAGGAAGACCATGAATGTAACCGGAACGGCGATTTAGGGGAGCGTCTGGAGATGGTGGGTCAGCAATCGGGTCAGCGAATCCTGTAGCCGAGGGCCGCCGGCGATCAACCCGGAAAGCAAAGGATTTTTGTTATTACATTTCAGTCCCGCACCGTCGAGGGTCTGCACAAACCCGCCCGCGCTCAGTACAAGCGCAGCGCCCGCCGCAACGTCCCATTCATTTTTCGGACTGAGCGTAAAAGTAGCATCTGCCAGGCCCGCTGAAACTAGGGCGAGCTTGTATGCAACCGAGCCCATCGGCCTGGTTTTGAATGGCGCAGATCGAAAAGTCTCCCATTCGCCTCGCTTCACTTCACTGCGGCTGGCTAACACCACGGCATCTTGCAGATCAGTCCGATCACTGGCGAATGGTTTCTGTCCGTTGTAAATTACTCCGGTTTCAATTGATCCGATGAATGTTTCGCCGGTTGCAGGATTGAGGATTCCGCCGGCCACCGGCTTGCCCTCTTCGACCAATCCAATAGAAACGCAAAATTCCGGAATTCCGGATACGAATTCGCGAGTACCGTCGAGGGGATCAACGATCCATACGCGGCGGCGGTTGAGCCGGGTGAGGTCATCCACGGTTTCTTCCGATAGCCAGCCCTCATCAGCCCTGAGCAATTCTTTTCGCAAGGCCGCATCCACTGCCCGGTCCGCCTCGGTAACCGGATCGTGACCGGCCTTGTATTCCGCTTGAACGTCGCCAGGCGTGAAACGATCAAAGATCTTGCCCGCCGATTCCAAGGCAGCGGCGATGCGATTAAGAACTTCGGAGTAGGGTTTCATGGTGCTCAATCCCGAGTTTGATCATTCACTCTTATGCCCACAACATTCTCGCGCCGGTAATTAGAAGCACGGCGCACAGAATCCGGCGCAGCCAGAGTACGGGCACGCGCGAACTGAGGTGCGCTCCAATCAAGCCTCCGGGAATCGACCCGATCAATAAATAACCTACCAGACCGGGATTGACGTTTCCTACGCGATAGTGGAGCAAGCTGGTTACGCCCGTGAGTATCACGGCGTGCACAATATCGGTGCCGACCATAACCTTTGGCGGATAGCTATAGAACAGCAGCAACAACATCATGATGATGCTGCCCGAGCCGACCGAAGTCATTCCCACCAGAAATCCAGCAATCAGTCCAATCACTGTCATTCCGAGAAAGGATTTGGCAGTGGGGCGCCGGACTGCGACGCTCTCTTCAATCCGGCGCTGAAGTAATAGCAAGACCGGAATGAGTATCAGCAACAGGCCGACCGCTGTCTTGATAAAACTGTTGACCCCCGCGCCATACACGTGCCGGAGATGAGTGAGAAACGTGACCCCAAGAATCGAGCCGGGTACGCTTCCCGCCGCCATCGCCAACACGACTCGGCGGCGAACGGTTCCCTTTCTTAAATGCACCCAACTGGAGCCGATCTTTGTGAAGAAATTGAAAACTGCGTCTGATCCGACGGCGATAATTGCCGGCACATGCAGCACAAAAATCAATAGTGGCAACAAGAGCACGCCGCCGCCCAGACCGGTGAGGCCGATCAGCGTGCCGACGAGTAAACCAATACCGATTTTGAGCCCTATTAGCATGGAAGTTGTACAGATACAAATCGCCGAAATGACGGCGACTCACATTTACCGAATGAAGATGGATTCCTTTAATACAATCCCTTGGAGACGGTTGGAACGGCCACATCAAAAAGAGCCTGTCCGCCGACGGGATTGAGATCCGCAACGTGAAATGCGTTATTCGTCATAAATGCCCAGAGCATGCAGAGTCCATATGTCAGTCCCGCCGCTAAAACCTGTCCTGCCAATTGCAAGCGGGTATGTGGGACAAACCAGTAATGCATCAGCAATAAGACGGCCACCATCGGCATACACAAAATTATGGGCAATGAATACGCATGGCGAAGAAAGTCGCCGACGCGCAGTCCCAATTTGTGGCAAAGATGGCGGGGCATAAAAAAAACCATTGTGCAAGTTAAGGGGATCGCGGTGCCGATCGCATCCCCGATTATTCCGTAGGGGCGCACCAATAGAATGCTCAACAATAGATTCGATATGCCCTCGACCAGTGTCACAACTGCCAGCGTTTTATGTTGGCTCATGCCTAATAACACTCTTCCTGAAGCAGCCTGAGCCAGCATCAGCGTACACGGTATGAGCAGGATCAGGAGTACTGGGTAACTTTTTTCGATGTATTTCTGACCCATCCACACTTCGATGACCGATTTTCCGAGAATAATTAGAGTAGCCGAGATTGGAAGAATTGTGAAAGCACAGGCGCGATTACCGGCCACAAATATTTTTCGCAGGCGGTTGATATTGCCGCTGGCATCGGTGTGACTGGACATGGGCACGAAAAGTTGCGCGAGGCTGTTGATCACGTCCGTGGCATAGTCGACGATTCGTGCGCCAATGGAAAAGTAGGTAATCGCGACGGCGGATAACATGGTTCCGATTACGATCTCATCAGTTTGAAACCGCAGTCTCGCCGCCACCATGATTACAAATGTGATGCCGCTGTAACCCGCCATCTCGCCGAAGGTCTTCCGGTTTACATAACCGAGCTTCAACGAGATTGGCAAAGCCCGCACTGCGATCACGCCTCGTACGCAGGCAGCCAACAGCGGAAGAACGACTGTGATGGCGGCCGCGGTTAGCAGCCCATATCCCCTTCTGAGAAAAACTACGATCAGCACTGCACGAAGAGCCGTGCTGGCGATGCCGGTCCAGTTCAAAATATAAAATTGCTGCAAACCTTCCAGGATTCCTCCGAAGACGCCGAGAGGAAATCCCAGGGCGACCGCTCCTCCAACCATCAGCAGGAGCAATTGCGCCGATGAATGGAACTCAAGGGGGACATGAAAAATCTTGTTTAGAAATAGGCAAAGCACCACGGTTATCAGCATCGTCGCTGCGCCAATGCAGCTGTAGCTGAAAAAACTGGTGCTCATCAGCTTCGAAATCTCTTCGCGATCCTGGGTAGCGGTGAACTTCGAGACCGAGCGAACGATGGAGGAGCGGATTCCGAGATCGAACAACCCGTAATATCCCGTGAATGAAAAGATCAGAACCCAGATTCCGTATGCGGTGTCACCCAACCGATGAAGGATGAACGGAGAGAGGAACACGCCAATCGCAAGGTTGATTGCCAGCGCGAACCAACTCGATCCGACATTTTTCAGGAACTGGGTTTTTTCAAACTTTCGCATATGCGTCTCGTATCAACGCCTGAGTGGAGGAGTATGTACGGGTGGCCAATTACACCGAAATTTAGCGCGCACCCACTAATTTCGCAGACGCCAACTGGTATCCAAGCGTCGTCATCAATTCGCCCCACGCGCTCTCAATCTTAGCGATGGAGTTTTCCGACAACTGTTCTCTCCAGCCTCCGGAACGAGCGCTGCGTACGAAAGGGATGTCTTTGCGATGCTTCTTCGTGGCGACCCAATCCGCCGACTGCATCTTCTCGAGTTCCCGCATTCTGTCCGCTGTGCTCCGCGAGACTGCCGTCTCCAGCAGCGAGAGCGAAGCTTTAATCCCGAGGAATTGCGCTATGCGACCTAACTCCCGGAATGTATCGCCGATCATGTCTTCGTAATGAAGCAGCAAAAAATCAGGACTATTGCCTCGCGTGGATATCCAACTCGCAACATTTTCTCCCCAGGTGCCCCAACCCTTGGAAATTAAGTTGCCTTTCACGAAATCATCCACATAATTTTCAAATGGATATTGATCGTCGATCTGCCGGTATTTTCTTTGAAAATCGTAGTGCGAAAGCACCACATCGCGGGGGTCGCGCACCACGTAAATCACTTTCCTGTACCGGTGATCGAAATATTCGTGCGTCTTAATGAAGCGTGGCCGGGGAGTCCGTCTTAACGAACGACTCGATATCGAAGATGTGTCGGGAATCAGTTTTTCGATATTCGCGAAAGTGACATCTTCGTTGGGATACACCAGATTGGCGATCAGGAACCTTGTCCAGGTATTGCCGGAGCGAGGGTAGGAGACGACAAAAGTATCGTCGGGGAAAACCGCGAAATTGCGCCCGGCCTGATCCAGGCCAAACGCGTACTTCATTACGAACTTGAGCCCGTAAATCATTTGGGAAACGCACCCAGCATTGCTACAGCAGCAGCCAGTTCCCCAGATTCTCTTGCCGGCATGAGCAAGTCGTACCCCAGCCACTTCATCAACGGCGCCCAGGCATTCTCGATTTGCAGAACAGATTTCTCGGATAGTTCCGACTTCCATCCCCCCGCCGCGGCGGCCCGCACAAAGGGGATATCCTGCCGGGTATCCTTCGTGGTCGACCACATACGACTTTGGTCAGTTTCCAGTTTTCTCATTTGCGTGGCGGAACTTCGCTCCACTGCCTGCGCGATTATCTGCCTTGTCGCCGCGATGCCTAGGAAATGCGCGATCCGTTCCATTTCGTGAATCGCATCGGTTATCAGATCCTCATAGCGGACCAGCAAGAAATCTGAACTGGCATGTCGAGTGGCTATCCAACTTCCGACATTCTCTCCCCACGATCCATAAATTCCCGTTGCTCCAGTTATGAAACGATCTACAAATTGCTCCACGGGGTGACCGTTAGCGATTACCCGGCGTTTGATTTGAAAATGATATTGAGATAAAGCCACATCGCGGGGATCACGGACTATGTAAATAACCCTTTGATAGCGCGGGTCGAAGTATTGGTGACTCTTGAGGATGCGGGGGCGCGCCAAGTGCGACAATTGCCGCACTGACAAAGCCTCGGGATCGGGAATGATGCGGTTGATATTTGCAAAATTCGCAGGCTCTTGCGGGTGCAGCAGGTTGCCAATTAAAAATCTGCTCCAGGTGTTTCCTGACTTTGGATAAGAAACGATGAATACATCGTCTGAGTACACAGTCAAATTCCGTCCCGGGTGATGTTGGCCCAGGACGCGCCGTGCCGCCGCCATCATGCGTCTATACATGACCGGCTTTCTGGTGGAAACGGCTCACCCAATTGACAAGGTTCATCGTCATAATGATTTGTTGCCTTTTCCAGCGACGACCACGGGCTGGGCGCTGGATAGCTTACGCACCGAATTCCTTCTGCGAATACGGCTCCTGAGTGACAAGATATGCTCGTGCAAGCGGTGATAGTGCCGGACAATCACTGGAGCTGTGCGCAGGCCGATTATCGTGAAGCGCAATTTCCAATTGTTCTGTACCCGACTGGCACGCCGTGCGGTTGCCAGCGCGCGGTCATATTGCCGCGTGTGCAAGAAATCTTTAAGCAAATCCACCTGGCAAGCCGCTTCCGTTTTGTCGACTAATCCACGAATGAGCGACCGCTGCTGCTCTGAAACCGGCAACTTAGAGGCGGCTTTTCCGTAAACCTCGATGCGGGCGCGCTTCATTACATGGCGATTTCCCGATAAACTTCCCCGCGAAAGAGTGTGGTAGAGATGCACCGCGGGATCGTATTTCATCCTGGCGCCACGGAATGACATTCGCAGCCAGAGGTCAAAATCCTCGCAGCACCTGAAACGTTCGTCGAACATCCCTGCTGCCGTCAGCGATTCGCGAGATACTACAGCAGAAGACGTTCCGACATTGCAGGTTTCTGCCAGCAGCGCTTCGAACGTAACTGAATCTAACTGCGGCTCGCGGCCAAACGCATGCCCCACAGCCGTCCCATCTTCCATAAGGATTGAGTCTGCGTAAACCAAGTCCAAGGTCGGGTCCTCGGTAAGTATGCGAACCTGAGTGGCCAGGTGCGTAGGCAGCCAGACGTCATCGCTATCCAGAAAGGCGGCGTACTTGCCACGCATCCGCACAATCCCCGCGTTACGAGCGGCACCCGGGCCTTTGTTCGATTGTTTGAGATATACGATTCGCCCCATGTAGGGCTGAAGAACCTGCTCCAGCGCTTCCGTATCCGGAGATCCGTCATTGATTACGAGGACTTCGAAGTCGGAAAAGGTTTGTGCAAATACCGAATCGAGCGCCGCTGAAATGGAATTGGCGGCGTTATAGGCAGGAATGATGACGCTAACTAGAACGGGCGTCTCGGCAGGATGGGGAAGTTCAACCTTGCCACCGTCAATACCCGGTTCGACGGGGGCAGGATCCGCTGCATTGGTCATCCTCGCTCTCGCCCTGACCATAGTCTGACCAGGACTCTGCCCAACCGAAAATGTTTTTCTAGTTTTCAATCAAGACTCAGCTCCAATAAATCCTTCGCGCTCAAGATGCAGGAAAATCTGCTGCGCCGCTTCTTCAGCCGTGGTCTCCGCCGTATTGATCACGACCTCGGCATCTTTCGGTTCTTCATACGGATCCGAGATGCCGGTAAATTCTTTTAATATTCCTGCTCTCGCTTTGGCATAAAGTCCCTTGCGATCCCGCTGTTCGCACACTTCAACGGAGGTTGCAATGTGGACAAGAATGAACCCACCATGCGGTTCGATCGTGCTGCGTACATGTTTGCGAGTACCGTCATAAGGCGCGATGGGAGCGCAAATAGCGATGCCGCCGTTCTTGGTGATTTCCGATGCGACGTAGCCGATTCGCCGAATGTTGATGTCGCGATGCTCTTTGGAGAATCCTAACTCCGACGACAAATGCTTTCGCACCAGATCGCCGTCGAGCAATGTCACCGGACGTCCGCCAGCCTCCAGAAACTTCGTGATCAGAACGTTCGCTATGGTTGACTTTCCGGAGCCGGAAAGCCCCGTGAAAAAAATGGTCAGGCCCTGCTTGTGGCGTGGCGGATAGCTGCGTCGCAGTTCTTGCACGACCTCGGGATAAGTGAACCATGAAGGAATATCGCTGCCTTCATTCAACCGCCGTCGTTGCTCGGTCCCGGAAAGATTCAGTACTCGGGATCCCTTCGGGACCTCGTCCTCGGGCACGTAACGGTCCTGGTCTTCCAGGTACACCATCATACGGAATGGCTCCATGGTCACGCCCATATCGGCTTCGTGCTTCTTAAACAATTCTTGGGCGTCGTAAGGTCCGTAGAAAGGCTTTCCATTGGTATCGTTCCCGGGACCGGCATGATCGCGCCCGACGATAAAATGCGTGACGCCGTGATTTTTGCGGATCAGGGCATGCCAAATCGCTTCCCGCGGCCCACCCATGCGCATGGCTAATGGAAGCAGCGAGAGCTTTACCGTGCCATGCGGGTATTTCGGTATGAGCAGTTGATAGCAGCGGACGCGCGTAAAATAATCGACATCGCCCGGCCTGGTCATGCCCACGGAAGGATGAATCAGCAAGTTGGCTTCGACATTCTTTGCCGCGCGAAACGTTAGCTCAACGTGGGCGCGATGCATGGGATTGCGAGTCTGGAAAGCAACCACCCGGCGCCATCCCAGGCGGGCAAATTCCGCGCGCAACTCCGCCGGCGTAAGTCTCAAGCTCTTAAAGTCATAGTGGGAGGGTGCTTGCAGGCCTTGCACTCGACCGCCCACGTACCACCCGTTCCCTTTATTCAGCAAATAATCCACGCCAGGATGTGCCGGGCTGGTGGTGCCGAACACTGACCTCGCCTCGACCTCGCGATCCGGTTGCCAGACTTCTTCGACGTGCAACACTCCCAGCATTACTCCCTCGGGGTCGCGCAACGCTACCTTGCTGCTGCCCGGCTTAAGGGACTTCGCAAATTCCTCTTTCACATCCAGCGTAATTGGAATTGGCCATAAGACCCCGCTTGCCAAACGCATGTTTTGACAAACACCATCGTAGTCCGCGCGCGTCATAAATCCGCGCAGCGGCGAAAAGCCACCGCTCATCAGAAGTTCCAAGTCGCAAAGTTGGCGCGGCGTGAGATCCCATGAAGGCCATTCGCGAGATTGTGCTTTCAATTCGTTCGCCTGCTCGGCGTGCACAGTCAGATCAACTAACTCCCCGCCGTGCGGCGGGATGAGATGGCTGGTGGAAGCGGTCAAATCCTTAATCCTCCTTGGATCATGTATTTAGTTTTGAAAATTGGAAATTGCCGGGTCGAGTGCGGTGATTCAACAAGCCCGCAGGATATAAAGAGGGTTCACGACCATAATTTGCATTTTAGATTACTACGTAAGCGGTAGGACCCGCAAAGTCGGCCTTTGGTAACCACAAGTAACGTTACATTTAGGTCGCGGGTTCCACTTCAAATTTGCCGTTTGCTCCTGCGGTTATGTAAGCCCAGGGATCTCCCGGCTCATGGGTGAAGATGGTTAGCCATTTCTCCTTCACCGCCCTCTCGTAGTAACGTTTGCGGCTTTCAATAACGTCCAGCGGATAGAGATCGAAACCCATTCCCCAGGTAATGGGGACGTGCGCAATCGTGGGGATGAGATCGGAAATGTAGCACGCCATCTTGCCGCCGCTGCTTATAATCACGGCCTGCATATCGCGGGTATGCCCACGAAAAACTTCTACCGAGACTCCTGGCGCAATTTCCTGGTCTCCCCTTAGTAATTGCATTCGCCCGCTCTCGACCAGCGGATTGTAATTTGCCGCAATATACGAAATCACATCTCGTTCGGACGGTTGTTGCGCCCGGTTCCACTCGCCCTCCTGCACGTAGTACTTCGCCTTCGGGAAGGCTGGAACAATATTGTCGCCGCGTCGCGTCGTATTCCACCCGCAGTGATCGAAATGTAAATGCGTATTGATCACAATGTCGATATCGTCCGGCGATATTCCGGCGGCTTCGAGGTTATTCAACAGTTGCGCCGGCTGGCCATAGATGCGAACCATTTTCTCCGTAAGTTTATTGCCGATGCCAGTCTCGATCAGTATGGTTTTGTCGCCGGTCCGAACCACCAGGGAGTTCAAACCCGAAGACACGCGGTTCTGGTCGTCGGCACGAACCTTCTTCTCCCACATAATTTTGGGGATGACTCCGAAAAATGCGCCCCCGTCCAAATGGTAAGTTCCATCTGAAACAATTGTTAGCTCAAAGTCCCCGAGATTCTTACGATGCATTTTGGCTTTCCTTATCCCGTTGTCCACTCATGCGGGCTTGACATGATCTTCGGCTCGCCACACATGCTAAGATTGAACCGCATAATTCTTAAAGATGGCCTCTGACATACAACATCTCAGCGAACTGCAACAATTCGATGGAGAAATTCTTCGTCTTCAGAACGAAATTGCCGCTTTCCCCAAACGAATCGCCCAAATCGAGCAACGATTGGCTGGAACCAAAACGCACCTCGAAGCCGCGAAAGCCGCGGTTAAGGCGGATGAAGCTGCGCGCCGCAAATTCGAAACCGCAATTCAGGACTTGCAGCAAAAAATTTCCAAATATCGCGACCAGTCGTTGGAAGTAAAGACCAACGATCAATATAAGGCATTGCTGCACGAGATTCAGTTTGCCGAGCAGGATATTCGCGCCAACGAAGACAAGATTCTCGATTTGATGGTCAATGCCGAAGCCCGCGAGAAAGATGTCAAGGCCGCGGAAGCCAAGCTTAAAGCTGAAATCGCGGAAATTGAAAAAGAGAAATCGGAAGCCCGGCTGCGTACCGCCGAGGACGAGAAACAATTGGCGGAATGGAACGCCAAGCGTGATTCGGCGCGTGCTGGAGTGAGCGCCGACTTGCTCCGGCACTACGACCGTGTTCTGAAATTTCGCGGCAGCGGTCTGGCCGAAGTGCGCGATCAAAAGTGCATGGGATGTCAGGTAATGCTGCGTCCGCAAACTTATAACGAAGTGCGCGGTGGGCAACTGGTTTTCTGTGAATCCTGCCAGCGTATTTTGTTTTTCGATCCCGCAACCGAGATCGCTCCCGAGCGTCCCAGCCTTACTGCAAAGAAGCGCACGCGGCCAAAATCTCATATTGATCGCGCCTGGATTTACCGTCCTGATTTCGCTGAGATAGGAGAAGTTTTTCTGGCATTGGTGAATGCGAAGGGGAGTTCCAGCCGGCGTGTATACGACGCTCATACCGGTAGGAAAGTTGGCGAAACCCGCCTTGAGCCGGGCGATTTCGGCGCCGCCTTTGCGGATGATATTGCCGCTGGGGTGATGCTGAACAGTGGCTTAGATGAGCAACAGTTAGAAGAGTGGAATCCCGAATTACCGATGACCATTCTCGATGAACTGAACGGGGACCTCAAAACAGCGCGCGCTGAAATGCCATCCCGGGAAACCCATTCTGCTCCGCATACGACATAGCGCCGCTTTTAAACACCATCACTACTAGTTCCAAATCCCGGTAATCACTCTCGCCTTGGAATCACCTGAGTTTATCGGCTGCAACCCAAAATTATCTTCGATGGTCCGCAGCATATCGTAGTGATCGTAACGTTCATTCACCTTCATGCCCTTTTTAACCATGTCCCCGAGAAGAACCGTATAAATATGGTTGCTTTGCCTTTCAGGGGGCTCACTTTCGTCGAAGGTAATCTCAATTAGCGTTCCGGCGCGGCTACCCTGAGGAATCCAGGTTTCCAGGAAATTCTTCAGCCACGAGGATGCAGTTCTTAGATTTGTATCGTGCCCGTCATCGTCCATATTAGGGGAATAAAACATGTAAGTCGGCAGAGGCTTATATTTCGAATCTTTCGGATCCTTCTGCGAATTCTCTACGTCGGTCACGAAAGCGTTGTGCGGATCTGTTGTGTTGACCGAGATCACATTCTGAAATTCCTGCTGCTGTATTTTTTTAAAGCTCAAGAACGGCACATGCTTGCGAGCGTACTTCTTCGCATCGTATAAATACGGCCCCTGTCCTGGCTTCCCAGGATAGTTTTCCGCATAATTTGTCCAATCGAGAAAATCGCCGATCGTTCGATGCTGGTTATCGTCGGGCAAATCTTTTTGGTCGTCGCCAAACGTTCCACGCAAGCCAAAAGTGCTTCCCGCAATCATGCCCAGATAGTTGGGATAAGAAGGATGAGCCAGTCCCCTAAAGTCTATGAACTCCACTCCCTCGTCGGCTAGTTGTTTGAGATAGCCATCCTTAATCGCGGAAACATATGCTTGGTTTTCTAAAACAACAACTAATACTCGGTCGAAATGTTTGTGCGGCGCAACCGCGGGCGTTGGTTGCTGCGCCATCGCCTGACTTGTCGCAGCAAGGATTAGAGCAACGAGGACACGAATCATCTGATCTCCAATTCATAAAATAACACCTCGATGGGCCGCGAGTACTCTTGCCCGCGACTCTTGTAACATAAAACGATGACGCAGTTCCTGACTCATGCCAGCCTGGCTATCCTGGAATTCGAGTCCCTGCGCCATTTATTGCGGGGATACACGCAGTCTCCGTTCGGCCAAAGACTTGTCGGCGAACTCGCTCCATCCGCGGACCGGACTTGGATCGAAAACCAGCACGCGCTCGCCAATGAGGTTCGCGAGTTCCGCCGCGTAGGCGGCAGATTCGACTTCGCCGGGTTAGTCGACGTTACAGATCTATTGGACAAGGCAAGAATCGCGGGCGCAGCCCTTGAAACCGCAGAAATAAGGGACGTCCTACTCGTGGTCGACCGCTCGGCGGAATGGCGGCAAATAGTCCTTTCCCCACCGTCGGCGATGAAGGTGGACTGGAACACCGTAGGAAGTCTTTCCGCTGGAATTGTCGACTTCAACGACTTTTTAAGAGGCTTTCGCGGGAAGATCCAACTCGATGGCACTCTTGAAGATAAAGCTTCGCCAGCGTTGGCCCGCATCCGCCGCGACATGGAAAGACAGCGCCGGCAGATACAAGAATCGCTTCGCAATTATCTGCGCCGATTGGCGGAAGGCGGGACGGTGCAGGATGAGCTGGTCACAATTCGCGGCGAACGGTTTGTGATTCCAGTAAAAGTCGAACAGAAACGCAGAGTGCAAGGAGTAATTCACGGCGCCAGTTCCAGCGGACAAACAGTCTTCATCGAACCACTCGAAACTATTGAACAAAATAACGAACTGGTCCGATTGCGGGATGACGAGCAGGCTGAGATTCACCGCATTCTAATAGAAATGACGCGAAGAATTGGCGACCATGCGAGTGAGATTCTCGCCGCCATAGAAATTCTCGCTCAACTCGAATTGCAATTCGCCAAAGCCAGATTTGCCGAAGCGTACGAATGCATTCCCGTCAGCTTTGTGAGCGCGGGCGACATAAGCGGGGGCGTGCCAGGCCCTGTTCGGCTGGTCTTGCGGAATGCTCGCCATCCCCTCTTGGAACGAAATCTCAAATCAAAATCCATCGCCGTAATCCCTATCACGATTGAACTCGAAAACGATGCTCATGAACTCGTCATTACCGGGCCGAATACGGGTGGAAAAACCGTCGCTCTGAAAACCGTTGGTCTACTCGCGCTGATGGCTCAATCCGGTGTTCCCGTCCCAGCGGATCGCGCGGAATTCCCTATCTTCGACGCCGTCCTGGCCGATATTGGCGACTACCAATCCATCGAGCAGAATTTATCGACGTTCTCCGCACATGTCACGAATATCGACTTCATTTCACGCGCTGCGACCTCGCGGTCCCTGGTTCTGCTCGACGAACTCGGTTCCGCTACCGATCCTGAAGAAGGAGCGGCGCTCGCGGTTGCGATCGCGGACCATTTTCGCCGTATCGGCTGCCTGACCATAATTTCTACTCACCACACATCTCTCAAAGTTTATGGCGCAAATACAAACGGCGTAGTGAATGCATCCGTAGGATTCAATGAAGCCACATTGCAGCCCACATATGAGCTGAAGATCGGCGTGCCCGGAGCTTCTGCGGGAATCAACATCGCCCGCCGGCTGGGATTGAATCCCTCCATTATTAATGCGGCGCTGTCTCGCATGGGCACACAGGCGCGGGATGTTGGGGAATTTCTGGATCGTCTGCACTCCGATCTGCGGGAAATAGCAGAAGAGCGAAATCAGCTACTCGCCCGCGAGCAAGAATTGGATCGAGAAAAATCGCGTCTCGCACTTGAAGGCAAAAAAGAGCAAAACGCCAAACTTAAAGAAATGGAAACGAAGCTCGAAAGCCTGCTGCGGGATTTCGAGTACCACGCTCGTGAAGCAGTAATCGGCATACAAGATCGCGTGGCCGCGCAAAAGCTATCCAAAGATGCCGAGCGCCGGATATCGAAGCTGCGGCGAGATTTCCGCGAGCAATTCGATTCAAGTGTTGTGGCGCACACCACCGGTGCTGACCGCGATGACCCTAATGCACAGCCACAAATCCTTAAACAAATTTCCGAGGGGGACACGGTCAAACTAAAGTCAGTGGGTCGTCCGGCAAAAGTGTCTCGACAGGTGGATGACAACCATTTTGAAGTGGAAATCGGCGCTATGAAAATGAAAATCGCGCGTGATGACGTTGCAGAGGTGCTAACTCGCGGGACGGACTCCCCCCTTAAGTCCGCGCGCGCCCGCGGAATCTCCGTCTCACTCCAAAGCGAGGATCAGAACGTACCATCTGAGATTAACGTTATTGGACGAACCGTCGACGATGCCACCAACGAAGTTGAAAAATTTCTGGATCGCGCTTTTTTAGCCGGTCTCCCCCAGGTACGTATCGTCCACGGCAGCGGCATGGGCATTCTTCGAAAAGCTTTGCGGCAATTCTTGCAAAAACACTCTCATGTGGAATCTGTCGCAGAGGCCGCGCAAAATGAAGGCGGAGGCGGCGCCACAATCGTGGAGTTGAAGATTTGATTGGCGAACGCCAGCAGTGCGATGAATAGGGCGATCACAGGCTTTCATCAGGACGAGCAAGGCCATTGTGGCGGAACTGGTTTGCGGCCACACCCAGCACGTCCGTCACGATCCACCGTGGCGAAGCCGCCCGTGGGTTGAAACGGAACTCGGCCGGCTGGGGAAAATCGGCATGATGCTGGATTGCAAAAAATGCAGCGAGGCGGAAACTCCAGATACGAATCAGGTCGCACGCTGAATTTAATCTAGAATCCCTTCGGCCTTTCCTTCACTACTCCGAACGCTTGCTCAAGCGCGAGTCCCGCCTGACCCAAAGTTCCCTCATCAAAAAGACGGCCAATCAAAGTCACGCCATGAGGCACTCGCCGCGGCGGCGAGAATTTCGGCAGCGGATTATTCGGGTCGGGCGCCCAATCGCTGCGCGCCTCCGAAACTTCCACAAATCCGGCTCGCAAAGTCAGCGAAGGGTGTCCAGTAAAGTTGGTAATGGTCAGCATTTCGTCGCGCAGCGAAGGCACAAGAAGAATATCCACCTGCGAAAACACGCGCGCCATTTCTTCCGCCACTTTCCGGCGCAACCGGTCGGCTTGCACGAAGTCCACTGCGGACAAGAATCGCGATTGCCGGAAAATATTCGGCCACGCGTCGGGTGCCTGCATTTTCAGTTGGTCGATTCCGTGATTTAGCGTGAGCTCCTCGAAGGCCGCCGCCGATTCGGCGAACAGAATCAGATCCAGCGAATCGTACGGCCAATTTGGAATGTTCACTTCCACCGGAATCATGCCGACCTTCTTCACAGTTTCGAGCGCGGAGCGATCCACATCCGTCGCCGGGGGCTCTTTCATCCATGCCGGGAAATATCCCACCCGCAGTCCTTGCACACTCGATGCTGCGTCGAAATCCAATTTACTGGGAACACTGGAAAGATCTCCGGCATCGGGCCCCGAAATTGCATGCAGGATCAGCATCGCGTCTTCGACACTTCGCGTCATAGGGCCAAGCTTGTCCAGCGACCAGCATAGCGTCATCGCGCCAGTGCGGGGCACGCGGCCAAATGTAGGACGCAATCCGGTAATTCCACATCGCATCGACGGACTCACGATGCTGCCTCCGGTTTCACTTCCGATCGCGAATCCTACCAACCCCGCAGCCGTCGCAGCGCCCGGACCGGCGCTCGATCCCGAGGACCCTTCTTCCAGCAGCCATGGATTCATCGTTTGCCCGCCAAACCAAATGTCATTCAGCGCCAGCGCGCCCATGCTTAATTTGGCTATCAACACGGCGCCTGCGTCGTTAAGACGTTTGACTACGGCTGCATCTTTCGTTGGGACTCGGTTCTTGAATGGCTCCGCGCCGTAGGTGGTCGGAATTCCCGCCGTGTCCAGCAAATCTTTAACGCCGAACGGGATGCCGTGCAATGCACCGCGGTAATTTCCGGAAGCTATTTCCTGATCGGCTCGCCGGGCCTGAGCCAGCGCGTGATCCCGCGTGACGGTGATTACACAACGCAATTCAGGATTAAAGCGCTGCACCCGATCGAGATAAATATTCGTCAGCCGCTCTGAAGTCAGGTTGCGTTGCTCAACCCATCGCGAAAGTTTGCTCATTGGCGCAAAGGCTATATCCTCGTCATTCGAAGGGAGTGGCCCTGGGTTGCGGCTGCTGCGGACAAATCGATTTTCGGCGGGATATTGTTTCTGTCCCGGCAAAATCGGATTCCATTGCGAATAAGGTGCAAGCGTGCTCTCCAGCGCGACCTTATGTGGCCCGGTTCGGCGTTCATAAAGCGCGGCCATCGTAGTCCGCCAGCTATCGGCTGCAACTTTGATTTCGCCACCGGTCATCTCGATCTGCACGAGCTTCTCGGCTTCGATAAATGTCTGTGGGGAAACCTCAGGGCCAACCGCAGGCGTGGTTCCAAATGCTGGAGGAGCACCAGGCGGCAAATCGGTAGCCGTCTGCGCCATGGCTCGACCTGCCGCAGCCATGCCGAGCAAACCCAACGATGTGTGGGCCAAAAATTCCCTGCGTGATCTAGACATATTCCTCCGGGGCGCGTGTCTTACGAACTCGCTACTTTTTCACCGTGATGTCGCGCAACCGCTCTCGTCCTGGAATCGGCTCCCGCTACTCGCTCGTAAATGCTGAAGATTTGCTGCGCCGATGCCGTCCATGAAAATTTCCGGACTTGTTCGTATCCACGATGCTTCAGCCGTTCCCGCAGGGAAGTGTCGAGCAGGACGCGCAACAGCGCCCGCATGATTTCGAAGACATTCTCCGCATTGACGAGAACGGCGGCATTGCCCACCACTTCCGGAACCGACGACGTGTTCGAAGTTACAACCGGTGTTCCGTGCGCCATGGCTTCCAACGGCGGCAAGCCGAATCCTTCATAGAGGGATGGAAATACGAAAATCTTGGCGAGATCGTAAAAAATGCGCAGCACATCGATGGGGACGAATCCCATAAACCGCACATCGTTCTGCACGCCGCCCCGAATTACTGTGCGGCGCAAGTCAGGATGCTTCGACAATTCGTCGCCGATGATAATCAACTTCAAGTCGGGGAACTTCTGCTGCTTCTCGAGTTCGGCTTTGAGCGCCGAAAAGGCTTCGATAATTCGCACCAGGTTTTTGTGCGGACTGATTCGACCCGCATAAAGAAGAAATGGGTATGTGATTTGATAACGCTCCGCGAGCAACTGGCGATCAGCGTCGGTGGCATGGCCATGCATGAAGCGTTGATCGATCGCGTTATAAACCACCTCAATGCGGCTAGAAGGAATTCCGAAAAGTTTTTCGATTTCGCTTTTAGTGAACTTGGACACGGCGAGAATTCTGGCAGCACCTTTTAACACGCGCCGAGTGAGTTGAAAATGCAAGGACCGCCGAAATCCAGATCCGTCGTGCGCGCGGTACATGTGCTCGAGTACGTCATGCACCGTAATTACGTAGGGGCAGGGCAGGCTGCGAGGCATCCAGAATAGGTGCGGGATGTGGACGAGGTCGCAGTTGATTTCGCGCAGGATGGCGCGACACTCGAAATATCCTTTGGTTGTCGCTTCGCCGTTGAGCAGCGGAATGCTGTCAAAATTTGCCGGAAGAGGACCGATCTCCTCGACTTTTTTCGGAGCCCCGATCAGAACGTATTTGGTCTGATGATCTAACTGGCCCAATGCCCGCACAACATTTCGCGTGTAGGTTCCGACGCCAAATTCGTTCATGCGCCGGATATCGATAGCAATCTTCACGGAGAGAATTTAACCACAAATGAAAGGGATGGGCTATCCGTAAACGGTCATCTTAGCGCGGGCAAAAATATCAGGCATTGTCCAGTCTGGTCAGAACCGGTCCCAGGACATAAGCGACAAAGAATCCCGCCGAGTAGATTAGCGCGGAAATCCAAAGCAGCGCTTTGCTCATTGTGCTTGCGTCCGCGCAAGCTGACGGATTCTCGGAACTGCACTGACGGGCTCGCAGACGGGGACCGATGTAATACATGTTCACGAAACCCAATCCGATCAAAGCTCCGGCCAGTGAGAATGTCCAGTTCTTATGGCGTGATAGCGAAACCAGCCAGGGAAAGGATGACAGCAGAGACGCGACCGACGCTCCGAGGCCGAAAAGAATAAATAAAGAAGGAAGGGCACAGCACAATAGGGTGCCCAATGAAGTAAAAAGAGAAAAGTAACTTAGAAGCGCGCTGCGTTTATTGTTCGGCGTCGTCACACCATTCATTTTTGCTGCTCTTCGCTTATAGACCGGTATCGCATGGAATCGGGCGCCTTGCCCTTGGCTGGTTCCGGAATTGAGCCTGTCACAACAACAAATTTTCCTTTGAACGCCACCGCGGACGCCACGGAAGCTGATTCAGGCGTGAGTTGCAATATCTCATTCGAGCCGGAAATCTGAAGCATTGATTTTCCGTTTGCGATGATAACTTTCCCGGCAATCGTTGCGATCGATTGCTTCATGGTGAAGCCGTTCTTAGTGATGGCGTCGTTTAACTGCCTGAAAGTCGCGACGTTGCCGGATTTCATTTTTACCGCGGCGAGTCCTTTTTCGAGGCTCACCACCACGGAGTCGACGCCCGAAACTGATTTCAATGACACGCGCACGGCGTGTGCACAAACCTCTCAATCCATGCCAAAAACGGTAATGTCAATGGATCGAATTTCTGCCGACGCGGAGATTGCCAAGAGCATTATTGAGAGTAGCGCGGTTATTTTTTTCATAGAACCTCCTAGTTTGAATGTGAATGTTGGAACAGCAAGTAGCTGAAATTCAGTGCAAAACGGATATGTTCTCTGGAAAATAACGCGCCGACATTTTGAAAAATTGGAAGCTGCGCTCCGAAACTTACGGTGTAGTTGTGGAATATCCCGAGCGCTGAGGGTCCGAGAAAAACCTGGTGCGATTGTGTGTCGTCCACGATTGCGCTGGCTTGTAGAAATCTGCTCGACCGCTCGCCGACTAATTCACCGAAGACTCTCCAATCCCATTTGTCGGGTGGCTTTCGCCATTTAGGAGGGCGGTACCCGTATACGAGGCTGTAGTCGAAAACATCAGGACGCTTGTCGCCATTTCGTTCGTAAAACAAAGTGTAAGTGCTGCCCAGCCAAAGATAATGACTGCGCGATGCCGTGCCGGTGACGGCGCCAAACATCGTTCCCGGTTGGTTTGTGGTGAAAGAAACTCCGGGGAATCCGGATTGCGAACCGGGCACGACGAGTCCAGCAAATGCGGTGCTCTCGAAGCGTGTCTCCACCTGCGTGGATTTATGCTGAAAACGCCAGGCCAGAGTTGACTCAAAATCGTCGCCCGGTTGAATCCTGGTCGGCGGCAGCCGTGTGTTGACCAACACGGCAGGAAGCGTCACGGAAAGCATCAGGTGAGGAGTAATACCATACGCTATTAGTTCTCGAATGGAGGTCTGCGCGCCGCCGTCCGCGCGGCCAAACAAGCCTTCATCAAAACTCCACTCGCCTTGCGAATTCGTCGGCGTCGCGAGGCCAAATACCGGGCCATGTCCGGCCGCGGCGACAAGCGATGGAAATCCTACAGCAACCAATAGAAGTGCCGCATATCTCATTCCTCCCCCTTAGCGAGCGGAAACACACGTATGCAATTGACTGTGCTCGCGCAAACGGAAGGAACCTAAATTCTGAGGGCGGAGAGACGAGCGAAGCGAAGTGGAGGCGGAAGACTTAGCGCGATTTCCCGGCATTCAACGCCAGATAAACGCTGCGAATGAGAAGCTCGGGGAAGCGGTACGAAAACCAAACTGGACGAAAATTGTGAACTGCTTTGTAACGTCGCAACCGGCGCGCCCATATTTGGAGCGTCCTTGCAGCAGGGATGCTGGCTGGCCCCCATATGGCAGTTCCCCGCCATCTTCCTGCAACACGCCATCTCCGCCTGAGTCATCGAGGGATTGGGCAGACAGGCGAGCGCGGGCATGGCTACCCACGCAGACAACAAGGCCAGAACGATCAGGGAACGGCCCTTCGCCATGCTTCGATGGTAATTCGCCGAGCGGGACGAGTAAAGGGCTTATTCGTGTACCAATTCCGGCAAGCTTTGGCTGGACGAGGCCAACCCCGCTCGGTTGGAGCTTAATTTGTGGTTCGCGCCATATGCAGCCGTGACGCATAAAGTGGGAACGCTTCTGCCAGTTCTAGAACCTGCTTACGAACTCTGGTCAGGACGGCGGCATCGGTCCGATTGTGCAGCGCCTCGGATATCCAGCGGCCGACTTGCCGCATTGCGTCTTCCTTCATGCCACGCGTGGTCAGAGCCGGCGTGCCGATTCGAATTCCGCTGGGCTTCATTGGCGGATTCACGTCGAACGGAATCGCATTCTTGTTGACCGTGATGCCGGCTTCTCCCAAGGCTTTCTCGGCTTCGTTTCCAGCAATCCCTTGCGAAAAAACGTCCACCAGCATGAGGTGCGTGTCGGTGCCACCGGAGATAATGCGGAAACCTTCCGCGGCCAGTGTTTCCGCGAGAACCTTCGCATTGGCGACCGTCTGCCGCGCATAATCTTTAAAACTGGGCTGCATGGCTTCAAGGAAGCAAACTGCTTTCGCCGCAATGATGTGCATGAGCGGGCCACCCTGCATTCCGGGAAACACTACCTTGTCAATTGCGGCGGCGAATTCCTGCTTCGACAAAATCATTCCGGCGCGTGGTCCGCGCAAAGTCTTGTGGGTGGTCGAAGTTACGATGTGCGCGTGCTGAACCGGCGACGGATGCGCACCTCCAGCCACGAGCCCGGCGAAATGTGCCATGTCGACGAGATACAATGCGCCAACTTTGTCGGCGATCTGCCGCATCCGCGCAAAATCAATGATCCGCGGATAGGCGCTGCCTCCGCCAATGATCAGTTTCGGCCGTTCCTTCTCGGCGAGTTTCTCCAGATCGTCGTAATCAATGGTCTCGGTTTCTTTGGTGACTCCATACGGAACGATCTTGTAAGTCTTGCCTGAAAAATTTAATGGATGGCCGTGGGTGAGATGTCCGCCATGCGCCAGATTCAATCCGAGAATCGTGTCACCGGGTTGCAGAATGGCGGCGTAGGCTTCCATGTTGGCTTGCGATCCGGCGTGCGGCTGCACGTTGGCATGCTCGGCGCCGAAAAGTTTTTTTGCCCGGTCACGAGCGAGGTTTTCAACGACGTCGGCGAACTTACATCCTCCGTAGTAGCGCTTGCCGGGATATCCTTCGGCATATTTGTTTGTAAACACTGAGCCCGCAGCTTCGAGGACAGCCTCGCTAACGAAATTCTCGGAGGCGATAAGTTCCAGCCCTTCATGCTGGCGGCGGGTTTCGTCTTCAATGGCGGCGAAGATCTGCGGATCGGTTTCAGCGAGGGATTGCGATATGGAGTTTTTCATTGGATTTCGAGACGCGACCATTTTACCCGACTTGTGGATGGACGGAATACGCCGGCACCGACGAGATGGGACCAGAATAGGGATGCTTCGACTGCGAGGGATTCCGCGGGCGGAATCTCTCGCCGCTCAGCATGACAGTGTATGCGTAAACCAATGTCATCCTGAGCGAAGTCGAAGGATCCCTATATGTTCCCTGAAACCCAAATCGTGCGCGACGCTTATTTCGCGAACGCCTTTCGCAGGAACGACCCCAGATGCCAGCCATCCATATATTTATAGGGTGTCTCTCCGGTCGTGTAATGACCGCAGGGCAGCACTGCCACTTTGTGGTCTAAACTATGACGCTCGAATTCTTTGACGACATCGCGCGAAAATTCGGGAAGGAAAGTCAGATCGTATTTCGCATAAATAATTAACGATCTCCTCGGCCATCTGGAAAATTGTTTGAAGTACGACATTGGACTAATCGCGCCCCACAATGTACGCAGGCGCTCAACGTCAAGATGCGGTTCCAGTCCTTCACGGATGTGACGCGTAGATTGTCCGTGCCACACAACATCGGCGAAATAAGTGGACGCATGATTGAATGCCGCGACCCGAATGCGCGGATCATGCGCCGCAGCCAGGAAGGCATAACAGGATCCCAGGCTGGTACCCACGATTCCGAGATGATCGTAGCCTTGTTCCTCAAGCCAGTCGAGGCAGCAGCGCACGTCGATGACTCCCTGACGCGCGGCGTCGAGAGTGCGTCCTATGTTTGCCGAAACGGCATAGTCGGCACGGCGAATTTCCGCAGGGCGGCGAATATCATGATAGGGCATGCTCAATCGCAGAACTCCGATGCCAAGGCGATTTAGCACGCGGCATAACGTGTTATAGGCCAGAGCATCGGAATTCCAATGCGGCAGCAGGACGACCGCACGGTTTCCCTTTGCTGGAAACCAGCGGGCGTTGACCAGATTATTTTCCGGGTACGGAGTTCTTACCGGGGAAGTGAACCGAAGGAACTCAGCGCGCCTTCCACGAACCTTGGCTTCCAATTTTGGATCGGGAACTTCGCGCGTGCTGAAGACTTGAACTTCGCGGGCCTCTAAACGAAAGTCCGAAGGCTTCTGGTAGGAGAAAAATTCATCGCTCGATGCCACGATGCGGCGGTTGTATTCGCGCAGATAAGTTTCGTTATCTTGCGCAAGCGTTCCGGGCCGGTATCCATTGCGGCAGGGCCAATCCTGCGCCCATTCTGTTCCCCACTCGAACGGACGCACGACTCGGTTCTGGTCCACCGAAGTGAGCCGGGTCTCCCACTCATACATCCATTGTGCATAGCGTGACGGCACGAGTTGAGAATAACAAGACAGGGTGCCCCAGGTCTCGCCGCCTTTGCGAGACCTGGACTTACCAACGCACCTGGCAGGGTCGGTTCTATGACTTCAATGCTTGGACGGAGCGAAAGCGCATCGAGAAGCTCCGTTACATACACCGCAATTCTGTGAAGCGCGGGCTAGTGGACTCGCCTGAGAAGAGAGTCAGGTCCAGTGCGCATCAACGATACAAATATCTTGGTGATGACGATCCGCTCGGATGCTGCCTGACATATACCGGGTGCGGGTGCCCCAGGTCTCGCGGCCGTTGCGAGACCTGGGACTCGCGAATCAGGAGCCAATTTCGGGTTCCTCTCCGCGAAACACTCGTGAAACGCCGCGGACAACACGTCGCATGGGAAGCATTCCTTTTTCGTCGGCAAAGAATATTTCCCCGGCCTTACTGCTGCGGTAAAACCAGCGCCTTAGCAATGCCAAATGTTCCATTGTTTCCAGCGGTGCGCCGGCCACTTCCGCGGAAGTTGAAGACAGCGCTTCCTGAATTCGCGCCTCCATGGATTGCGATTTCGATTGATTTTCGGATTGAATCGAAAACTGCACGGGCCCAATTAGGTTCGCCGCTTGAATCTTAAACAGACATACACACCCCGCGGATGAGCTGGGCTGTACTAGGACTCCATTGAGCAGGTCAAGCCGATGGATAATTTCTGGAAGTTGTCCAACGGTAGATTTAAGTTTCTCAATGCGCGCGTGCAGTGCGGCTGCGTTTTCAAATTCCATGTTCAACGACGCCTGATCGCGCTGAAGAGAAATTTCGCGCAACAGGGAATCGCCCCTCGATTGAAAATATGCTTGAACTCGTTGTACTTCATGGGTGTAGTCGTCGTCGGCGCACCCCTTAAAACAGGGCGCCATGCACATTTTCATCTCCGAGTAAATGCAGCCAGGAAAACTCGGATCGGGATGAAGATCGTCAACGCAACGGCGCAGTTTGAAAAAATCGAGCGAGTCATTGGCGAATTTTTCAGCGATTGTTCGCGAATAGAAAGGTCCGTAATAAAATGATTGGCCTTTGAGGCGCCCGATCCGCGTGGTTAAGGAAGCGCGAGGATATTGATTTTCGAGGTGCAGTTTAAGCAACGGAGCGAATCTCAGCCGCAGGCGGTTGAGATAGGTGCGCGGAAATGTGCGGCGTAACAGCCGATATATAAGAAAGCCCGATTCGAAATCGGAGCCGGTTGGAGTGTATTCGATCAAGCGAACCCGGTCCCGCAAGTTTAACTTCTTTGAATGTTCAGTCGGAGTTCCAAGCAGGCGCAGCAATCGCCGCCGCAGGTTGGCGGTCTTGCTGATATACGGGTCCGACTCAGAATCGTTGCCACGGAGAAGAAAAACTCCGGGCGAACACGGAATCCCGTCGAAGATTACGGAATCGCGCTCTGCGGCAAATGCTATGGAATCCGTCAGCACGGCTCTATTTTAGTCCGCAGATGTTTGGTCCCTTCGGCTGCATAGGCGTTTTCCCTTTTGTTTTTTAATTTCCAATTTGCAACGGACTCCAAGCTCTATTCGCGTTGGAAGCGGTAATTGCCTTTTCGTTCTGTCGCGATGGATTCGGCGACCGTGAGAAATGCGCGCGCAGCGTGCGACAGGCTCGCCGATTTGCGGTGAATCATGCGCAACTTACGATGCAATCGGAGTTCGCGCACTGGAATCCTGATCAATTCACCCCGCGCAATTTCATTCTCCACGCTGATTTCGGGCAGAAGCGCGACGCCGTTCCCCATGGCGACGAACGTCTTGATGGCTTGCAGCGTCGGAAGTTCAATATCCATATGGAGCGGGGTTTTGTGTTGCTTGAATGCCTGAATCACTTTGTCCCGGTAAGGAGAAGATACAATGTGGGCCACAAATGATTCGGTGCCAAGCTGGCGAATGCTTACCTGCGTTTCTTTCGCCAGGCTATGCTGTGGTGGGACCACGAATACCAGTTCGTCAAGGTAGACGACGGTCGATCGCAGAGAGTTCTGCTGGGGATCGTAGGTCAGGACTCCGAGTTCGCAATTGTGGCCCAGAACGTCATCTGGAATGTGGCTGCCCAGCGCCCGCTGCACCACAATTCTGATCATGGGGTGCAGACGGCGAAACTCGGCCAGCACTGGGAGAAGATAAAGCGCGGTAAATTCGTTTGCCGCGATCGTCAGTCTTCCTTTATTCAGTTCGCGCAATTCGACCAGAGCTTCCTGTGCGCCCTCGCGCAAATTCAGCAATCTTTCGGCATAATCGAACAAGACTCGGCCCGCATCTGTCAGCAAGCCTCCGCGGGAGGAGCGGTCGAGAAGGGTCTCGCCTACATCCTGCTCAAGCTTGCGAATAGATTGGCTAATCGCGGACTGGGTGCGGTGTAATTTTTCGGCCGCTCGCGAGAAACGACCTTCGCGGGCAACCGTCAGAAATACCTCGAGCTCTGGAAGATCCATAGCCGCCTAACCGGTTTATAGCTCCATAAGTATAACTTATATAATAAGAACGGCTAATGTTTATTTCAACATTATCAGCTTTCCTTCATGCGAGCGTCTGCTTATCATTACCCCAGGCGCAACAAGTGCCAGGAGAAAGATAGATGGATGCCACGAGAATAACCATATTCGATACCACGTTGAGGGATGGAGAACAATCTCCGGGATGCAGCATGAACGTACAAGAGAAACTCCGTCTCGCGCATCAGCTTGACCGTCTCGGCGTGGATGTCATCGAGGCAGGTTTTCCGATCGCATCGGATGGTGATTTCGCCTCGGTGCAGGCCATTTCGGCGGCCGTGCCCCGCCCCATTATTGCCGCCTTGGCTCGCGCTTGCCCCAAAGATATTGAACGGGCGGCGCAGGCGCTGGCCGGAGCGGTGCTTCCCCGCATTCACGTTTTTCTTGCGACCTCCGAAATTCACCTGCAACACAAGCTGCGGATCACGCAGCAACAATGTTTAGAGCAGGCTCGGGACGCGGTACGCCTGGCGAGAACCTTTTGCCAGGACGTGGAATTCTCTCCCGAAGATGCCACCCGCACGGCTCCGAAATTCCTTTATCAGATTTTGGAAGCCGTAATTGAAGCCGGCGCCACGACGCTGAACATTCCTGACACCGTTGGCTACAGCGTGCCGGCTGAATTCGGAGATCTGATTCGCGGTATTCGGCAAAATGTGCGCGGCATCGACGGGGTGGTCATTTCTGCTCATTGTCATGACGATCTAGGACTGGCCGTTGCAAATTCGCTCGCGGCAGTCGACGCGGGAGCTCGGCAAATAGAGTGCGCTATCAATGGAATCGGCGAGCGGGCCGGGAACGCGTCGCTGGAAGAGTTTGTAATGGCTCTCCGAGTCCGTTCTGACCGCTATGCGTTCGACACCGGCATAGTGAGCGAACAATTGTTTCCCACCAGCAAGATGTTAAGCGAAATTACAGAAGTTCCGGTGCAGCCTAACAAGGCGATTATCGGACGCAACGCTTTCGCTCACGAAGCCGGTATTCATCAAGATGGAATGCTTAAAAACCGGCATACCTATGAAATTATGACTCCGCAATCCGTCGGTGTTCCGGATTCGACCCTGGTCTTGGGCAAACATTCCGGCCGCCACGCTCTGGGCCTGCGATGCGAACAACTCGGTTACGCCTTCGACCGCCGCGAACTGGATGAAGTTTACCGGCAGTTTGTCGTGTTGGCGGATGAAATCAAGCATGTTCACGATCATCATCTGCTGAATTTGATTCGCGAGACTCGCGGCATAAAGCAGATCGCGCAGCCAGCGGCGCTTGCCGTAGCTGCATCCGGTCAAAATAAGAAGATCTTTCCCGCCGCGCTTTCCTCCGATTACAGCGCTGCCACCCTTCCCCGAAACACCATCACCGAACACCACTCTGACCAGGAAGATTATCTGTGGGGAGTGTAAAAGAGATTCCTCGCCGGATTCTCCGGTAAACAATCGAATATACAATCGTTACTTTGCAGGATAGAATTTCCGCAATCGCGCACGTTCGATGGCGTGATTTCTTGCGCATGAACTCAACCTGTCGGGGAATGGGTTTCGCTCCATGCTGATTAAAGTGACGGTTCTGCCCGGGGATGGCATCGGGCCCGAAGTAACTGATCAGGCGATTCGGGTACTTGATGAAGTTGCAGCTTCTTTTGGCCACGAGTTTAGCTGCATCCGCAAAGATATCGGCGGCGCAGCCCTGAAGAGCAGCAAAGACCCGCTGCCGAACGACACATTGCAAGCCTGCCTTTCGTCTGGCGCCGTATTGCTCGGCGCAGTTGGCGGTCCTTCTTTTGACAGCTTTCCCAGCCATCTTCGTCCGGAAAGCGGCCTGCTGCGATTGCGCCGCGAACTCGCCGTGTTCGCCAATCTCCGGCCTGCGACCTGTTACCCGTCGCTCGAGGATTGCTCCCCGCTGCGTCCCGAGGTAGTAAAAGGAACTGATCTTCTGATCGTTCGCGAATTGCTGGGCGGAATCTATTACGGTGAGCCGCGACTGATCCAGGGCGCCATTGGCGAGCGCACGGCCACCGACACCATGCGTTATACCGAGAAGGAAATAGAACGCGTGGCTCACGTGGCGTTCGAGTTGGCCCGATCTCGCCGCCGCCATCTGGTGTCTGTCGATAAAGCTAATGTGCTGGATTGCTCCCGCTTGTGGCGTGATGTAGTTACCCGCATCTCGCAGGACTATTTCGACGTTAAGACATCGCACATGTACGTGGACTCCGCCGCCATGGCGCTCGTTTCCCGCCCTTCGGAGTTCGATGTGGTGCTTACGGAAAACATGTTTGGCGATATTCTTTCCGACCAGTCGGCATCAGTGGTTGGTTCATTGGGAATGCTCGGCTCGGCCAGCCTTGGTGGTCCCGTGGGGCTTTATGAGCCGGTGCACGGCTCCGCGCCCGACATTGCAGGACAGGGCATAGCAAATCCGATCGGAGCCATCCTTTCTGCGGCTATGATGTTGCGCCATTCGTTTAAGCTGGGCCGCGAAGCGGCCTGCGTAGAATCCGCCGTCGCCGACGCCCTGAATGCCGGCTGTCGTACCCGCGACCTGGCGAAGCACGGTCAAACTTCCCTTTCCACCAAAGAAATGGGGGATAGGATAGCCGAAGCCATTCGCGCTACCCCATTGTGCAGCGAGAATATCGCAAGCTGATCGATTTCGGCGTTGGGTCCTTCGTCAATTTTGCGCTCGCATGAAATATCGGCGTCGTTTCTTTCTCCGAGTAGTACAATTTTTCCAGGTCACTCTGCGGGACGCGGCCCGATGCTTTCAAAGTGCGCCAACCCGGCTTGTCTCTCCTCATTCTTATACCTGCACGAAGGAAAGCTTTTTCGAATTCACATTGATACGAAGACAACTGACTTACACTCGGCGGCAGGCATTGACCCGCAAGCCAAAAAGCCGGTACGCCGCGTTGAATTTTTCTGGTTATGCCAGGAATGCTCAACCAAAATGACGGTCAGCTTCGAAGAGGGGGTTGGAGTCAAGATTCATTCCCTGACGCGGGCACACGCCATGGCGTCCTAAAGTTTTGGGGAATAGGACTTCAACTCTGCGCGGATGGGAATATATTTTCCGGTAAGAGCGTTCCAGCGGATTTTCAACATTTCGCCAACCATCCGAATGCCGTCGCGCAAGGGATGAATCGCTCCGCCTTCGCGATGAGCCCATCTGACCGGAACTTCTTCAATCTTTAACCCAGACAATTTGGCGAGAAAAAGAATTTCAGGATCGAATCCCCAACGTTCGACTTTCTGGAGAGGAAAAACTAAATCGGCGCTACGGCGGCTGAAAGCTTTGAAGCCGCATTGCGTGTCTTTAAATTGCAGGCCCAGAATTACGCGCAGCGCCAGGTTGAAGAGGCGGCCGAAGACCTGCCTTCTTAGCGGCTGCCGGGTGGTTTGTAGTTCCGGCTTGAGCCAGCGCGATCCGATAGCGACGTCTGCGCCTTGTTTGATTGCGGCGAAGAGCTTGGGTGCTTCTTCGATCGGGGAAGACAAATCGGCGTCGCTAAAAAGCAAAATCTCCCCTTGCGCATGCAGCATACCGTTGCGCACGCTGAATCCCTTGCCGCGATTGCCGGGATTTTGAATCAGCCGCAACCTCGGATTGTCAGTCGCCACCTGCCGTACGATTTCGGCCGTGTTGTCGGTTGATCCGTCATTCACGACAATTACTTCCGCACTCCAGTTGCATTCGTTTGCGAAAGCGAGGATCTTCTGCAAGGTCGCGCCGATGCGCGCCCCTTCGTTGTAGGCGGGAAGCACGATGCTGTAGGTGAATTCCAATTGTTTGCCGGCGCGCAAGACTTACGCCGTACAGTGTCCTACAGGAACTTAAATTGAGCAATCCCGAAATGGCGCGGCACTTAGGCTGCAAGGCGTTGTTTTCGCAGCATGGAGAAGAATTCTTTCACGATTTGTTCATCCCAGAATCCTGCTTCTGCCTCGCCGAGCATGGTAGCTGCTGCTTGCTCATGGGTTCGCGCCGGCTTATAAGGCCGGGCGGTGCGCAGCGCGTCATAGACATCAGCTACTTGAAGCACGCGTGGAAGCAGTGGAATTTCTCCTTTATGAAGACCGTCGGGATATCCACTCCCATCAGAGTGTTCGTGGTGATTGCGGATAATCGGCAGCACAAGCCGCAAAGATTTCAGAGGGCGGCAAATTTTTTCTCCGATTCCTGGGTGCTGCTTCATTATTTTCCATTCTTCGGCGGTAAGATTTGTTCCCTTTTTCAGGATTTCGTCGGGAACGGAAATCTTGCCCAAATCATGCAGAAAACCACCCCTCCGCAACGCGACAATTGAATCCTCGTCCAGCCCCAGATGACGTCCCAAATCCGCGGCATTTCGCGCCAGCCGCTCGCAATGACCTTCCGTGTAGGTGTCGCGGCTTTCGACACTCAATGCGAGCGTGCAGATTACGGATTCGGCCGTCTCCAGCTCATCGGTAAATTCTTTCAACTTGAGAAGCGATTTGACCCGCGCAAACAGCTCTTCCGACGAGACCGGCTTGCTGATCAGGTCATCGGCCCCGGCTTCGATTGCCCGCAGTTTGTCGCTGCGGTCGCCCAGACCAGTCATTAACAGAAACGGAATTAACCTGGTGGCGGGATTGTCTTTAAGTTGGCGGCAAAATTCGTATCCCGAAATACCGGGCATGATGACATCCGAAAGAATCAGGTCGGGGAGCCGACATGAGATCTCATGGAGCGCCGCGTCTGCGTCGGGAACCGCAGTCACATCATAGCCGGCGCTGGTCAGAAGATCGCGCATTACGTCAGCAAGGTCCGCATTGTCATCCACCACCAGCACGTGCGCAGCCGAGCGCCGGTGCAGAATTATTTTGCCCATATCATCGTAGGACTGGCTATGGCTCGGACCAGTTGCCTGATGCCCCTTTTGCGGAATCATGGTGAATTCGACAACCTCTATTGTAAGAGATATTGCGCGTCCAGAAACGGAACGGCAATTCCCAAGTTAGGTACGCGGTGTCATTTTGGGTCACATGACCTTGCCCAATCTCCGAAATTGCGGTTAGGTTTGGCTATGCGACAACTCTTGGCGGTAATAATTCTTCTTTTATTAGATGCAGTCTCACTCGGAGTTTCGAAGCCACATGTCAGCAGTTTTGGAAAAACCGCATCGGCAAAGTGGCTGGTCGGCGCTGACGAAACGAGCCCGATGGAAATCAAGGTGAGAGCGTTATATATCGATGGCAAGCTGAAAGAATTTACCGTTGGCGCGCCGCACGATGTGACCGACCACTTTTTTGTAGTGCGGCGGGTCTTTCACCTGAACGACGCGCTGCCCGATGAAGTCAACTCGCCAGCGGCACTGGCGCTGGCAGCGAGGCGGCTGGTTGCTAGTGGACCGGCTCTCGGGACACGTCTCCCAAATCAGCCTCCCCGAATTTGACGCTTATTACTCAGCCTCAAGTTGGTATAGGGATTACGTGGCTTACTGCGGCATGTCAGACGACGGCAAAAAACTCTTTGCCGTGGTGGCGCAAATAGGGCAGCGGAAGCCCGTTCTAAAGAAATCCCTTGGCGAAGCGGCTGGTGGGGACGGAAATCTCAACGCAAATAAAGATATGCCCGATTCCGAATGTCCGGCGCCCGTCTGGCAACGTCAGCCGGCGAGAGTGACATTTATCCCAAGCCAAGGCCAGAAATTCACGTATTCCATTCGTGGGCACGATGCCGGACTGGTAAGCGCCGAAGAGGAAGACGAAGGGACGGAGTAAATTCTGTGATGTTCGTCATATCGGGGGCTCTTAGGTATTGCCGACGACCGGCGAACGAGGACTAACGACCATACTGGTTTCCTCCGGCGGCGGACTTACCCGGCCATTGGCGTGTTTCACGAAATTAAAGAAAGTGAACAGCAGAAAAAATGCGGCGAGAAAAACCGCGATGCCCCAGCGCGCGCGAACGTCCGCGGGGCTGGCGAGATGTTTGGCGAAGACAGCTCCCAGGATGAGTCCAGCGACCAGGCCGCCAACGTGAGCGGAATTATCAATGCCAGCCCCAACTGCGCCAAACACAAGGTTATAGCCAGCAAAGGTGAGGAGACTTTTCATGGTGCCGCGCATGGCTTGTTTTGGGATTGGCAGCTTTCCCAGATATAAAGCGGTTATCAGCGCTCCGGCTAATCCAAAAATCGCCCCTGAAGCTCCCGCTCCCACCACCAGAGGATGCCACCAGAGGCTCGCCAAGCTTCCAGCAATTCCGCAAACTGTATAGGTAAGTACGTACGTCCAGCGATCGAAAATGCGCTCCGCCAAAATGCCGAGGTTCCAAAGACACCACATGTTCAGCCCGATGTGCAGTATTCCAATGTGCAGATAATTTGACGTTAGGATTCGCCACGGTTGCGGTCCGAGGGATAGAGGTCCAAAATCGGCGCCCCATTTCAATAGCTGCGTCGTGTTCGGAGTCTCGAGAGGGACGCCGGAAAAAAGCATCGCCACAAATACCGCCACGTTAATGCCAACCAGAACGGTAGTCACGGGAGGATAGCTTCGCGCTACCGGCCGCGGCTGAGGCATGGGAGTGGCCACCGGTCCAGCCGTATTCATGACGATCGCATTGTTGCGGCAATCGGTGCAGACATTTCCCCGGCCGCCGAACAGGGACGTTCGCAGTTCCCGCCCGCAACTGATGCAATTTGCCATTGAAGTTGAATGCCTAGATTATCATTCCCGAGAATCCAGAAGGCCGCCCTCGCGCGTCAGGCCGAGCGCATCCCTGGGCTACTCCGCGATTCTCTCCATGGACGGAAGTCTTTCCACATTCGTCCGCAATTCTTCTTTCGCGCTCGTCACTAATACGACAGCAGCGATCACGATCGCACTTCCCGCGAGAATGTACCTGTCGACCCGTTCGTGAAGGATGAGCCATCCTAAAAATACCGCGATGATCGGATTCACATAAGCGTAGGTGGAAACTTTCGAGGTGCTCGCATGATTCAAGATGAAGATATATGCCGTATATCCAATCCACGAGCCGCACATAATCAGGTATACGACCGCGCTTGTCCCGCGCATTGTCCACACCGCCTGCGGAAAATCGTGGAAAACGCCCGCGATCAGAAAACTCCCCAAGCCCGCCGCGACCATCTGCCATGCCGTAGCCGAGAAAGGATCTACCTCCACCGATTTCCATTTCTTGGCCAATACCGAACCGAGCGCCCAGCTAAATGCCCCGCCAACCAAACTTAAGCACGCCCACAGTTGAACGCGTCCGAATGAACTGCTCGCCGTTAAGTCTGGCCATAGCAGGATAACCATCCCGATCAGGCCTAAAGCGAGACCTGTCTTGGCCTGCTTAGACACGTGACGATGGCCCAGAATCAGTGAATCCAATATCAGGAACCACAGTGGAATAATGGCGACGATCAACGCGGCCAGTCCCGAACCGACGTGGGTCTCCGCATATGCCAGCGTGAGATTTCCGCCGATGAGCAACAACACGCCGACGGCCGCCATTTGCGCAAGTTGCCTCGCCGGATAAGCAATCCTGCGTCCCCGCAGCCCGCAGAACACAAGCATAAATGTGCCGGCTATGAGAAAGCGCACGCCGCACATTACAGCGGGAGGTATGTGTTCCACTGCCACGTCGATCGCCAGGTAGGTCGATCCCCAAAAAAAGTAAACCAGCCCAAAGGCCAGAATGACGCTCCAGCGGGATGCGGTTTGAATCTGGTTCATGTAACGGATAAGTATCAGAGTACGTAATCGCCGTCATGGATTCACCAGCCATCGTCTCGCGATATCCTTTTCATCCTTGCCCCGATACGGTGCCGGAGGCTTGAATCATTCAATACGCGCCCACATCTAATTGAGTGTTGTTCATGCACAAAAGAGGGAATATGTCGCTACGTCCAGTTAAAGAGATCATTCAGACAACACCCACAATTGAGGGCGCGGGCGTGAAGTTGCAGCGGGCCTTTGGTTTCGGAAAAACCAAAGATTTCGATCCATTTCTATTGCTGGATGATTTCCGCAACGAGAATCCCCAAGATTATGTCGCAGGATTCCCCTGGCACCCCCATCGTGGGATCGAGACGATCACCTACGTTCTCGCCGGCTCCGTGGAACACGGCGACAGTCTGGGGAATAAGGGAGAAATGAACGCCGGCGATGTGCAATGGATGACTGCCGGCAGCGGCATTCTGCATCAGGAGATGCCTAAAGGCGACCAGCATGGCCGCATGCATGGCTTTCAGCTATGGGCTAATTTGCCATCGTCGCTGAAGATGACTGATCCGCGGTACCAGGACATCCCCACGAGTGCGATTCCCGAAGTCACCGACGACGACGGCACTAACGTCCGTGTGATCTGCGGTGAATTCTGGGGAAAGAAGGGACCGGTCGACGGTGTAGCCGCCGATCCGAGCTATCTCGATATTTCGGTTGCTCCGGGCCGCCAAAAACGGTTAAAAGTCGAAACTACGCGCAACGCGTTTGCTTACGTGTTCGCGGGAGCAGGAACGTTTAGAGATGCTTCCGATCCCCGTGCGGTTTTGACCGAACAGGCCGCCGATCCCAACGCACCGGCAAAATACGACGCCGGCAATCACTCGCTGGTACTCTTCGATCGCGGGGACGAGATCATGGTGCAGGCAGGGGACGAAGGTATTCGCTTCCTGCTGGTGTCGGGCAAACCTATCGAAGAGCCGGTGGCTTGGTACGGACCGATCGTAATGAACACGCAGGCACAACTGCGTCAGGCGATGACCGAACTGCAAAGTGGAGGCTTCATCAAGCACCGGTAATATTGCCATGAAGGCTGACGGCTCGCAGCTAAGGGCAGGACTGAAGATGGCGATATAAGAAAGCATGTGTTCCCAGACGGTCATGAGCTCGCGTAGGGAGAGCCGCCCTTGACTATCCAGCCGACCGCAGGTCGGCAGCTCCAATTCACGGCCTTTTAACGCGGATCTTTCTGTCGCTTGCGACTACAAAGCAGCCTTGCCATGCCTCAACATTCTCTGTCTGAAAAATGTTTTCAATTCGGGCAATCAGATTCTGCCGGCTCGGCGAATGTAAGCGGATCAGCAGAACTCCATCATGAGAGCCTGGCGCGAACTGACGGCGGTCCGAGAAATCCAAGTCTTGAGTAATCAGAAATCTCTCGTCGCGCTGCGTGCTGCCCAAATTTCAGAATCGGTTCTTCCTCCCAGGCCTTCATCATTCACCGTGTGGACATCGTGCCCTAACTGCTGGAGGAGTGGTGATATACGAACAGGAAGATTCTCATCCAACTTAATCTTCATCGCAGATCTGGCGCGGCGGGCACAGGAAGGTCCTCCTCCGCAGACGCGGCAGCAAACGCAATCGCCGCCTGAATGTCCTCAGGCTTCAGACTGGGAAAATCGGCGAGGATATCGTCGGGGTTATCGCCCGCTGCGAGGGTGGCGAGGACACTCCGAAGAGTAACGCGCGTTCCTTTAAAGACAGGCTCCCCGCCGCAAATTTGGCGGTCACGGACGATGCGATCTTCCGGATGGCTAGGCATAGCTTTATGTACCATCGCCTCGGCCCCAAGGGCGGGTTTCTAACTAGGATTCGTAGGATATCATTATGACATGACCTCTCTGTATAAAGTCGAAGGCCCTGGCCTGACAGAGATTTCGCGAAAAAAGTTAGACAGGGAGGATGATCTCCAGAGATGGATAGCCGAAAACCCTCGGCTTATCGGCTTAGATGTACTGGTTCTGGGACGCGAGGTGATGACGCCTTCCGGGCGTATTGATATTCTCGCCCTCGACAGCGATGGCAACGTTGTTGTGATCGAATGCAAGCGTGACAGAACACCACGCGACGTCATCGCACAGATTTTGGACTATGCGAGTTGGGTGAACAACTTGGCTGCAAGCGACCTGGAGAAGATCGCTGTCGAGAAAAGGAATAAGGTGCTAAGCCAACTTTTCCAGGAGAAGTTCAACACCACCCTCCCAGATACACTAAATAACACCCATAACTTGGTCATAGTGAGCAGCGAGTTCGACGCCTCTTCAAGACGTATTGTCGAATATTTGGCCGAGGTTCACGACATTGCAATAAACACCGTCTTTTTTTCGACGTTCGAGCACCAATCCCAAGTTTTGATAGCGACCGAATGGATGATGGATCAAAGTGAAGTCATCCAGCGCGCCGCAGATAAAACGAAGGTAGCTTGGTCGGGCCTCTGGTACGTCAATGTAGGTGACGGCGAATGGCGTTCATGGGAAGACATGCGTAAATACGGTTTTCTGGCGGCTGGAGGTGGCCGGAAATACTCTGATGCCTTGCGCAAACTTAAGGTCGGCGATCAGGTGCTCGCCTATCAACCTGAAAAGGGATATGTGGGATACGGAACGGTCACCTCGGAGGTCTTAGCCGCGGGCGATTTTCGAGTCGACGGCAAATCGGTCCTTGAGGAACAACTACGGCAACCTGGTCTTGGACACGACCCTAACAGTCCAGACTTAGCGGAATACCTTGTTGGCATTAAGTGGATAAAGACTCTCCCACTGGGTGAAGGTAAGACCTTCGCAGGTATTTTTGCGAATCCAAACATTGTTTGCAAGCTGCGGGATTCAGCGACCCTTAGCTTTCTAGAGAACGAGTTTCCCATTAAGTCGGAGCCGGACTAGACTTCTTTCTAGGCCTTGCTCACTCCTCTTCTTCTTTTACCTCTCCTCTCTCCGCCTTCGCCTTCTCGATGATTTTTTCCTGAAGCATGCCGGGGACAGCGTCGTAGTGGTGCATTTCCATGTTGAAGCTGCCGCGGCCTTGTGTCATTGAGGTCAGGTCGACGCCGTAGGTCAGCATTTCGGACATCGGCACTTCGGCCTTCACGATAGTGGTGCCGCCTTTATTGTCCATGCCTTGGATGCGCCCGCGACGGCTGTTTAAGTCACCCATAATGGAGCCGGCGAATTCGTCCGGGACGGTGATTTCCGCCGCCATCACAGGTTCGAGAAGCGTGGGCTTGGCCTGCTCCATAGCTTTGCGAAAGGCGATGCGGCCTGCCATTTGGAACGACATATCGTTCGAATCGACATCGTGATAAGAGCCGTCATAAAGCACAACTCTGAAATCCACCACCGGAAATCCCGCCAAATATCCGCGGGCGGCGGCGTCTTTGATTCCCTTTTCGATAGCCGGAATATAGTTTTTCGGGATCGCGCCGCCGAAGATATCGTTCACGAATTCGAACTGGCCCCCGCGAGCCAGCGGCTCCATCTTGATTTTGCAATCGCCGTATTGTCCGTGGCCTCCGGTTTGTTTCTTGTGGCGTCCTTGAACGTCAGCTTTGCCACGAATGGTCTCTCGATACGGGACCTTCGGCGCTTTCAAAATCACTTCGGTGTGGTACCGCTTCTTCATCTTCGATACCACAACTTCAATATGCTGCTGCCCTGTCCCCGCAATTAAAAATTCTTTGGTCTGCGGATCGCGGAAGAATCGCAGCATGGCATCTTCTTCCATCATCTTGTGGATGCCCGGACCCAACTTGTCCTCATCCGCACGACTCTTCGGCTCAATCGCGAAAGTAATCGCCGGCTCCGGCAGCTTTACTCTGGGATATTGAATTGGCGCCGATTTATCTCCGAGAGTGTCACCGGTAAGCGTCTCTTTTAATTTTGCAACCGCGCCGATGTCGCCAGCGTGCAGCTCGGAAACTGGCACGGACGTTTTTCCCTGCATGATGGAGATGTGCGCGAATTTCTCTTGCGAGTTATGGGTGTAGTTCTGCAAAACAACGTCATTCTTCAACACGCCAGAGAATACTTTGAAATACGAGATACGCCCGGCGAAGGGATCCGACACCGTCTTGAAAACGTATAACGACACCGGCTCTGCATCCGTTTCATGCCGCTTCGGTGGCTCGCCACTTACGGCTTCGCCCTGCACCCATTCATGCTCCGAGGGAGCGGGCGTGTAATCCACAATAAAATCCATCACGCGGTCCGCGCCTATATTTCCGAGCCCCGATCCATAGATTAACGGGAAGATTTTGTCCTCGCGGATGGCATTGTGCAGCGCAGGAACTAAATCCTCTTCCGGAATCGTCCCTTTGTCGAAGAATTCCTGCATCAACGCATCGTCGCCTTCGGCCACTATCTCGACCAGCTTTTCGTGCGCTTCCTGTGCAGCGGTTTTCAGGTTCTCCGGAATCTCGCTCTCTTTACCTTTGCCGTTTCCGCCGAGGTCGTAGGTGTAAGCCTTCATGCGAACCAGGTCGACCACGCCGCTCAGATTTTTCTCTTTGCCGATCGGCATTTCGAGAGGGATGACCATTCTTCCGAAAGCATTCGTGAGGGACTCCAACACACGCTCGGCGTCGGCGCGTTCGCGGTCCATGCGGCTGGCCACGATCAGTCGCGGAGTTTTATATTCTTCGCAGTAATTCCACACGCGTTGGGTGACGACTTCAACTCCGGCCACGCCGTCGACTACTACGATCGCCGCATCCACCACCGGCAAAACCATTTTGGCTTCGTGGACGAACATATTGAACCCAGGAGTATCGACAATATTTATCTTCGTCTTGCCCCACTCGACGCAGGCCAGGCTGGCGCCAATAGACATTTTGCGAGCGATTTCCTCTTCGTCATAATCGGTCATAGCGGAACCGTCGTCCACACGGCCCAAGCGCTGGGTTGCGCCAGACGTGTACAGCATGGCCGATACTAATGACGTCTTACCGGCGTGCCCGTGCCCGACAATTGCCACATTCCGAATATTCGCACCTTCATAGACTTTCACGGGTTTACTCCCTCCCAGAGTCACGTAAGGACAGCCGCCCCCGGCTGTCTGGTCGAGCAAAGCTCGACTCGCCAGGGCGGCATAGGTCATCCAAGCACCGCAGCCACCAAAGGTAAGGATGCTACCACAGCGGAATTTCGCGGCTCAACCTCAAGTGCCAACCCGGTACAATCGCATCGCGTCCTCCTGCATCTGAGCAGAGGTCGACGAGGTAATGTATGTTTCCGCAGCTTTTTCAATTTGCCGGTTTCGGTTTGCTGCTTCTTCGGGTCATGGTCGGAATCGTATTCGTGAACAGTGGCTGGAGCGATCTTAGAGATCCTGCGGGCCGAAGCAAGAACCTGGGAATGAGCAAGGGGTTCACCATATTTCTAGGCGCGGCGGAGTTAGCTGGGGGATTAGGGGTCGCTTTCGGCGTCTTCACTCAACTGGCTGCCTTGGGACTCATTTTGATCATGCTGGGAGCCATTCAGAAAAAAATATTCGTCTGGCATACCGGCTTCTGGGGCGAGAAGGGTTCCGGATGGCATTACGATTTGCTTTTCATCGTGATGAACCTGGTAATTGCATTTACCAATGGCGGAAGATTCGTCCTCGAGCAATATCTTGCGTTCCCCCATTTAACTTGAATAAGTTTTGTCTTCGGGATAAATTTCTCGAAGCATGCAGAGATTAACGGCGAGAGTAACGTTGCTCGTGGTGCTGACGACGGTATTTATGCCGGCAGCGCTGGCGATTTCTGTTCGCGCGCCTCGCGCCTGCTGCCGGCGCCAGGCACAACCTCTTCGCCAAACTGAACTTCGCGCATCGCCAGAGTGCTGCAACCACGGTGGTTGTTCGTTGCCGCTGGCTGTATTTTTGTGGGCTGGCGTCCCGGCTCAGTCCACTTTTTATATTGCTCCGTTTCGCACGACCGCGAACTTCCAGCGGGAAATCCTGTTTCCGCCTCAATACTTAAATGCGCGGCATTCGGGCCGTGGCCCTCCTCGCTACTCTCTCGCCTGATCTAACTCACGACAATTCGAATTGAATTGTGGACCACTCGCTAATCCGCTCTCAACTCACGAGCGGGAACGCGCCCAATTTTGACGCGGTTCAAGGACGAAGCCCATGCGTTTCACTCGCATCATGTTGGCGAGCGCAGCCATACTGCTGGCGGCAAACGCGCACGCGACCATTTTCGGCTCCATCCGCGGGGTCGTTCACGATCCTCAGCATCGGCCAATCGCGGGCGCGATGGCGATGGTCCGTTCCAAATCTTCCGACTGGGCTCGCAGCGTCAACACCGATGCTAATGGCGAATTTCAGTTTAACCCCCTACCTCTCGGAGAATATCTGGTGACGGTCGCCAGTCCTGGCTTCGAGCAAGCAGCCCAAAATGTAATGGTCGCGTCCGGAACGCAACCGGTATTACATCTGTTGCTGAAAGTCTCGGCATCGAACACCACTGTTAATGTTTCTGCCCAGCCTGAGTTGGCGCCCACTGATTCTGTCACTCCTACGACCACCGTCGAACGGGCAGATATTGCAAACACCCCCGGCGCTGATCGCACCAATAGCCTGGCGATGATTACCGACTACGTCCCTGGGGCATATTTTACGCATGATCAATTGCACATTCGCGGGGGACATCAAACCAGTTGGCTGATCGACGGCGTTCCCGTCCCCAATACGAATATCGCATCAAACCTCGGCCCCCAGTTCGATCCCAAGGACATTGATTATCTCGAGGTTCAACGTGGAAGCTACAGCGCCGCATTCGGAGACCGAACTTACGGAGTCTTTAACGTCGTGCCACGTACCGGCTTTGAGCGGAATAATGAAGCTGAACTGGTCTTGAGCGCGGGAAATTACTTTCAGTCGAACGATCAATTCAATTTTGGCAGCCACAGCGAGCGATTCGCCTATTACGGCAGCATCAATGGGAATCGCAGCAATCTCGGAATCCAGACGCCGGTTCCGCAAGTTGTTCACGACGCGGAAAATGGCTATGGAGGATTCGGCTCGCTCATTTTCAACGCCGATCCATCAAACCAACTTCGCTTCGTGACATCACTGCGCAAGGACTATTATCAAATTCCTTACGATCCCAATCCCGGTGACATCGAAAACGCTCCGACTCCGCAGAACGGATTTGCCGCCCAATATCCAAGCATCGGCCTGCGCGATGGCGACCACGAATCCGACGCGATCGTAAATTTATCCTGGGTGCATACTTTTAATTCGCAACTGCTACTGACCATATCGCCGTTCTTTCACTACAACGCCGCCGATTACAGCGGCGCCGCACAAGATTTTCCGGTGTCGACAACGCAAAATCGAAGTTCAAGCTATGCCGGGGGGCAGATAAGTTTCAGCGCGAATGCCGCAAAGAACGATTTGCAAGTGGGAGAATATAGTTTCTACCAGCAGGATAATGAGCTTTTCGGCGCGGCCTTCAACGACGGCAGCGGCAATCTTCCATTTACTGATACCGAACATCCCAGCGGCAACCTGGAAGCGTTTTTCCTGGACGATAAATTCAAACCTTTCTCATGGCTGACCCTCACTGCCGGTATGCGTCCAACCCATTTCTCCGGAAGCATTTCAGAAACGGCAATCAGTCCACGCTTTGGAGTCGCAGCGGCGGTCCCTCATCTGCGATGGGTATTTCGCGCCTTTTACGGGCATTATTATCAGGCGCCCCCTTTGATCACTGCTTCCGGTCCGCTTCTTGGTTTTGCTCAAGCCAGCAATTTGGGATTTATTCCGCTGCACGGCGAGCGGGATGAAGAACATCAGTTTGGCGTCACCATCCCTTATCGCGGATGGGTACTCGACGCCGACAATTTTCGCACGAATGTCGCGAATTTTTTCGACCACAACAATATCGGGGAATCCAATCTATTCTTCCCGATCACCATAGGCGAGGCAGTGATCCGGGGATGGGAGCTCACGCTCCGCTCACCCCGCATCGCCCAGCGTGGACAAATTCATTTGGCCTATTCCAATCAAATTGCCGAAGGAGGAGGGGCGATTACCGGCGGACTTACTGATTTTTCCTTGCCCGCCGGACTTTCCCCACTCGACCACGACCAGCGCAACACCCTCAACTTCGGCGGAGATATAACGCTTCCCTGGACCAGCCACGCTTCCACGAACATTTATTATGGCTCCGGATTCAGTAATGCTTTTCCCGGACAGCCATACCCGGGAATGTATCTACCGCAACATACGACTTTTGATCTCTCGCTGGGCAAAGACTTTGGCGAGAAGTATTCAATCTCCCTGAATAGCCTGAACCTGGCAAACCGCCGAGTAGAACTCGACAACAGCGTGACCTTCGGCGGGTTCCACTGGAACAATCCGCGAGAGATTTACATGGAATTTCGTTACCGATTTCATTATTAATAGATGCTCACGCTGGATAAACGCTCACGCAGGGACAGCCGCCCCGGCTGTCCAGTTGAGCGAAGCTCAACAGAGGAAATTGTTATGAACTACAAATTAGTCTTAATGGCGGTCGCGTTAGTCTGCACATTCGCGGTGTCCTGCAACCACACCAAGGCACCCGCAGCCGCGTCCGATGCGAAACGCTATCGGCTCACTGGCCGCGTGGTTGCTATCGACAAGCCGAACAAGTCTCTGACTATCGATGGTGACGAAATCACTGGATTCATGTCCGCCATGCAAATGCCCTATGATGTGAAAGACGCCAGCCTGCTCAATAATCTCTCGCCGGGAGACAGAATTGTCGCGGATGTCGTCGTTAAGGAAGACGAAAGCTGGCTAGAAAATATACGAGTGACTCAGCCTGCGGTTCCCGCAGCGAAACCAACTTCCAGTGCACGCTCGGTCACGCGGAGCGTCGCGTGAGGTGGGCGTTTATCGTGCTTGCACTCATTGGAATCGCAGTTTCTTCGCTGGCGCTGCGCGAACACTACCGCACCGATGTCTCGCCATGCGACATTAATGCGAAATGGGATTGCGGCATCGTGAATCACAGCCCTTACGCAGTAATCCGCGGCGTCCCCGTGGCAATCATCGGAATCGCAGGATATTTCTTCATCGCGGGTCTTGCCTTCTCGAGAGCCTATCGGTTTCTGCTGATCTCAGCTGTAGCCGGAGTCGCATTCTCCTTGCACCTGGCAAATATCGAAGCTCATGTGCTCGGAGTATGGTGTGTGTATTGCGCCGCATCTCTGGCCATAATCTCCATAATCACCCTGCTGGCAATCGGAACCGTCGTCGCCCAAATATTTCGCAAGCCCGTGTAGGCACAGCTCGTCCCCGGCTGTCCAATCGAGCGAAGCTCGACAAATTCATCCCAGTTCACAATTAACATTGCTTTAACAATTCGCAACCATTAGCACGCTAATATTTGGCGATGCCGCAAGAGCCCCTGATCATTGAAGATGTCCCCGGATCGAACGGACAGCGCATCCTGCGCCTGCAAGGACCAATTACCATCAGCAACCTCTTCGAATTTCAGTCTTTAGTGCGTGCCAACAGCAATCCAAAACTAATCCTGGATTTTACGGACGTTCCCTACATTGATTCCGCTGGCATAGGCGCGCTGGTCGGCGCCCATGTCAGCCATTCGAGGGAAAATCGCAGCCTCGGCCTGGTGGGAGTCAGCCAGCGCGTGGTCAATGCTTTGAAAGTCACTCGCGTGGACACTTTTTTCAAGCTGTACAATACCGTCGCCGATGCCGAAAAAGCCGCCGCGTAAATTGGCCTTGCTTTGATTTCAACCTTTGTCCTCCTGAGCGCAGTCTGATCGTTCGCTCGCGAACGATTAGCAAGTCGAAGGACCCCTAAGCAGCCATTCAAATCCAGAAGATCAATCCGGTCGCTGGACGCCTAATCCGATCACCGTTATGATTTCCTGACACGTGATCGGAGAAACCATCTCGCACTACCGCATTCTCAGCCGTTTAGGAAGCGGCGGAATGGGTGTAGTGTACGAAGCCGAAGATCTGACCCTCGGGCGCAAAGTCGCTCTTAAATTTCTCCCCCCGGAAATCGCAACCGAGACTGCGGCGCTCGATCGATTTATGATTGAAGCCCGCGCCGCCTCCGCTCTCAACCACCCAAATATCTGCACGATTTACGCGGTCGAAAATGCCGGCGGCCAATCCTTCATTGCAATGGAGTTGCTCGAGGGAGAAAGCCTCGACGCCACCCTCGCAAAAGGGCCAGTGCCTCTCGACAGACTGCTTGAAATCAGCGCACAACTCGCAGATGCGCTCGATGCTGCGCATGCCAAAGGCATTGTGCACCGCGACATCAAGCCGGCAAACATATTCATCACCCAACGCAATGCCGTAAAAATTCTCGACTTCGGTCTTGCTAAACTGACCGAAACCACGCAAAACACCGCGGAAACAATGGCTACTTTGAACCGCCCCGGCGCTCCGCATCTCACGAATCCAGGCGCGACGGTCGGCACCATTGCTTATATGTCCCCGGAACAGGCGCGCGGCGAGACGCTCGATTCCCGCAGCGACCTGTTCTCTGTCGGAACCGTGATCTATCAGATGGCGACCGGAAAGCTGCCCTTTGAGGGGAAGACTTCCGCGGTAGTTTTCCATGCGATTTTGGAGCGGGAACCGGTGCCGGTCCTGCAACTGAATCCAGCTCTGCCAGCTAAACTGGAAGAAATAATCAATAAAGCGCTGGAAAAAGATCGCGATCTCCGCTATCAGTCCGCCGCCGATCTTCGTGGGGACCTCAGACGATTGCAACGGGATTCGGGACTGGCGAAAACCAAGTCAGGTTCGTCTTCGATCGCGATTCAGGCGCAGTCTGGTCCGGCGAAACCTTCCAGCAACTCAAAGCTCGCCTCCGCAGCCCGCGAGCACAAACTGGGCGCGGGAATCACGACATTGATTGCGGTTGCCATAATCGCCGCCGCAGGCTATGGCATTTACGCTTTTCTGTCGCGCAGTCGCGTGCTGCCGTTCCAGAATATTTCCGTGACCAAAATCACCGAGACTGGAAGAGCCGACGAGGCTGCGGTTTCCCCCGATGGCAAATATATTTTGAATGTCATGGATGACGCTGGCCAGAAGAGTCTCTGGCTGCGCAATGTCCCGACGAACAGCGATACTCAGGTCATTCCAGCGGGCCCATTTCAATATCGTGGACTTCGGTTTTCTCCCGATGGCAATTATCTTTACTTTATCCGCACAGAATCGGCGAATGATGCGCTCGAATTTTTGTACCGTGCCCCGTTGTTGGGCGGCACTCCTCAAAAGCTAGCCACCGACATTGACTCGAACATTACGTTTTCTCCCGACGGACGCAGCTTTGCATTCTTGCGCTACAACGATCCTGACCCCGATAAATACCGTCTCCTAGTTGAACCTATCGAGGGAGGGGACGAAAAGACTCTAATCAGCGGTCCGATCGGCTCGAACTTAGGCGACCCCGCATGGTCGCCCGACGGTAAACTTATCGTGTGTGTCGTGATTCAGCCGGGAAACGCAATCACCGGCCTGACTGCGATTGACGTCTCCAGCGGCAGACAGCATTTATTGTTTTCCTACGACGCCAGCATCATAGCCCGCCCGGTATGGCTGCCCGATGGGAGTGGGATTCTGGTTCTGGCCCGCGACCAGACGTCGAACTTCACCCGCAACCAGATCAATCTCATTTCTTATCCGGGAGGCCAGGTCCATGCCATTACCCGCGATACGAACAGTTACTCCGACCTGAGCGTGGCTGCTGATGGCCGAACCATTGCGACCGTGCTCAAGGAGAATCACTGGAATCTTTTCGTGGCTCCCGAATCGGCTATGGGAAATGACGGCTCGCGCCAAATCACTTCGGGCTCTCCCGTGAACGATTTTAGTTGGCTGCCGGACGGCCGGTTGATCGTGGATCAGGATTCCGCCCTCTTTTATTTAAATTCCGATACCGGAGTCAAGAATCCTCTGATGTCGGAAGAGCATGCGCTGGCGGATGCCCCTTTCCCGTGTAGCAACGGCCGCGACATCGTCTTCATGCTGGCTCTTCACAATGGAGAGAAAACCCAGAATATCTGGCGTATGGATTCGGCTGGCAGCAGCCTGAAACAACTGAGCAAGGGCAAGTTGGACGTATCCCCGATTTGTTCGCCAGACAACCAATTCGTCTACTACGTAGACGACTCGAATGGCAGCAAATTATTTAAAGTGCCCCTGCAAGGCGGAACTCCGCAGCAGGTTAGTGATCATTTGGTGAGTTCTCTTTTCGCCATTTCGCCAGACGGTAAAACGGCTGCGTTCGCCACGCTCAGTCACCTTGGAAATCACGAAGTGAAGTTGGCATTGATCGCGACTGATTCCGGAGCCGCGAAGCTCGTCGACTTCCAACATCTGCCGGCTAACGATCCGATACAATTTTCCGCCGATGGGAAATCAGTAATATATCCGGTACGCACCGGGGACGTTGACAATCTCTGGCTGCAGCCCCTTAACGATAATCCCGGAAGACAAATCACCAATTTCGCTTCCGAGCATATTGGCGGCAGCTTCGGCTGGTCCGCCGACGGCAGCAAACTCGCCATAATCCGCGGCCATACAGATTCAGATGTAGTCCTGATCCGCGATTCCAATCAATAACGTCACATGTAGGGAGAGCTGCCCCGGCTGTCAAGCCGAGCGCAGCTCAACCTTTTCGGGAACCGAGCCATGAAGTTGGGCTTCGCCCAGTTGGACAAACGAGGGCATTCGTCCTTAGGCGTCTTCTGAACACAAAAAAGACGGCCCGTAGGCCGCCCTTGAATAAATCTCTTGTGTAAGTGGTTTAAGCCGCTTTCACATTTTCTGCCTGCCACCCCTTCGGTCCTTTGACCACGTCGAACTGAACCTGTTGTCCCTCTTGCAGGCTGCGGAATCCGCCGGCTTGAATGGCCGAGAAGTGAACGAAAACGTCCTCACCGCTCTGGCGGCTGATGAACCCATATCCTTTGGCGTCGTTAAACCACTTTACTGTTCCTGTTTCCATGACTTTACTTGTTCCTTTATTTGAATGTGGCGCTGAAACTCAAGAGAACTTGCAGGCAGATCGCGCTCTAAAGCGGGGGAACTGGGGACTGCAAAATCGCAAAGCTCAAACGCACCGGAATTGTACGCGACGTACCCCGCAATGCATACCGAATTTGTTAAACCCAATAAGCTCTGTGTTAACAATAACTTGCGCAACCTACAACAGCCCATAAACTCCCTTGCACGAAAGTCTCATTGTGCAATTCGCAAAGCTCTTGCATCCTAAGACTGTGCCGTCATCGCACTCCAGATTCTTCGCGCTGATTCTGTTGAGCGCGGCATTATTGCCGGGAGCACAGCTAGCCATCGCGAATCCCGCGGCCGTAATGCCCCACAGTCAATGTCACCGAAGTAGGCAATCATCCAAATGCCCGAAACCGGCGGACCATCGATGCTGCATGGTTGACCATACTCCTGCCGCCGTATGCCAATCCTCATTCTCGAATTTTGCCGACTTGCAACTGCTTGATCGCGTACTTATAGTTTTGCCGCCAAAGAGTGCATCGCCAATTCGGGCGTTTTCATTTACCGCTTTTCCGCCCGGTCCTCCCTCCGCAGATTCTCCTCTTCGCATCTAGCCGCGATCACGAACCTCTACGAACTTTCCCCACCAGGCCACAACTGTCTCCCCTTCGAGAGTTGACCGGAGATTAAGATGCGAACGCTATTTCTGTTGCTCGTGACCGCAATAATCCTGTTTTCACCCGCCGTCTATGCGCAAATGCCTGGAACTAATTCCATGAGCGGAACCATGCCCGGCATGGATATGGCTTCGACCACATCAAGTGGCGCCAACGCGATGACCATGCAGTCGGGTTCCTTCATCGAGTTTCTGCAATCCCACGCAACTTCCGGAACCGACGCCGAGCCCAACTCCACGCCGTCCGAAATGCTAATGACGACCTATGGCAATTGGTCGCTGATGTTGCATGGCCAACTTTCTCTCAACGAAATCCAGCAGACCGGACCTCGCGGCGCAGACAAACTATTTTCGACAAACTGGATTATGCCCATGGCTACCAGAAAACTCGGCCGCGGATCGCTCACCCTGCGGACTATGCTCAGTCTCGAACCGGCAGCCATCTCTGACCGGCGCTATCCCGAACTCTTCGAAGAAGGCGAGACCGCCTATGGACGGCCGATTATAGACGGCCAGCACCCCCACGATTTTTTCATGGAACTGGCCGCTTTCTACGAATACGTGGCGGGCGAAAAAACCCTGCTTTCTTTCTACGCCGCTCCCGTCGGAGATCCCGCAATGGGACCAGCGGCGTTTCCTCATCGCGCTTCTGCGTCCGAAGATCCTATCGCCCCGCTCGGTCACCACCTCGAGGACTCGACTCATATCTCGGACGATGTACTCACAGCGGGGATAACACATGGTGATTTCCGCCTCGAAGCCTCCGGATTCCATGGCCGCGAACCCGATGAATTTCGCTGGGACATCGACTCCGGAAAAATTGATTCGTGGTCCACACGTCTCACTTTCAATCCCGGGCAAAACTGGAGCGTCCAATACTCCATCGCTCATCTTCACAGTCCAGAAATGTTATCGCCGGCGGAAGACATTCGCCGCATGACCGCCTCGCTAATGTACAACCGCGCTTTTCGAAATGGCAATTGGGCCACCACTCTCGTCTGGGGACGGAATCAAAGTCTTCTGGATGGCAATATCGGCAACGGCTATCTCGCCGAATCCACTCTGCGATTTTTCACCAGGAATTATGCCTGGACGCGTATCGAAAACGTCGACCGCAGCAGCGACCTTTTGCTCGGCAATAATCCCCTTCCAGCAGGCTTCATCGAGAAATACATTGCGCGGGTCCAGGCGTACTCGATCGGATATGATCGCGAAGTCGGCAACCTTCCGCACCTCTCAACCGCGATCGGAGGCCAGTTTACCTGGTACGGAGTCCCGCAAATTTTCCAGCCACTTTATAGCCTTCATCCCCTGGGCGTTGTACTGTTCCTGCGTTTACGCGCGCATTGACTTACCGGCCAGACGAGCGCATGTCATTGGTAACCTTCCATTACACATCTCCCGCAACTATCTTTATAAACATGGGTTTAATGAACAGGACAGATAGCTTTATTCGTCCCGCTTGAATACAAGGCAAACCGCGCTGGTTATAACTCAGCTGCATTACGTAGGCAGTTCATGAGACGCTATATAAATCCCAAATTAATCATCTTGCTGGGGATCGTTTCGCTTACCACGAGCCTTGCTCATGCTTCCGCCGTCTTATTCCTGGAAGAGCCTTTCGGACATTTCGGCGCTCTAACCGCAACCGGTCACGCCGCCGTATATCTGCCCCGCATCTGTGCGGACACGCCCGTGAAATTACGCCGCTGTCGTGAAGGTGAGCTTGGCGTCGTGATCAGCCGCTATAACAAAGTCGGCGGACACGACTGGATCGCCATTCCTCTGATTCCTTATCTATATGCCGTCGAGAACCCCGATGATGTTCCGCTTTTCGCCAATGCGAAACTCGTGGCATTTCTCCGGAACCAATAACGCCGCAATTTTCTCGAATCCATCGTTCCCGATACCGAGAACGGAGAACCACCAACCGGCAACTGGACCCAACTCGTCGGCGGGTCTTACGACCGCACCATCTATAGTTATGCGATCGAAACCAGTGCCGGGCAAGATGACGCACTCATTCGGGTATTAAACGCACGGCCCAATCGGCCTCGCTTTAATTTCGTATTGCACAATTGCGCGGATTTTGCTCGCAGCGTTATCGACTTTTATTATCCCCGGACCCTGCACCACAACGTCGTCGCCGACCTGGGCATAACCACGCCCAAGCAATTGGCGCGTACTTTAGTCAAGTTCAGCAGGCGTCACGCTGACCTGGAATCATCGAGTTTCGTGATTCCGCAAGTTCCCGGAAGCCTGGCGCGTAGCACTCCAGTTTACGGTGGTCTCGAATCCATCTTGAAATCAAAAAAATATCTGCTGCCGTTGGTCGCCCTTCATCCAATCGTCACCGCCGGATTAGCTGCGGCTTATTTCGGCACCGGCCGGTTCGACCCCGCTAAACAGGCTTTAGTGCTCGATTCGAAGAATAGGCTGCAAGCCCCGCTCGCGCCATCCCAACGGCGCACCGACGAAGATCAGTTGAACGCTTTTCTTGCCAGGTCGAATATCGGACCAGGCAGGATTGCGCCGAATGTTCCTTTTCTGTCCGACCTCGTGAAAGACAAAATCTGGTCCCGCTTGCAAGCCGAAGGAAAACCCAGCTTGGATTCTTTCGGCCATCCCGTGCTACAGGTACAGGTTGGAGAAGAGCTGGTCGACGTCGGGTTGTCGCGCGATAACATTCTCACTTCGGCGCCCTCACCGGGACTGGCTCGGGAAATCCTAGCTTATCGCCTGCGCGATGAATTAAGCCGGAGCGCGGCTCCCAGAATCGCCGAGAGCGATGTCGAAAACGACTGGAATCTTTTGCGCCAAGTGACCCCGGTTCACGGGACGAATTAGGCGCATCGTACCTAATCGCGCAGCGCCAAGGAGACGCTACGCTTCCGCTTTGACGGTCGGCATTCCGGACCCAGCCAGCTTCAGCTGCGGATCTTTCTCGATGGCGGTCAGCAACTCCTTCATGATTTGCTCATCAATTTCAGCGGCAGTATCAAGCTCGACTGGAAAGCGGACATTCACCTCGATACCCGTGGAAGAGAAGTGCAGGCGAGTCTTCGGTTTCAACTCCGCTGCCGAGATGGAGCTGAGAGTCATCTCCATCTGATGGCGTTGCCCTTCCATTTTTTCGTGATATTCGGCAAATGCCGTATCTACCGCGGCCGTGACTCTCTCGCGCACGGCATGGTAATTGCTCTCGGGCGCGAACGTCAGGTCAATCTCATGCCATACAAAATTTGTCCCTGGAATCTGCTTGAAAAGGCCGGACGCAGGTTGAAAGACTATGGAATTCGAGAATGCCACCACCCGTCCGGTGGGTTGCGAATCGGCTCCCGCACCGCCAAGTTCCATCAGATGGAAACGCACCAATCCAATATCTACGACCTCGCCGGTAACACCCGAAACCTGTACCCGGTCGCCGACGCGAATGCCAAATTTCCCAATCAGAAAGAAATATCCGACCATCGAAACGATTACGTTCTGCAACGCGACGGCCACGCCCGCCGTAATCAAGCCCGCAAACGTCACCACGGAACCTAATTGCGTGGCGAAAGTGAACGCGATAATCAGCGCAATCACCACCCACAATACGATCCTGCGAAGCAGCAGGAATTGATACCGGCGGCGCACGTCATGCACGTAGCGGAAGATGGTTCGCCGCCAAACTTCGCCCAGAATCATGACGGTGACGATCACGATCAACAGGACCGTTAATCGCGCCAGCAAATTTTTGAGCTCGGATTTAAATTCTGACTTTGAGGAATCCTCCCAGCTCGAAAGGCTCCGCTTATAAAGGTCTAAAACGATTCCCTGTTTGCTCAACGGAAGAATCGCACCCGACGTAGCTCTGAAATCGACCGCCAGCTTGTCCAATTCTTGCGTATCCTGCGTGAGCGCTTTCTGATCTCCGCTGTCGGCCTGCTTCGACAATTGATCCCCGGTCTGGATCATTGTTTTCAGTTTTGCCACCAGCGGGGTGCGCAGTTGCTTACCAGCTTGAATGAGGGCATCGGTGGCGGCAACATCTTGTTTCAGAACGTGATCTTTGCGGGAAAGCCGAAACAGGTCGGCTATCAGGCCCCAAATTCCGGAGGGTGGCTCTTTGTTCGCAATCGAAGCTGACTTCGCAGAATCTTGAGCGCCCTGCGATTGATCCGTATTTGTAGAGGAGGCATTGCTCGCAGCAGGCGGAACGGATCGGGCCAATTCTTCGATCTGTTGCCGCAGACCGCTCGCACCCACGCTGTTGCTACCGGCCTCACTGACGAACTCGGTCATGCTGTGAAGCGCGTCCCGGCGAGCTTCTTGCAGTGAAACTTCGCTTTGCGTCTCGGCAATCTGGCTCTGCAACTGGGCTCGTTTACCGGCAGGGGCGGTCTCAAGTTTTTTCTGTAACGGCGGTATTTCGGCTTGCGTCTGTTCAACTTCCTTGTCCGCATTTTCCGCCATTTGCAGCAGCGATTGATATTGCGAAGGAACTCCACTTTGGGCTTGCACCTGCTGCCGCTGTTTAGCGCGCGCGTCGGCCTGTTCCCGCGCGAAATCGAAACCCAGTTGGACCACCTGGTTCGCGACGCGGCGGTTGTCCTGAAAAAAAGTAAGGTCCGTTGGCTCCGTGACCAGTTGTTGCTCGGTCGCGGTCTGGTGATACCAGTTGATCGTATTGCTGAGATATTGAATTATTTGAGAGGAATCAATCGCCGTCGGAGGAGGACTCTGGGAGCCGCCAGCGCCGAAACTGATCGCTGCCCCAGCGGCAACCAATATGAGAGTGCGAAAGACAAACGCCTTCTTCAAATCAATCCAAGCTTTCCTTTAAAACCAAAAAATAGCTGGGATAAGTTTAAACCACACACCGATACGCCGGTTAGAATCCGCTGGGGCTAGAGCCTGGCGAATCGGCAAGTGCGTCGCGATGTTTCAACAGCTATGCGAGAGACTAAACAACGTCGCCGAGCTATCATTTGCCCCTTATGCAGCTCGATTCTGTTGGCGACGTAATCGCAATACGCAAATCCCTTGCGCGTTCTCTCCAGCGGGGCGAGACATCTCGCGTGCGGCGTTGCAGAGACCCACAGGCGCGAGAAACATTCGGGCAGCCGCGCGAGATCCTTCGCTTCGCTCAAGGATGACGTCAAAATCAAAATCAACCTCCAAATCAACCTCCAAATCAACCTCCAAATCAACCTCCAAATCAACCTCCAAATCAACCTCCAAATCAACCTCACGATCACTTCACAGGATTCCGCTTCCGATAGCATTTGACGTCATCCTCGAGGGACGCAGTCCCGAAGGATCCGGCGTGCACCTCCGGCATCATGACGCCGCCCGCGAGATCCCTCCTTCGGCTGAAATACGCCGAGCTTCGGGAAGACTTTTTTTGTTGGGGCGAAATGTGAATCTCCTGCCGCGAGCACGCCTTATATAGAACGGAATGGTCAGGCACCTTGGGATTTGGCGCGCATATTTGTCTTCGTACTTCTTGTCATAGCCATATCAACGATCTCGCCAATTAATTCCGTGTAGCTGCGTCCCGACTCTTTTGCGGCCATGGCGAATTCATGTCCGCTCGCCAGCCAGGGATTAGGATTTGCTTCAATGACATAGACTTCACCCGCAGGCGAAAGGCGCATATCAATACGGCCATAATCCCGCAGTTTCACGGCGTTGTAGGCGGCAAGCGCCGTCTCGGTTAATCGGGAGATGGTTTCCTCATCGAGATTCTCTGCCACTCCCGATTTCGTTAGCTTGTGCGCTTGCGTTTCCTTTTCGAACTTCACATCGTAACTGGCAATTCGCGGAATACCCTTTGGCATCCGTGAAAAGTCCAGTTCGACGAGCGGAAGCGCGTGCACCCGCTCATAGCTGCCCAAAATCGCCGCGTAGATTTCCCGTCCTTCGATGTATTCCTCAATCAATGCTGGAGAATCGAATTCCTGCTGTATGTACTCGATGCGCTCCATTAATTCTTTAATGCTATGCACAACCGCGTCGGCGTCAATTCCAATCGAGCCATCTTCCGACATGGGTTTGACGATGAGCGGAAAGGAAATATCGTGCGCGTGTTCGACCCTGCCGCGATAAGCCGTCGCAAAATAAGGGGTGCGGATGCCATGAAATGCGAACATTTTCTTGGCCAATCCCTTGTCTTGCGCGAGAAAGTGGGCGTGTGGGCCCCCGCCTGTGTAAGGAATTCCGGTCAAGTCCAAATAAGCGGCGACGTTCGTTTCCTTCGTATCGTCACCGGCAAACGATTCGGTCAGATTAAAGATGAGGTCAGCCTTGCACTTCGCCACGGAATTTAGGGACGGAAGAGTATCGAGCACATGATAGAACGGCTGGTGACCGAGTTCGGCAAGCGCTTCTGAAATTTCTTCCCTGTCTTCCTTTTCTTTTTTCTTCGTGACTACCTTGCATCCGGAGTGCGCTGCGCGAGATTCCGCGCTACCGCATTCTTCTTCCCACAGGTCGTAAAGCACGGCAACTTTCAGATGGCGGCTCATCTTAAACCCGCTTGACGTGGGATTCTGCACTGGCAAATCATGACTGCACAAACTTTCCCCGGTTCATATAATTCATGGCCAGCGCAGTCGCATACACTGTGATATTGGTTAGGTATTCTGGTTCTCTTCCGCGGTCGGTGAATAGTTTGAGTTCGCCAGTCTTCTGTTCGATCACATCGATCAACTTTCGGATCAGGGGCCGCTGTGCTCCCGTCCAGTACGCGATCTTGTCGACGATTGTTTTGCGATGTTGCTTCAATAATCCGTGCGCGGGGGTGGCTGTCTTGCGTCTTTTAGAGGCGTTAAAAATGTCTCGCAAGTCGGTGTCGAGCGCCAAATCTCCGAGTGGAACTTCTATCGTCGACCGCCGGTAGAATTCGGCCACTGTCGAATCCATCTCATCCACGGTGACGTCGGGAACTCCGCGGCGACGGACTGGATCGATGCCGCCCAATTCGCGAGCGATCCGGTCCATGTATCGCAACTTCGTTAATGCTCCCCACCCCTTGTAACGTTTTCTCCAGCCCGAGCCCGGCGTAAGCCAGACGGCAAATGTTTCAGCAAAGTCCTCATCGGGATGCTTTTGCGCGTACCATCCCGCTAAATGCCTGACGAAGTTTCTGGAAAATGGAACCGGCCTGTAATTGTCGCGGTAAGGGCGGCGAAATGATCCAAACAATTCCTTCCACTGTGGAGTGCGATGCAGCCGATAAGCATAATTGAAGGCATGTCCCGCCTCGTGCCGCAGGTACATCATGATCTCGTGGGCATCCTCAAGGTCATTAACATCCTTTTCCAAAGATGAAAGTTCAGGATTGGCGAGATAAAAAGGAATACCGATGACCGGTTCGCCTGATGGACATCCCCACTCGTCTGACAGATAGCAAGGGGGACGGAACTTCATAATCTTTTTGCGTTCCAGCTCGCGGTAAAGCTGTTGAACTGGAGGATGCAGGGACGAGCTTTCAATCGTAAGTCCCAGCTCGCTGATCCGCTTCTCCAGCATTTCGTTTAGCTGAATTTCGTGCTCGCGACTCTTATCTCCCCGATTTTCAACCGCGGAATTGCCTGGGATGCCGGACGCCGGCACTCGTATCGGTTCAGTGCTCATATAAATTCTGAGTCATGCAATTAGCCGGACGCTCTAAATATCCGGGAAACGCGGGAACCACAGAACGCTGCACAGTTCTCTACAGGTACTACAGTAGCAATGGAGATTGGCGTGGCCGAAGATCACTTTGGGCCACCGCCTTAAGTTTCGCAAGGTTCACGTATGATCTCCGCTTTGGGAGGATTTATGTTGTCGATCCGGCAGGCAACACTAAAAGATGCGGGGCTATTGCTGACCTTAATTCGCGAGCTCGCAGACTATGAACACGGGCTGGAGCATGTATCGAACACCGAGGCTGGCCTTGCCCGCGATGGTTTTGGACCGCATCGCAAATTTCGCGCCATCATCGCCGAATGGGATGAACATCCCGCGGGCTACGCCCTGTTCTTCGACTCATATTCAACCTGGCGCGGTCCGGGAATCTTCCTGGAAGATTTATTCGTCCGCAATGAGTTTCGGGCAAAAGGAATTGGCAAAGCGTTATTGGCTTATGTCGCGGATGTAGCCGTAAAAGAAAACTGCTATGGGGTGCGTTGGGAGGTGTTGGACTGGAATCAGCTTGCGATCGACTTCTATAAAACGATCGGGGCTGAATTTAAAACCGAATGGCGCCTGGTAGTGCTCACGAAGGATCCGCTGCGGCGCCTTTCCAGCGAGGTTACCAAGATCGAGCTATAAAAAAGATCGAGGCATAAAATGCCCGTCGCTAATGTCACACGCGACAGTCCAAACTCACTTAAGCCTACGGCCAGCGTTTTGCTGTGTCTTCCCATCCGGCTGCGCGCGCCTGTTGCGGCGGAGCGGCATTTACCGCGGCGGGTTGAGGTATGCGTATGGGAGTTTGCGCGGAAGCTGGATTAGTGAGCGTGGGCTTGTTCCCGGCATCCATTCCAGTTTCTTTCTCGTCGGATAACAAGGGCGCGGCTACTCTCAGCGCTTCCACTTCCTTTTCTAACCTGGAAAGTTCCAGCTCTTTTTGCCTCAAAACCTCGTAAACATTCTTCATAACTTGGGCACCTATGGGGAAAATATTCCGACACCAGCGTTAATTCGCACTCTAGGGACAGCGCGCATTTTTGTCAAGAAGGTAAGGTTAACCCTCTTGATCAGTCATGTGTAAAACGCAGCGGGGCTCTCACTGTCGATTCAGAATTCAGACGGTCATTGGCGGCTCGGTTAAAGAAGTTGTTACGACTCCAAGGACGCAAGAGTCACTGAAATACGTGAATGGCAGGGCGCCGTTTGTTTCGTTGTGGTCCAAACTTGATCTCGTTGAAGGGCCAGACGCAGGGTTGCGAAAGTACAAGGCGGGATTTCCTGAGCCAAAGAACTGTTCTTATTCTGTTCTCAAAAATACGTTTTCTTGTCCGAGCCGATCTGAAGCAGTCCTGTAACTTCCTCAATTTTGAAATAAATTTGGCGGAGAGGGGGG